>JGI24158J21664_10005859_pt1 | contig 16117 bp, 15 predicted proteins | sample Ectturendosymbi3_FD_21664 | JGI IMG/M metagenome (IMG submission 21664)
AGATGGTCTCGTCGAAAATATTATATATGACTGATTTAGCACAAAAACTGCTATCTCTGCACATATTTAACTATCTCTGCGCATATTTGGCTATCTCTGCACATATTTAGCTATCTCTGTGCGCATTTAGTTATCTCTGCGCACATTTAGCTATCTCTGCGCACGTTTAGCTATCTCTGCGTGCATTTAACTATCTCTGCACATATATAGCTAAATCTGCATGCATATATGACGCTGAAGCATGTCGGAGGAAAATATAGTATCCTGTCTGAAGAAAAACCTGGTGTTTTGTTTCAGTAAGCCAGACAAAAGCTAGGCTACTGCAAGGCATGAATTCTCTGGCGTCATATAAAGCTACTTGATTTCAGGGTTAAATTATACTGTTTTGATAATAATATTGGCTTGTGCAGACGAGGGCTTAATAAACGTGTGCAGGGCTTAAGTAAACTTGTGGTGGTGGTCTCAGTGTTAGTGCCATTTTTTGCTCAAAGTTTCAAAGAGGATCTCGTCAAGTCCGACCATTCCAACTGTTCTCACCAGGCGCAGCTCACCGCCTCTCAGCGTCTTCAGGTGCACAAAGAGAACGCTCTCACAAAAAGGGCGCGTTGAAAGCGAAGTGCTCGCTTGGAGACGAGCACTGTATTGTAAAGAGAAAACGCTGTCATACAAAAAGCGAATCGAAAGGAACTGCTCGGTTAGGCCTTCTTGCCCGAAAATAACGTCGGCAACACACATCACTTTAGTAGCATTATCACAGTAAACCCTACTGCTTCAAGAATCAAAGAAGCGAAGGATGCATACGTTCTTATATGTAATAAGCTGCAATACTTACTTATTACTTAACATAACCAGCATTCCTGCACTGAAATGCAAAGTTCAGTTGCGAGATTTAAAGCAACTCAAGCTGCAAACATAAGGTGCAATGCGTCCTGTCTAAGAAAAATTTGGTCTTGCCTGGCAAAAGCTAGGCTACTGTATGCATCCTTCGCTTCTTTGATTCTTGAAGCAGTAGGGTTTACTGTGATAATGCTACTAAAGTGATGTGTGTTGCCGACGTTACTTTCGGGCAAGAAGGCCTAACCGAGCAGTACCTTTCGATGGGCTTTTTCTATGACAGCATTTTTCTCTTTGACAATACAATGCTCGTCTCCAAGCGAGCACTTCGCTTTCAACGCGCTCTTTCTGTGACAGCATTCTCTTCTTGCACCTGAAGGTGCTGAGTGGCGGTGAGCTGCGCCTGGTGAAAACAGTTGGAATGGTCGGACTTGACGAGATCCTCTTTAAAACTTTGAGCAAAAAATGGCACTAAGACAGAGACCACCACCACAAGTCCACTACAGCCCATCGTCTGCACAAACCAATATTATTATCAAAACAGTATAATTTAGACCTGAAACCACCTAGCTTTATATGACGCCAGGGAATTCATGCCTAGCAGTAGCCTAACGTTTGTCTGGATTACTGAAACAAAACACCAAGTTTTTCTTCAGACAGAATACCATGTTTTCCTCCGACATGCTTCAGCACTATATATGCATGCAGATTTAGCTATGTATGTGCAGAAATAGTTAAATGCGCGCAGAGATAGCTGAATGCGCGCAGAGATAGCTAAATGTGCGCAGAGATAGCTAAATGCGCGCAGAGATAGCTAAATGTGCGCAGTGACAACTAATGCGCACCAGAGATGATCACAGAGCTGGAGTGCCGCAGTGGACTCCGTCCGGAGTTTGCATTTAAGGCTGGAGCTGGAGTCAATATTTTAGGTTTGAGCCGGAGTCGGAGTCAACATTAAGGTCTGTGCAGGAGCCAATCAAATTTTTTAAGGGACCTAATTTCTGTAATGATGCTTGTTGTTGTCAAACAGCATGGAATTAATTGAGACGTTTTTTTCTGACCAGCGTCGTCATGTTTCACAAAAGTGTGACACTGGTTGGGAGTACCGAGCATTTCACTACTAATGATGGTTTCAAAGTTATGGCCTACGCAAAATACAGTGTGTAAGTGACAATGCAGTACGGGAATTTCGGAATCCATGCTGTAAATATGAGAATGTTGGGCTAATGATGTGGGCAGTAACACAAGACACATGACAAAAAACAATGGTTAACAAAACAGATGATAGAGAAATAACAGTATGCCGAAATTACCAATGCATAATAGGTCTGGAAGACAGAATTTGACGATGATGTTACAAGTAATGTGCAGTGCAGTACAATATAATGTTTATTCGCATTGTGCAGATTTCTAGTCTGGCCACTGCTTGCATGGGCCAACCTCTGCTCACATTTTGGAGTCATACTGAACACAGTTGGATGTTTGCCCTGATAGTTGCAGCTTTAAAGATAACCTATATCGTTTTGCATTTCTACTGTGATAAATTTGAAAGGGATTGCAGCCTATGTTTTGCGTAGTTCATCTTGTTAATTTTTCTTGTACGATTTGCTTGCACATTCACGTTAATGGCTCAGTTTGGCACAGTCATAGTGCAGAGTTTTATCTGAGCACATGGATGGTTAAAGTACGATTCAATATTTGCGAACAGGTGATCAGCTCCTGACCTCAGAGATCAAAATGAGTCTTTTGTAATAATTGAAAATTAACACTCATTTCAAATACTTGTCATCTATCTGGTTAATTATTGAAGCTTGAACTACTTAACTAGTGTTTCAATGGTTTCCACTTCATAATTTAATTACAGTAGAACCTATGCTTTCAGGTAGTGTCTATTTTACCTCCAAGACAAGACACTGGCGGCAACAGATCGGCTGGAGCTATTGTGACGTCAGTCGAACATTCGGTCTTGTGGCATGATGCAATACAAAAAAAGGTCACTTTGTCAGGAACATGCTGTCCTGCTCGTGGTGTAATGGTTAGGTGTTACGGCTGCTATGCCAATGGTTGGCGGTTTGACTCTTGCCTTGCCGACTTTCTTTTCTTTTTTTCTTTGCTTTTATTTAGGCTCCGCTTAGGTGTTACCTTTACGGGTTAGTGTTGTTAGGTTAGGATTAGGGTTACGTAGGCTACAATTAGGGTTAAGTTAACATTAGCTTAGCGTTAGGTTAGGGTTAGCTCAGGGCTACAGTCAGAGTTAAGGTTAGGTTGTAGGTTTATCTTTTAGTTATATTTAGTTCCTTTCTACCAAGCCTTTCGCTGCTGCCATCCTGTCGGCAAAATAGACACTGCCATACTTTTAGAAAGTGACTAGGGATACGCCTGTCCCGACGCAATTCAAATAAAAGGGTTCATTTGTTAGTCAAACTGCGTGGATCGTATAGTGTAATGATTAGGTGCTACGCCTTGTACGGCTAAGGTGTTAGGTTTGAATCTCACCTTGCTGACTTTCCTTTTGTTTTTTTTCTTTACTTTTTTCAGGCTTACATTTTAAGTTTACAGGTTAGTGTTAGGTTAGGGATAGGATACCGTTAGGGTTAGCTTAGCTTAGGGTTAAGTGTTAGGTTAGCATTAGGTTAACTTAGCTTAGGATTAGGTTTGCGTTAGGTTAGGGTTAGCTTTCCTCAGGTTTAGCTTAGCTTAGGGTTAGGTTAGCATTATGTTAGGATTGGGGTTAGGTTAGGGCTACGGTTAGGGTTAGGTTTAGGGTTTATCTTTTACATTTACTTCGTTTCTGCCAAGCCTTCTGCACTCTCGTTGTACGTAACTGTTACGTCACAGGTGGTGTATTAATAAGTTTTCTTATTTCAAGATCCACAGGCGTATATTTGCTAAGCAGCGTTTATTTTGCCTCATGAGACAAAAACCGTTCTGAAGTTATTTTGTCAGTAGCTGCCCAAGTTTGTTCGAAGCGATCACATGACAAGTTTGGAATGCTTGACCTACATAGCTGACCGTAATGTCTAATTCAAATGTGAGCAAGCTTTTTGTGGCTGCCTGTCTACGTTGTGTAAAGAATAAGGGGCTAAGCCATAACTTTAAACCTCAACATGTTGTGTCTCTCGTCTCTGTATTGTGCTAATCACGTGAACATTTCAACTATTTGTGTTGTATCAAAGGCAAAATAGCCACAGCATATATTTTGCCTCATGAGGCAAAGTAGACAGTATCTTTTTAATATGAGTTACTGGGAAGTTTTCGGAGTGTTAACAAGAGTCGGAGTTGATGTCTCAAAATTTATTGGAGTGAAAAACGGAGCAGGGGTCTTAAAGCGTGGAGCAGGAGCGGAGTCGGAGTCTGAAAAATGTGACTCCGCTCATCTCTTATGCGCACAGAGATAGCTATCTCTGTGCAAAAATAGCCAAATGCACGCAGAGATAGCTACTGTAAATATGCGCAGAAATAGCTATCTCTGTGCAGAGATAGCTAAATATGCACAGAGACAGCTAAACATGCACAGAGATAGCTAAATATGCGCAGAGAAAGGAGTTTTTGTGCTGAATCTGTCAGATATAATTTTTGTACGAACGGCGCCCCATACTAATGACAGCAGCCGGTGTCGTTGTACACATATGCAAAAAGAGGAACAAACTATGCGAAAACATGACTTAGTATAATCTGCTCGTGAAAATGCGTAAAATTGGAGTTAGTCTGGTCTGTTCGAAAAACGTTCGCTGCGTAATTCATCTATTTTCAATAACAGTGGTTCTGCAGTATTATAAACGAGTGTTCTCGACTAAAGGTTCGCATTTGAAAGAACTTCCACATTTATTAGAAGATCGGCGTCTTACAACTTGTGGTTATACAGAAGGATTTCTTGGTGATAGCGATACAGCAATGTAGTTACTGAAAATACTGTAATGAAAAAATGTTGCTTTTCGAGAGCAAAAATCGATTTATACAAAGTAGCCAATCATACGTAAATATTTAGTATGTGCCAAACTCCATTACAGACTATCATTTTTGCATAGTCATGCCAAAGCAATTCATTGCATATCAGACAAGTTTTACGCACTTCCGTTTTTATAAAATTCAGTTTAATAAATCCAGTGAAACAGATAACCGTCAGCGTTTGCAGCCACTGAAAAAAAAAACAGGCATTTCGCAGAGACGTGCAAGAGGCCTCAAGTTCTGTGAATAGAAAGCCTCACATATCGAGGTCTGAATGTCAGATCTTATCTTTCGATGCATCATTACTTAAACGTTTCCTTCGCGTTGGATTTTCCGCATAGTTTGAAAAGGTCGTAATTAAAAAAACGTTTGCAGGGATTTGTGTTCTAAACAAACCGAAAATAACGAAGCGCGGGCGTTGGTGTTTCCAGCCTCCTAGCAGCACAAAGGTCTACTTTGCGGTCAAGATAAACGTTGGAGGCAAATGTGAAACCAGGAGTTCGAAGCTCAAACGCATTTCTCACTCGCCCGTTTGAGTCGACAGTGGTCAGACAACATCTTACCCAAATGAGCTTGCTGACGGTTGGCGGCATGTTCACGTGGTGGGGTACGTCATGCACAGCTGATTCAAACATGGACTTCACTGACTTGAATTCTTGCGTTAAAGTGAGTACCAGCGAATGGTTTTCGGTTTGCAGTTCTTTCTGCAACAACTCGCGAGCGCTGATGCCCTCGAACACTTCCAGAACCCTGTGGGTTGAGTGGAAAGAGTTGCTGAATCACGATCGAACTAATAAAGCACAGTGTATTTTTTTCAAACAAGTAGCCCAGACCAAACAAGAGTACCTCGTCCAATCAGACAAAATTCACGCAGAACCATGATCCGCGAACAACAAAAAAAGAACAAAGAATGTTGTGAAAGTAAAGGTAATCGGTTACAGCGCGTCTTACCGCAAATGAGACATCGCGTTCGGGCAGAGTCGAATGGCACTTCGCAGCACGCCCGCTAGACGATGCTCGAGAGTCTTGATCACCGAACGATATCGGAAAAAGGACTTTTCGAAATGATGACGATCGTCGATAGTGAGGACGTCTCTGTTCCGGCTAGTAAAGTCGTGAATGGTCCTCACGAACACCTTCATAAAAAAAAAGAAACAAATAGTAGTAACCTTTAATACCACCAGACCATCATAAACAACGTATAAATGTCTTGTGTTGCATGGTTACCGCAACACGTCTACAGTTACCGCCTGCCGGTTCCAGAATCTTGGCAAAATTATAGAATAAAATTATCGCTATTCGTTATGATTTTCGCCAAGGTAAATGATGCATACTAATGCGGTTGAGCGGAGCGTGCCTTGTTTCAGAAACTACGTGACTGAAATCACTGCCTTGGGTCAATTAGAAAAGACAGAGATCAACAACAAACTATGTTATCACAGCGCTAATATTTTTCAGCTTGGTAAACCGAAACATTGTGTTCACACACACTGAAATAGCTTCTGTGCCGCAACTTTGTGATTAGAAAAATCCGAACGCCTCAGCAACCATAAGCTTCCAAAATTCCTGTCACGCTTCAAGCGTGCAAGAGTGAACAGAGACGTCTTCACATTTAGGGACACCTTGACAAGACAACCTTCGGGTTTTTCGGTGTCCCAGCCCCACACTTATTTTTTGTTGATGTTCATGTGTATTTATAATGTTTTATACTGGCGGCTAAAGCTGAATACAAATTGAAAGGCTCACCTGATGAATATCAGCCAGGAGCGCATCAAGAGCACGTGATCCCGCTCCACCAATCCGAGCTGCTTCTTCCAAAGTCAAGAAATGGCGGGTGGTTTCGACAAGATCGAGCAAGTCGTTGCAACGTTCAACAAATCGACTGAGCCCCGCGAAACACTTGTTATTGCGTGGCGGCCACGGCGAGTTGACCCATTGGTCGATGTCGTCTTCACAAGGAGCACAAACAGTAAATGGGGTTTTGCAGTGTTTTTGCGATCGAACAGTTTTTCTCTTTTTTCAGCTTTAAAACAGTGAAAAGAACGTTGTTAAAAATGATCTACATATAGTTTGCTTCTAAATAATTTCACAGAGATACAGATACATACTGTATATACCAAAAGCTAAAAACTAGTTTAAACATCGCACAGAAATGCTGAATGCACCAGGTCGCCACCTGCACGAAAATGAGTCCAGCTGACGTCCTGACACTGATCTATCTTTTTTCAATGTGCTCCTTTTAGCGAAAGTATTAAGAGACAAAAGTTGCTTCACGACTGCCACAACAGTTAAGTTTTTTGCCCGCCGCGTACAAAGGCGGCCACCCACGCTGCATGCTCTAAATTGTGGGACTTGCGGTTATTCCTGCGCAGACACACTACACACTTTACTATGTACAGGCAAACTAGAAATGCGTGGATTGTTCAGATCGATCAAGCGCAAAAGTAAGACTGGCTATGTTACGAAAACATTCCTATTACAAGCAACTATCCCTTTTATCACACAGGAAGTTTCCAAGAGTTGTGAAAGTTTTTTCGTGACAAGCAAAGAAAAGAAATAATTGCTATCTACCTCATATACAAACTACGTCGCATGCACTGCTGGAATGCAAAAACCAGTAGTGCGTTTGAAAAACGTGCATCGAAACTACTACTATACCTGGATCACGTAAAATGGAAGTAACTGAAGCTGTAAAAAACGTTGGTTTTTATTTAACGAATATCGAACAAAAAGTACCGCTATAATAAAGGGAATGGAGTTCTGTCTACTGTTAAATGTGACGATTGTAACGACAACCTTACAACACCTCAACTTACATAGATAGCAAGTTCAATGAGTGATCTAAGTTGTATCAAATTCAGTGGATGGTTACAGCCAAGTAATACGAATCCCCTAAACCAGGATTGAACAACCTTTCCGCTATTGCCGGCCGCATTACCTTTATTTTTATTATTTACGGTCGCAGTAGTGAGTTCAATGTTTCGAATTTTGCATTGTTTCTGTTCTGCTTCAACACACTGAACCTAGTCTGCTTCCACACGTCTCTTTGNCTGTCTTTCTACTAAGTATCCTCATACAGTAGACAAAGAGTTTTTATTAATGCACGGCCACCATCATAACTTTCATTATAAATGTGCACAACCGTATCCTCCCGAACGGCAGCAGGTTGTGCACCCCCACCCTAAGCATATCGTCTATTTCTCCCATATAATTTGACATTGGTTTGGGAAAAAATCTGCTGCAAAGAAAACTTTAAACGACATTGCAGACAGAGGATAGATTGAATTCTACGCTGTGAAAGTCAAAACACTTGGCGTCGACAAAATTGATTGTGGCTTTAAAGCAGCTTCTCACCACACTGGCCTACCTTCTGCAGGATCAGATCGACCGGACCTGTTGAACCATTCCTGGTATCCGGCTGGACCATACATTCTGGTCCGGAACAAGACGTTCTTATCTTTGGGTCGTAACCGTGCCATAGTGATAACAGTGGATTCCACCTTTTGCGTGTTGAAGTTGTTGGCGGTTTCCTGCGATGAAATGAAAACCAGTACAAACGGGTGAAGGGAACTGGTGTCGCGTGATGTTTGGCAGTGGAGTCTGTGATTCTGGGTATACGATCCCGAAAATTTAGATTTTTCGGCAAAAGACTTATGAACGCGTTGCCAGGAAAAGTCTGGAGCAAAAATTTTGCGCTTCTGTAAAACACTGGATAGACTCCAGGAGTCCAGGAGGTCAACAAAATTNGCATGCTCCTGACAGCATGTCAAATGTTGGAATAAATTTGGCGCTAAAAGAAGAAGCATACAAGNAACAAACTGCTGTGCAGAATGCGACAAGTCTAACCTTAAAATCCAAGTAAGTGCCACGAAATGCAGCGCACACTCGCAACGCGTCTTTGAGCGCTTTGTGCGATCGATGGGTGTCTTCGAATGGATTTTCTCCGACAAGACTGCGAGCTCTTGCTACGACCTACGGATGCACATAACAGTGGTGACGTCGCATTGCGCTTCAGGAATATAAAACTTACGTTTCTAGTCAAACGATTGCAACGCTCGATTTACATATAACATCGTTACTTCATGGCAAACATACGCAGCTATGCCGTTCAACAAAACAGAAAGATCCCAGCAAAAAAAAATGCAGACACACATATTTGAAGCAAAAGAAGAGAACACGTTTTTGGAACTAATGACGAACCAATTGCTTGTAGTTTATGCGTGATACTTTTACTGTTTATCTCAAATTGGCAGGACCCTCGAAAATTTTCAATGGTCATCAACTTAAAAATTTGTGCCACGCACTCACATGTGCTTGGCCATTTATATAAATAGCAAACGAATAAAAGGTTGAGTTATAACTGTTGTGTCTGATTTGTTCCAAAAAGCTAGTGAAACAACAACCAATTTAAGTCATACTTAGTAATAATATTAATGCACAGCACAGCCTTAGTAGTACATTTTTAAAAAACACTTTGCCAGTGACAGCTAACCAGGTAGTATCCTACGAAATGGAATAATAACTTCTAATTTCAAAATTATATTCAGAATGACTGCGCTGAATGAAATACATTGTTTTTCGAAAATGATGTAATCTTGTTTTTGAACGAATGAATTCTCTGGTTTTTTGAAAAAATTATTTTCATCGCCCGTGCTGAACGTGATTTTGCAAAGTCAGGCACTTTCAGAGAATTACAATGCGATTTGTCTGAATTGCAAACCAAAGCTTTTCTTTAATAACCCAAGGAAGTATATTTAGATTTCGTACAACAGCGCAAGTATTGCAACAAAAGACGTTAAGTTTTGGGTTTCTGAAACAAACGAGAAAAGAAAACGACGTCTTTGTTGTTAAATGTCGTTGTCGCACCACAACGTTTTCGAAATGTATCGTCCAAAACCGACATGTATTTATTTTCATCAGGCCTCATGTTTGGGTTTGAAAGACACGAAAACAAGCATAGACCTTTAACAACAGTGCAGGAAAATGCCAAAAACTGCCCAACATCAAAGGAATGATTTTTCAAATGCATTACGTTACCTAACTGCAGCAATAGCAGGGAAAGCGAGTTCTTTCAAACAATTCAAACGACTTTTGCCTCTTTTGCAAGAAAGCACCTCCATTAGCTGAATGCCAACAACTTACTTCGTTCGATAACATTTTGAGCAGGTGGGCGAATGGCTGGGGCTCGTGGTAGTAGCTTGAATGTTTCCATATTAACAGAACAGTGTGCAAAAGAGCTGGAAACACTGCATGAGAAACGTTTTGCGTCAGCCAAACGAGGCAACACGACATTGACGTTGAGGTCAACACAGTCGCTTCGAAAGAACACAGCGCAGTGACGTGCTTTTTACTTTCAATCTTAACCTTTTAGCGACCTAAAAAAACACGCAAGGTCACGCATTGGATGCTAGTCATTACCTTTGAGCATCTTGTCAACGGACGGAGTCCGGTACATGTCTTGTATCCAGGGTAAAAGCGTTTCAAAGCAGCCAAGCCTGATCTTTGCATCTTCCAAAGCCCTCTCGATTTCTTGCTGCACCTCGCCAAATGACTGTGCGTAGGTGCTGTTTGCATGGCTTAAATTTAGGAGAATGTCAGATGCAATCGAAGCTGGAACAACAAAACGCTGCTGTTTTGCATGCCACATCACCTACCATTAGAGCAGGGGTCCCAAACACCTGGCCCGCGAGGGCATTTTGTGCAGCCTGTGATGCTTTCTGGGTATCTTCAAATATTTAACATTTAGGTTATTTAGTTTTTTCACCGGTGTTTAAACGTGCTTGACCAGCGAATGAACAAGGTCCTCTTAAGCGAACGTAGAAACGCATTGAAATGATTTGCCTACTACTCACGATACCTTTCGCAAGAAATAAGATGTAAAAGCTGTTTCTATCAAGGTTCAGGTACTACCATTGTTTCGCGAGCGTCATAATGCGGCCCTCGGGTAGTCATAAAGCGGTCCTTGATTATTTATAAGACTTCATTTGGTCCTCGGAGCAATTTGAGTTTGACATCCCTGGATTAGAGATATGTTGTCTCTTGTACCGCTGCGATCAGTCGTGACTAAACGTCATTTCAAATACTTCCACGTTTTGTTTATACTTGCTGGTTTGCAGCTGACGCACTATGTAATTTAGTTTTAAAAAGTCTACAAGCGAATCCTGGCATCCTTGGCAACATGCCAGCATCTTGAAAATTGTGTATGTGTTACCTTCTAGTTGTTGCAATATCGAAGTGGTGTGTTCAATATACTTTCTCCACATTGCGATCTCGTGGTTGGGACGAACGGGCTTGTTTTCTTCTTTGCTAATCTGACTAAAACGAGACCAATAACTCAAAAAAGCACGTACGCAAAACCTTTAAGCATACGAAGTAAAGTAGTTTTAAAGCAGCAAACGCAATTGCAAAAATTTTTAAATGACCGTGTTATCTAACGCCAAACACATTTTATCAAAACACGAAGCTAACGCAATAACCCCAGTAAAACAGCAAAAGCAACAGAAATTCGTACACTGTAGCAGCGAGGGCGTCGTGATGCAAAACGCCCTTGATTTGTCGAATCCATCCAACCACAGCTGACTACAGAAATTCGTACACTGTAGCAGCGAGGGCGTCGTGATGCAAAACGCCCTTGATTTGTCGAATCCATCCAACCACAGCTGACTCCAAAACATGAACCACGGCTGGTTGCCGTTGTTCAAACGCCGCAGCCTCCGCCAGAACATCGATGCAAGGCAGGGGCAAAGTAACCTGAGGAAGAGGTGGACTGTTCTGTGAGCGCAGCGACCACTCACGTCACGGTGCGGCATCAACACAGAGAGTAGAACAGTAGTCGTGGGTTCGAAATCTGAACGAGGAATTCATGTCGCCCCACAAATTTCAATTGCGTCAGTTCAAGGTTTAAAAAGTAGAAGAGCAACAAGGTCAAGGAAGACAAGGTGTGGGTAAGTCAAGAAAGGAGAATAACGTCGAAGTGAAAAAGGACGAAAAGCAGCGATCATGAAGATGAAGCTGAACAAGATCAAATACCGAAGAACAGTAAGGTCAAGTGAGTTTAAGGTCAAGTGAGTTTAAGGTCAAATAAGGTCAAGTATTACAGAAAATCGTCGTAGACAGCACGTGAAAGTAGAAGCCTAAATAATGGAAGCATCATTTCTATTAAGGGTTTACATCGTTACTATTTCATAATAAATACTACTACCATGTATCAGCAAAAAGGGAATATGCGTGAAAAATGACTAATTACTTAATATCCGCTACGTTATTAATTTATCTGGCGTTTAATCAGCAATCACCACCAGCTGCACTGAAAATGATCGCCGCCAACTGTTAATGCCGGATTACAACACCGTTTCAAGTCAGTTTTCATGTCTAAAGGCGTTTGCATTCGTGAAAATTCAAGCGAGTCGTGTTCACATTCCTTCTCCAAGGTCACAAAACATATGATAAAATCATGTTTTGACATTGAAATTAGAATTCCGCTATTCTATATAGCGTGCCTGCTTACGAAAAAGACCCGAACTACTGCAAAGCGATGTTACTTACGTTGCCTTCTGATACACCTCTTGAAACTTCAATGTTGCCAAGAAGACGATGCAAAATATCCATCAATTTATCAGAAGTGATGGAAGTACTGGAGTCACTCGACATCAATTCTGTGTCAGTGCAGAGAAGCGGCAGGAATACATCTCTGCAAAACAGGCGTTGCGGGGTCAATTCTGGAATCGAGACAAACAGGTGAAATAATGGCCCGGTTTTCTGTCATGACATTTGGACGTACAAACACGTTGTATATCGCAATTCATAGGCCAGGAATGGGCGTCGGAAGGGGGGATGCCCCTCTGGATTTTGAAAAATTCAGCAAAAAAACGTTGTTTTCGTGGTTTCGAGTGGAAAAAAACAAATCTCACCACTTTTGGCCCCCCTTAGAAAAATTTTAGAAAAATCCCCTAGTGGCTCCCCCTGGAAAGAATCTTTCCGACGCCCATGAGGCCAGGGTTCTTCACTGTCCTCGATATTGAACCCTAGGGAGAAGCAACAAGATGCAAGGGGTCGGTAATAATTGCTTTGGTGGATGATACTCTTTTGAGGATTTATTTTAATATCAGAGGATGTTTCGTTTTATTTGTGGCACAGCATGTCTTTCAACAGGGCGAGCACCAACATATTGTCCGGAAAGTTAACCGACGAGGCAAAGAAACATCGATGACACGTGATTACATGCAAATGACACGCTCGTTGACATAATGATAAATCTAAAAAAGATAAAGGTTCAAAAAGTTCAGTGTTTTTAACGATATATGCCCGACGGTGAGCTGGCATTCAGCATGGTGCACAGGATCCGCGTTACTGGAATCAAGCCTTGTCGGTTGCGAGCAAGATTTTCAACTCTAAAAGTACTGAGATGGCTTGCAATGTACCTGGAATCGAATCCTGGTCAAAAAGGCGCATTAAGAAATTGACATTCAACTAAAAAATCTTCAAATGACTTCTTGCAAGTACAGGTACCATGTTTCTGCACTGAAACCATTTCTGCAATTTTTTCAAGACATTTTCAAAATTTCGCTTCAAAATAATTTTATAGCCTTTACAAACATAAGTAATTACTTGAAGGTGATTCTACTAAGTGGAGTTTATCGTATTGCACGAGTCCTGGCCCTGTGGGTATGTGTAATTGCACTGAAAGTTCAACATGAAATTGGAGGCGCTCAACTACTGCATGAAAATGTTATCAATCAACCAGCAAAATCACATTATATTTCATCTGATACCTCACCAGTCACCATGCAAAACGACAGAACTGACAACAACATCTTCATCAAATTACGAACACAAAATTGAATTTTTTAGCCCAGTTTAGAGGGTGTGAAGGGATGGACTCTACGGTTCAAACTTTCTGACCTCCAAGAGGTCATTCTTTATTCGAAATGTAGAAAACTCTACATCTTTTCAAACTTAAACTTAGGGGCAAGCAAAAGCTTTTACGTGCTCTTGCACTTTGCGTTATGCATCATAACAAATAAATGCTATTTCTGCTGAAACACACTGGTAAGGTCCTGGTTACTAGTTTACTGCGATGACTGGTGAAAGACACGTTGCTGGGTACCCCCGATACAAGTTGCTGACTACCCCGTGCTAACAATTTGTGCAGCTAAGTCCCTTTATGGATAGACTCAGGACAATTGCTGATTATTTCCTTTTTGCCAACTTGGTTCAACTGGGCATCCAGACGGAGGGTAAAACTCACAGTTGCTTTGTTAATATTTTGCAAAAACGTAATTCTTGGATAATGTTGATTTCAACATCATGCCTGGTTACTGCAGTCAATCTCTTTAAAATACAAGAGCGAATGCCTAGCAATTGACTTACCACGTTGAAATTAACTTAACCAATGAAGGAGCCATCATCGCCGCATTTGTAAGCAATTACGAAACAAACGTTTTTGTGTTCCAAAGATAACATTCTTTTGTTGTTGAAATTTTAATCAATTACGAAGATACTAACCGTAATTTTTTTTCAAGTTAAAAACTAAATGTATGCACAACAAATGTTTGTACAGAATAAGTACGATAACGTGATGTACTGACCTTGCGCCATGCGCAGGTAAGTACTTGAGTTTATTCAAACTGGCGCAAAAGGTAATAGGAAAAAAATAAGTAGCACGAATTAAAGAAAGGGCTACATCGTTGAAACTGACATTTCCACGATTGTTCGTTTGCTAAATCATTAAATGTCTCTGCCGCACAAACATGTTACAGAGAAAAAAATACCGTTTTTGATTTATGGGACCACAGCTTCACTGGGAAGTCCACTGATTGACAAAAAGCACTTTAAAAACGTTTATTTGATATTGGACAATTAATATCTGAGTTTCACTACAATTAAGGCCTATGGATTAAGTTTTTGAAAGCCTGATAGATCTCATTAGGCAGTCCCCATATCACACCGCATATAATTAGTTTCGATAAGACACAGTATCCTGTGTTATAACTGCATAGAAAACTTCGTGTACGTAACTTCTACCATTCTGCAGTTGATATTAACTATAAAACTCTTATTAGTGCTTTGGTAGTCATTCATGCAGTCAGGCTTTGCTGTTATTCAATTCCTTACAAACCGACAGCATACTTGACAAAATGTTTTTCGAGAAAATTATTTATCCACCACCAATAACGTAGCTGGATTTCACTGTGTGCATTACTTTTAAGTTGTTATTCATTTAAAAGAAAAGGTCTATCAGCTGAAAGGAAAAAATTTGTGAGATTCAAGCGTTAATAAATGTCACCTAAATTAATACCAAATTATGATAAAGATGCCAAGGAAAAATTATTACATGAAAGCAGCAAACATGATGAAGCACATACCTGAGAAACATGTCTGCATGTGGCAGGGCAGAAGCCCAATCAAGACATGTGACACCATCATCAAAATTTCCTGAATGCAACTGGGAAGCTGATCCAGTTTTTACAAAACAAATGCATTTCTCAATAACCTGAAAAAAACACAGATATTACATTTATTTCGATAAGAATTATTGAATGACAAAGATGTTTCACTGCCTGCATTACTCAGGTATATGGATGTTTCATGTAACAGCATTTAACCAACAACATAATGCATACAGCATTTCAATGCTGTGGTCACAATGTTCCAGTCCCAACTCAACTGGTTTTGCAGGAAGCAAGTGTCTGCTGCTTCTTTGAAATTAAGATAAAACTGAGATGAAATACAATAAGATCAACACTTTGAACAAGATTCAGACCCTCACCCATTAAAATTGGTATAACATAAATTGAGATGAGAAGGTATCAATTATACAGATAAAATAAAGCAAGGCAAGCCCGCAATCAGGAGAGGAAACCGGGAAATTGACCCCCCCGAAATTTTCAAAAACATGTTTAGTTGTTAGGTACAACAAGTTTACCATCATTTAGACCCCCGAAAATACTACATGGCCCATGCCGTCGTTTTCGCGGCGATCAGAACGACGAAGACACGAGAAAATTTTGCGGAAAGTTCTTATACAACCCAATTGCGAGTACAGACAATGTAACTGCACAACACAAGAATTGTCCTTCCAGTGGCATCGACGATCGCCCGGGCAGAGATTTGTTTAGGTGTTGAAGAGATCGCCAATTTCTCAACCGCACGCACTTGGTCTTCCACAAGGTTATTCTGATGGGAAGGCAGTAGGCAACACGACCGGACTACGACGAAGATTGCATCCGCATTGGAGAGTTTCCCTGCTACAGTCATTATGCCGAGCGCTTGGCCAGACTGAAGCAAGTTCCAATTTTTAAGGTCTTAGCACGACCCGGCCGAGATTCGAACCACA
>JGI24158J21664_10005861_pt1 | contig 16114 bp, 8 predicted proteins | sample Ectturendosymbi3_FD_21664 | JGI IMG/M metagenome (IMG submission 21664)
AAAAGAAACGTAGAGCGGCGTTAATAAAAATAAACAAAATGTTCCCTGTAGAGAAGGCAGAAAAGTGCTTGTTCTGTCACAAAGTCAGCGGTTTAGACAATTGAGACACAGAAAAACGCACTCTTCCACCATTTTGAAAGGGTGACCGACGTTTCATTACTGTTGGATGTGGCAACGAAATGTAGGCGACGTTTGCGCTGAGGCTTTTTGTGAGATGCTCAACAAAACGTGTGAATTTTTTGAATGAAGCAAAACACTTCTTTTATGGCACTGCATCAGAGGACATAACACCTAGTAACTGACCACTTAACAGAAAATCGTATCTTTGACACTGTTATCGATAGAAAGCAATTACGCAGCAAACAATGAAATCATAATGGAAGTTTCGAAAAACTCATGTTTTCATGACCAGAATTATTTAAACCAGCGTTCCCCAAAGTCTGGCCCGCGGGCCAGATCCGGCCCGCGAAGGACTCCAATCTGACCCGCGAGCTTTCCTAGAAATGTTTAGCATTTTAACAATTTCGTATAAATGAATTAATGTTAGATGTAATTATACAAACGGCTAAAAAGCAAAAAGCATTTGCTGTAATTGAGAATTTTATCCCGATTAGCTTTAGGCTACAAAGCAAACAAACCAAGCTTATCTCATGGATCAAAAGATCAACTACAAACGTTTTGGAGTGTTCTTGCATTTTGTGTAACAGAAATGAGTTAGGACATCGCCCATACTTTTTAATGTTACGCTTTGCGTACAACTCAGACAAGTAAACACACACATAGAAAATTGTTACATCTTAGTTATTTTTTTCGCTGGAAGTTACTGCGCAACAGTCCCTATTATTGCACTTGAGCTTGGCGCCTAGACCGCTGTAGCATCCCTAATCCCTATTGCATGAAAACATTGTAAATTGTAGCAGGCATTTGGCGTTTGAAGTATTACTTGGCAGTTTTGGGACTTTTTAAACAGGAGCACTGCATGCTAATTTTGAGAGATTTTGTTGGGTACCTTTATTTAATACCATGAATAGCAGTGATGGAGTCTCGATGCCTGATCGCTAGGCCGGTTTCGACAGTGATGTAGGAGGCGGGGATGCAGAGGGGTACAAGCGTACCCCCAAAAGTTTTGATTTGTCAAAAATCCGGGCAAAACCTCTAAAAATACAGAAAAAAATCTCGCAAAATTTGGGCACAGACGTTTCGACACCTTTGTTCTCATTGTATGATGCATGAGTTTGACTGTCGAAATAGTCTGATTTAGACTTTTTTTTCATAATACACATGAAGACCTTTTTTGTGTGACTTCTAAAAAAGGTCTTAGTCATTTTTGAGACACAAATATTTCGCGTACGTTTGAGTAAATTCGGACAAAGATCCTTTGCACCCCCAAAAATATGCCTGCCTCTACACCTAGTAGTCTCGAGACCTATTTTTGCGAGTCTCAGACTCGAAGGTTTCAGATCTCGTCTCAGTCTCGAAGGATACGTGCCGGCCTATAGTTAAGCCCGGGCGCAAAATATCCTGTCTCAAACTACGTAAAATTTTAGATAATTTTGTGACAGCTCTACCGATTTTGCGTATGTCAATGTAATCAATTGCTACCCCAACACTTTTAAATCAAATTTAAGCATTATCCACAATTAAATTACCAAGATCAGGCAACAGTTGCAAAATTTTGCAAAAAAAGTCAAAATTATGAAATGTTGCANATTTGGATCAGTCTCAAACTTATTGTTTTGAGACTTTGAATACTGCAACAATATGGCTTAGTGAAACTTCTTCAATTCAACGGACGTTTTGTCTGTTTTATCTGCAGGTACGAAATAGCATAAGCAACTATGAAAACTGCCGAAAATTGGCAAAAGTTTCAACTTCGAAGCGGTGATGACATGTTTTCGAAAATTTGTAGAAACATTTCGACATAATCCGCAAATTTTCGAGTCTCGGACTTTTTGAAGTCTCGGTCTCGAAGTTTTTACCAGGTCTCGGTCTCGAAGTTAGGTGTCCACTACGTCTCTGATGTCTAGTCAGTAATTGGTGAGGCATACAGGGTTCTTGAAAATCGCAGAAGCAATTAATGTACAGCAGCATCAGGCGTGAAACGAAATATTACAACTACAATGCAACAAAAGAAGCAGTTGCAGAAGTCACATTGCAAGCATGTTATCAAACACAGGGAAAATATTGCAATTTACAAACGTGTCTATTGTTATGCGTGTGGTTTTTTGTTTTGTATTTTCAATGCACAAAACAGCCCGGCCCGTGGGCACTGATAAGGCCGCGAATATGGCCCAGAAGCCAAAAAGTTTGGGGACCGCTGATTTAAACCATTGGCCGTAACGTTATTTTTCCTCAGACGGCTTTGCAACACTTCCAAGTTTATCATCTTTTCACTTCAATTTCGTTGTGTAATCGAGTGCCTACGAAGAAAACGCTTAACTATTACGTCACAGGTATGCTTTTAAGGTGATACAAACTAAAAGTCTTGAATGTATGATCAAAAATGTGATATTGTCTGTGCTGTGCCGAAAAACGAAGGTTTTTCACAGCACATAAAACTAAACCGGTTGTTTCAAAGCAAAATATTCTGCAGTCAACTTCCACCGTTTTACCTCGCATTTTGAAGGGCAGTTTAGTCTGATCAAGGTATCGCGCTCTGGGAATATTGATTTGAGACAAAAGGCTTTCGTAGAATGCTGTATACAACCTCCACCTAGAACAAGACGGAAAAACTTTTTGAGCAGGAAATATTTTCGAAAAAGTCAATATTTTTTTTCTAAAATCAAGCTAAATGCAGTTTCTAAATAAACTCTCTAGACGGGTCGCAACCGTTAGTGTTATTAAGCTTGTGCAAAGATCTTGTTATTTTGCAAAAGCAGGCAAATTAATTTGCGCTAATGTATTCGAAACGACTCCATCTATTCCGAACAAGAGCAGACTTGCTTTCCCATAAAATCTGCTGCACACAAACCGAAGATCACAAGGTAATAAATGAAGGGCCACAAAGCTGAGTATGTCTACAAATATCAACGGAAATGGTACAAGTTTTAACGAAATGAACTAATGGGTTTTCAAGTTATGAAGAGTTTCTACGTACTTACGCACCCGAACGTATGTTATTTACGAGATTTTCAACTTTGCTTTCCTGAGCTCTAGCGTGTTATAGACATGCAAGACTGTGTGTTCGTCCTTTACTTGATTTGCCCGATACAATATGATAACCGCCAATTGGCGAAACTCAGCTTCCGCATTTGCTGGAACAAACAAATGAACTGCTTTTGGTGCTAAGTATAGGCGGAAGATCAAAGCAGAGGTTCATTTGGTAGCTTTTAAATGAACGCTATTTCGAACAGTAAGGCAGCAATGACTGAGCCCGTTGATGCAGCGATTCCCAATCTTTTTTGAGATGAGAATCTCTGAAAATTATTATAAGCCATTAAAATCATTTATTTACGCCTCAACACTGAATTATCTCATCAATACCACCGTGAGTAAAAACTTGGAAGTATTGCAAAAGTTTACCAGCAAGTAGGGTTATAGCAAGTAGGGGTACAGTGGTGTACCGGTTGTAATTTTTTCATAACCGAGATAAATCCAACACATGTGCTTGGATTTCTGTGGAGCGCGACTTCACGTGATCTTTGGGTCGATCATTGGATGTATGATGACGTTTGTGGCGTCACAATGATTTTCTGCAAGGTATGTTTCATTCCATCAGGAGACGTGTTTTACCTGTCGGTTTGAAGCTGTTGCTTGTCGTTTAGCGTATATTTCTTCCTACGAACGACATTCCTATTCCTACGGTGGCAAAACAGTCTTCATCTTGGAAAAATTGGAAACAGTTCTATTGGTTTAAAGCAGGCAAGGTGAGAATACGTTGAGTCTTAACTGATGTTGATACCCGAAGTTACTTTAAGTTGAATGGAAAGTTTGAATTAGGACAGTGGTTCTCAAAGTGGGAGCGATTTTTGAGGAGTAAAAGGGCGAAAAAAACAAAGGAGACGATAGGGGGGAAATACAACACAAAGGGGGCGAAAATGCTCAACCACTTATTGATAATTGAGTTAACTTCAGTTAACGATTGTTGAGTTAACTTCAGCTGTGACCTTAATGTTCTCAAAGCAAAGAAACCGCATGTTCATTCATAAGCGAGGTGATCTACGACTGTACCTAACTAAAATGTCTCCCAATATTTCGAAGCTTTGTGAAGGCCGCTAAGCACATCTATCACACTGAACTGGGAACTGTGGTATGTATCGATTTCTTTAAATAAAATTATTTAAAAAATATTATCTTGGGTTTGCTTTATTACACTTGGGGTCGACAACGATGTGTCGAGAGTGAAAATTGGGCAAATGGAATAAAAATTTTGAGAAACACTGAATTAGGAACTTTCAGTCAGGGGCAAGGGGGCACAATTCCCCGGGCGCCGAATCACTATGGGGGCGCCGAATCACTGCGGGGGGTGCCAAATGACTGNGGGTGGCGNCGGAAAGTCGTAACATTGCCACATGTACATTCTTCAATACACTAAATTTGCTTCCAAAAGATCTCAGGTTCGAACATGGGGGTGTCAAACCTGCTCCTTGCCCCGGGCGCCATCTAACTTTTTCACGCCCCTGCTTTCAGTAAATTGTTGTTACTAGTCATCTTCAAAGATTTTTATTGCATGTAAGTCTTGAAAGATTGTAAACGCATTGTCGCGACATGCTTTCACTTACGTGAAGATTTACTCTAGTTTTCTGNGTGTTCAATTTTCGGCGAATTTTCGTTGTTTTGTCGGTGTTTGGTGAAATGTTAGGCGCGTTCCTTTCCCGAAATTATTGTTCCAACCTTGGAATCTTGGGACATGAAACCTTATCCTTTAGTTCCACCAAAAATCCCTCACATAATCTCCAACGTCGTGATAAAATATGTAGTTTCAATCAGATTGATTACAGCGATCACGATGATTGCGCGTTTTCGTTAGTACCAGTAAGTAAAACACAGTCACACTTCAAAACGTAAGAAGGCCAGCTGAAAACCAAAGCAAAAGATCTGCTGTGTGGTATTTTCTGTAAGTTGATTTCTGATATATAAATGTTTGCAAAAAAAATAATTTCAAGCAGTTTTCCTGATTTTTTTTGTTTACCATTCCAACAAGTATAATGCAAAAGCTACCGATTCGAATAAATGTTCATCGTCACTGAATTTTACTGACGATGGAGCGACTGCTTTCAACACGTCCAACACGGTTTCAGTCAAACCATTGATTTTTCATTGTTGTTAGTAATGAGTTTGCAGCTCGCAAAGGGTGGATCGTTTGAAGATTTCGGAAAAAAGTCACTTACATTAGCAAATGAAGACAGTGTAGTCTGAACAGATAAGTTTAACGAAATTGGCAACACTGCATAAACTGCCATCTCTCACACCCTGAACAGTCATCGTGCACCCATCCAAGCCCGTAGCCAGGTTTCAAGTTTGGGGGAGGTAATGCATTTTAGGGGAACAAGTTTCATTGTTTAAAACAAATTTTTCTGGAAAAAACAGAACTTGGGGGAACAGAAAAATTAGGGGGAACGGCCTCTGATTGTCCCCCATGGCTGTGTGGTCGGGTTCGTCTGGTTTGTAGCTGCTGCACCAGCGCAGTCAAGTTCCCGGATAACTTTGGCAAACGATTGAGAGTACGCAGGTATTAATTTTTGAAACGCTTCTACTCTGAGTCATATGAAAGGCTCGCCCGCCGCCTATTTCTTTTCTTCGCTGAACTGTCTCAATGCAACGACCATCGTCACGAAAGTGGATGCTTTCGTCGCGTTCCTGCTAATTCAAGCGATGACGATAGTTCGTTAACGAAAGCGGATTTTTCGCTTACCGCCAGCTTTCCCGCACTTCACATTGATCTCCGCCGCTCGTTGGGTGCAGCTCTTGGCCTGCAACAGGTTTGCCCTCTTCGCAGCGGTCGTCATCCATTGCGAAGCACTTCTGCCAACATTTAAGCACCACGGAAATCATCACGACGCCGTCGCATTTCAACACAAATCTATTAACGTGCTATAAATAAATACGAAACTGTCAAATCACGCCCAGGCCGCATTTTCAAAGAACATTTGCAAAGAGTAATCCAGTGGCCCACCCTTTCCCTTGAATTACTTGAAAAAACTTGCGTAGTTCTATTTATGTGCGCGTTCCTAATCAAATGAAAGTTGTACGTTGTAAAAATTACATCCAAAACTTGTTGTAAGAATGCTTGTGATGTCTTGATTTTCATGACGAAATTCTTAGCACAAGTTTTTAGTCCACGGAAAAAAACAACTCATATGCGAACTTCTTGCTTGAAGGTTTCAAACTTTTTGTTAATGATTGAAAGATTCATGCGGACATTGACCCTGCCGGAAAATCAAGTTGTTGACGTTACAGCAAAACACCCACAGGCTCGTTACATGACTTTCAAACTTACGTAAAATCTAAGGATTATCGGGTCCCATGAGATCGGCAGTAAACAGCATCAATTCAGCATTTTCTGATTGCTTTTTCCATAGGAGCTAAAAACACATTCGTTTTTCGACACTTATTTGATGATATTTTGTTGTTTCTAAGACAACGTCAGGAAAAATATATTCCTCGGGGCTCAGGATTTGCTTGCATAGCTTGTGGTATGTGCAACGTTGCGAAATTCTGGCAATGCGAGTAGAACCAATGCATGTTTCACAGATAATCGTAAATGTTTATTATCGTTAGTAGAAAGTTAAACTGCATCTTTCCTAACAATGTGTGACAAGTGTGAAAGAAGAAAACTTATCAAAATGTCTCTAGAAGTTCTTCAAAGCGGCGCAACGAAATGTTGCAAGGAACTTTTTTGCCAGACACATTTTCAGTAAATTTGCAGCATCATATTTTTCTGAAGCGAAGTCGAAGAATTTGCTGCACTTTACCGGTTTGTCCTCGCGCTTGTGTGATTTCAGCCCTGGTGGTCAGTTGACAGCTTAGCAGAGAAACAGAGACAATCTTAATGGAAATTCAAATGGCCGGCAAGCGGCACCGAACGGTTCGCTGCGGGCGTGAGGCAAATTCTCCCTGACATGAGCATTCCGTAATTATGTGTTTCAATCTTCGGAATTGTAGCTATCTGAAAAGTCTACCGTTTAATCTGATAAAAACTGGTTTCGGGCCGGGCAAACTATCCGATTCGATGTTGACGTCATTGGCACTGTCTGACTTTGACTCAGCGTCACGTGACCAAGATCTGAGGGGTAACTTGTAAACTGAAAGAAGATATGCTTGTTGGCAGCGGGTTGCAGTTTCGTCTTTCTCATCGCTTTTGGGTAAGTGGGGCGTGCGATGTCTGTTGTGGGGCGCTATGTCTGTGATGTTACCGCGACAGAAGTTCCGAAATTTGAAATCCCAAAGACCAGACCCTGTGCCCAAAAATGCCTTGCAATTGTTGTCCAGCAAGACAATTTACTGAGTTTCAATTTTTTTCAAGGTTTGGAAAAATATTTCCAACAACTTAATTCTACTCTTGCGGTGAGACATCTAGTGCAAAGAATGTTCGTTATGCTTTGATATTCGAATGTTGAACTTATTTTCTTGAATAGATAGTTCTTGGCTTATTTGCGTAAGGCATGATGCTAATTTGTAGGTAATTTGTTGCAGATACAATTGATTCCTTCATTTACGAAATTGGTTTTGAAACAATGGTTGTATATGAATCACGTGACTTCTGTTCCGAGAGGCAATGTCAAGAATAAGAGTAAAAAAGTTTAGAATTAATACAGTTGAACTTTTACAACCATGAAAATATGGCAAAAGCAAAATTTGAGAAAAAGTTTTGGTAATTTTGAAGAAATATATAATCCTCTACGTACAAATAAACTCATAACTCCACCCAAGATCAAAAAAATTACAAGCACTTGAGGTGACAGCAGGATTCGGTCGAGACAGCGTGTAATTATCCGACCGGTAACACCGAGAAGTTAGCATTTTCACGAACACTTATCAAGACAACGCGTTCACTTATCTCATAGGTTATTTTTGACATTTTGCATCTACATTCAAGCCAAGTCATTTCCAACAACACAACGCGAGGATTTGCGGGAAACTCGAGCCAGGCCAATAGCGTGGTTCTGTGCCGTGTTGTTACCTGCTATTCGTCTATTCTTTCCAATCCTGTGAATCAAGACGCGGTACAAATCACACGCTTGTCCCGAAACTGTTTCATTGCACTTTCGATTTCTTGTATCGGAAATACTGTTCGAATTGGCGTGCCGCCGTCGCTCAACCCTTGCCCAGATATGTTAATAGGCAAGTTAGAGGAATAGGAGTATTATCAACCACGGCTCTTAAAAATAAACGACAAAAAGTGGGGCGATGTCAAACGTCAAGTACGGGCGACAGCAACATACAAACGAGTGTCGCATTGCATTGACGTTTTCGCACCGCTAGACAAATGAAATGGTTACGTCACCGCCGCGATTTTATAGGAATTTGTTCAGATAGGAATTGCTCAGGAAAGTACTGGATGCTGGATGAGAGGGATGGACGCGAAAATGAGAGTGAACAGAACGCATCGTTCACATTGTGTGCGAACAAAAGCAAGGGCCAGTGCTTTGGAAACACACTGGCGACACACTCAGTGCTTGGAAACACACTGGCGACACACACAGTGCTTGCAAACACACTGGCGACACATACAGTGCTTGCAAACACACTGGCGAAACACACAGTGCTTGGAAACACACTGGCGACACACAATGCTTAGAAACACTGGCGGATTACAGAAGATAGGATGTAGCCAACAAGACGTTCAGACAGCTGTAAACGTTCAAAGTTCAAACAAGTCGACTGTAAATTGACAGCACGTAGACGCTTAAAAGAGCAAAATTTATGTAAAATAAACTTACATTATGATTTGCCATTAATGCATCATCACGGTTATGATCTAGCCTATATCAGAAATTGCTAAATTGTGTTGAACCGCGTACGCAGCAGATCTGACAGTGCTTGATCTCTGCTACAGCTCACGCAAGATTTCGATCACATTTTTTCCTGCCGTTCAGATTCCGCGCTACTGATACAAAAATTTGATTGTTGCAGAAGTTCAGAATACGGGCGTGGATATCGCTGGTTCGAAAGCACGCTAAGATCTGCCTTCAACTTCATCATCCTCCACGCATCGCGCATCAACGGTCCCTCGCGTATGCAGCTGATATAAGTCTAAATGACGCACGTAGTGGAAGAAAGTTGAGGATCTATCACTGGTCTACTTTAAACAAAATTGTGGAGTCCCGAAAGTCTAACCTTGGACCCGAGCGATACCTTTAAAAAATTGCTCGATCATTTCTGTTTTATGTAAAACGAAGTAATTATTTTACGCTGTGAGTAACGCGCTGCAGCTGTCCCCTTAGTGGAGCAGCTGTCCATAAATGTAACTGAAACAGAAGATTAGAAATCTGATCTTGGCTCTGCGTAACGATGATGAAGTTTTGTGCGTGTTTCTCCAGTCGGACTGTGCCGTCACAGCACGTTCCCAGAGCATTGAGCGGGCCGTAATGGGTGCTCCAGCGCTAAGCCAGTCAGAGGCGAAATGAGCTGATAACTGATATGAACCCTGAAGACGTGAAATCCAGAAGTGCTGGCGGTGCGTGGGAAAAATCCATTGTCGCTGCAGAAACCCAATGAACATTGCAACAGTAGGCGCGAGGAGACCCAGGATATCCCGAAACTTAAAAAGTGAAGGACACCCTTTTGCTTTCTTGAACGTGCAGATTAGAGAAGTTGACTCCCAAATCAAAGGTTAATTACTTCAATTCTTTTGACATGGTGGCCAGCAATGCGAGCACAACAGCAACCGGTATGCTCACCGCGGCTACCAGGTGGCCTACAATTTACAGAAGAAACAATAAATTGTCCTGGTTTGACCAGTTGTGTCCGACAGCTAGCAAATCATTTGGACACTGAGCTTTTTGTCCAAATTTGCCTGAATTGCATTGGTTTCAGAAAGGTTTTGCTTTAAAAGCAAACGACCAAGCAACCAGTGTTGGCAGCTGGCAGGTTTATACACCAAAAACTTCTTTTTTAGGTGATATTTACACCAAATTCATTAAGAAAAAAAAATATGTTCACTGCAAGTGTTTTCACCTTTCGTTACATGAAAGCAATAAAGTCGAGTTTGCCATCGATTTGTAGATATTCTTCACTGGTAGTTATGTGACACAACCTGATATTGAAACACAGTAACATAAAGATTTGCAAAGAAATGTTGGAAACTTACGGTTAATATGTTCCAAGGCAATAATGATGAACTAGATGTATTGCAGATAATTAAGTAATGAGTTCTATTTTTGTCGGGTTAACCACTGTATCACCTCTTGATCACAAGTTGTTGGCACAATGGCACATATGCTGAATATCATTGTCTTTATAGCTTGATTAGTGCCGTTATGGAGTGAAAAAGCGAAGTTTGATCTTACTCAATATTGTGTGACGTAGCAGTGTATACAACAGCATGTTTCAGAAACATCGCATTTGATTGTTTTTTTTGTTTGAAACCTGTGATCTTGGCATATTTAACATTTGAAATGATTGCGTTTGTGCATCGGTAAGCAAAATGCCCTCTAAAGTGTGAAATGCGCAACTGCGCAGTACCACCAGACCATTTGCACAATGAAGTCTTGTTCTTGCGCATTTGCAACATTGCAAAAAGTAAAATATCCTTAGCACTTTTTTGTTCTGAAGCCGGTTGGGGGAAAGCGATCATATTGAAGGGTTTCTCTTGTCGCGGTGCTCTACTGTGCCACAGTTAATGTCTGCTTTGACTCAATACCCTTGTTACAAAAATCGCCAACTGCGAAATATGCCTTGTTAGTTGTCAAAACAAGTTTGAATGGTGCAAAGAAAGTTTATATTCTTTGTTTTTTGGGTGTTTTCTACACGAAAAACTGCTTGGGCATATTTTTGCTTAGTTTGGTAAATTCTGAAGCACAATTTCGTACATTTACTTTCTGTTTAACTGGCAACATCGACGCCACCCTTGCAGCTAGTGTCCCCAGCGTGGCAGCGCCTTCCTTCCACGCAGACTTTCTTGTGCTCGACTAATCAAACGGCGTCAGCGGTACAAAGCTGTTAGCTACTAGGTAGCTGAGCAATGAATGTTTTGTGCCTGAAGATTGTTACGTCGTGTGGATACGTGTTACGTCATAGAGCATTACAAAATAACTTCGCTCGAGTTGGCTGGAACGTAAGCGGCGGCACGGCAGTGTTGCCAACCTTGCGGTTTTCCCGCGAATTCGGGCTTTTTTTGTGGATTTGCGGGCTTTTGACTTGGGTGTTGCTTGTTTTTGGGCTTTTTTAATAAACACTGACTTGATTTTTGGGCTTGTTTTCTGCAGATTTTTGTTTGCGGATTGCTTTTTTTTCAAATTGTATGGCACTTTTGCTGTTTCAATTTACTGCTAAACGAAATTTGGGTGTGTTTTTGTGTAAATGTGCACATTTTGGTCTTGTTTTTTTCGGATTGCCTCCCTGCTTTTATATTTAATCTGCCTGCTGGTTTTATGTTTTTTTAATTTCCTACCAAACACAAGTTGGGCTTGTTTTTTCCGTTAAATTACCTGTTCTAGGGTTGTTTTTCAAATTTGCTTGCTTGTTTTTACAAAATAACCTGGCATCACTCGGCACGGAGCTGCTGCTCGTGTTAAGTCGACCCTAAACGTTCGATTTTTGGTCACTTCTATCAGCTGGCCGCATTCTCTCCGCTGCATCTTGAAAAACTGTTTGTACTTTCGAGGGAATACTATTGCATACGAATTGTGATTGTCTGTATGGTGCAGGTGTAGGCTACGGCCCACTACAGCCAGTAGTAATAGTGCTGAGCCAGGAATAAAACATTATTATTATTTGTCCTGAAATGTCCAAATTTCAGACTAATATTATCCGAAACTTTCCTGCATTACCTGGCAATCCTGATGCTCACCACCTCAAATTTTCGTAGTTAGTAAAAACCTCAAGCAAAAACTATTGTCATTGTTAATAAATTAAGCAAGAAAACAATGCTGCACGTCCACCAAGCCAAATTTATATAGATGATAGAAGTTGCACGTTTACCGAGGGACTACTGAAGCATGCATTGCTCTCCTCACGCCACGAACCGATTTCAACCTCACTTCCTTGTGCAAAACTCCCAGTAGTTTTTACGCTGGTGAGTGTCACCTTAATCGGTAGTTCGTAAGTCTAGCTTTGCGAATACCTTCGTTAAAACCACATCTGTCCAATGATAATTACCACTGTAGATCCAAGCTTCGACGTTAGAATTTCTAGGAACAAATTCTTAAAACTTCCTATCAGACCTTGTCAAAAAGCAGCTTATCGGTTCATCTGCTGCGTTTCGCATTTTATTAAATTCCTTGTCGGACCGTGGTATTTTCTTATTGTAAGCAGCGATGATCTGTATGTTGCGTCGTCACTTGCTTCTTTACTGTGACTACCTTGCACATTACATCGGTCGACCTTATTCATTTATGAGATTTCAAATTGCCTCACGAGCCTACCAAGACTTTGCACGAGTCCATAGGCTAGCAACCTTGGTTTGTGACATCAGTGCAAGGAACGTTTTGTTCCGGTGTTTAACTCTGACCTAGTCGTACAAAGGTCTAATTACGGCGGTCAACAACCTTTTTACAGTTGCGATGGTAGAGAAAAAATTGTGATGCCACAACAAAATCTCCAATCCGCTTACATGCATACCTGGTAATACCGGAAGCAGGTTGCGAGTTCACTTGTTTGCACTGTAGAACTAATTCATTGCTACAGTAGCTTGAACGAGTCTCTCAGCTATATGTTGCAGTAGTTAATAGACAACCCGCTGGCCTGATTCAGCTAGCAATAGGTTCAGTGGCGTAACTGACAGGGGGGCAAGGGGGCGAGCCGCTCCCCCTGGCAAGCTAAATGTAAAAACTGGAACCCCTTTAGTTGACATACTGATAAATAATATTGTTTAGGTTGTTGTTTTCTTGCGTTTTTCGGGGTGTTTTTATTTTTTTTGCTAGTACAGACATTCACGACATCCAGTGATTCACTATCATTTCTTTATTTTTTTCTGAGTTTTGGCCAGTGGGCTCTCTACGGTGACCGATGGGCCACGTTCAGCTAAGCTTTGCCCCCTGGTTCACCTCTAGTTACGCCACTGCATAGGTTGTCAACCATGAGAGTAGCCGGGGGGTGCAACTGACGCATTGGCCGCCCTATTTCTAAGACAAGAGGATTAAACTACAAAAACAACAGCAAGTTTTTCGTGAAACGCCGACACACTTGGGCCTAATTCGGGTTCAAAAAGTCGATGATCTTTTCCCTTTCTTCTTCAATGAAATAGCAACAAAATGTGGTAATATTTATAGAGCAGTGCTTTTTAACGGGACCTTAAAGTGAAAAATATGGGGCTCCCAGAAGGAATGCCAAAGTGTTTTCTTTTGATCCCCGCGATGCACAAACGACAATGACCACCACTTGACTAATGGGCATAAACGCAGACGAGGGGTAACCATGTCAATATCTTCAGCAATAGGGGTCCCCAGGTTTGGCAAGGGAACCACTGATCGAGAACAAGCGCTAGACCAGTGTTTTGCAACCTTTCCATACCCGGGGACCCTCTATTCTTAAAGATATTGTCGTGGGGATCAATAGCGTGGCTTATTGTGACATGGGGGTATAAATACTTTGGCACTCCTTCTTGGGATCCCCAAAATTTTTACTGCGTATCCCTAGAGGACCCTGGTGACCCCAGAAAGAATTACCGCACTAAACTATCCAAAGATTTTACGCTTTTTTCATAANACAATTCTTACATTTTTGTGTTTTTTCGCGCAAAACACGAGTAATTACTGTCAAGATAAGCAGACCGTAGTTTACAAAACAATTACAATATAGTCAAATCGCATATAAAGCAATATATGAATACATCACTCAATAAAAAGAACATCGTATTCAGCTAAAGGTGAAATTAAGTGCAATTATTTCATTGTGAGAGGGATTCGTTCGTTAAGTTTTCATCCAACCGCAAAGATCCAAAATGTGATTTAGAAACCCAGAAACGACCATTAAATCCAAAATGAAAGTTGTTGTGATTTGCCGTGGCGATCTTAGAAAGCCATAAAGAACAAGTTGTGTCAACAACTCTATATAGGTGAACCTCAGCGCGGTCAAAGGTTACTAGGGGTGAAAAAATAGCCGAACAATACATCGAAAAGCTGCGTATAACGCAGTAGCAACTGTAAAACACAGAGAATCGGCACCCCCGTGAAAGGCAGGCTATTGATCAAGTATTGTGGGATAACTACAGCAACCTTTCGCGCGCTTTTTTCCTTTTAGAAACACAACGCTGACAAGTCGTCAAAGGATAATACAACTATTTAGCCTCAAATACGAGCCCTGAGAGCGTTCAGAAAGCTGGTATCGAATTTTGGGTATCCCGTTACGCCTATTCCTCTCTGCAACGTTAACACGAGACAGAAGGGTTGAAATTGCACCGCGATACATTATTCAAGGCGTTCGAAACCCGCTGCTTGCTTTTCGCTCGCGCCGTGTTACACCCTAAGCGTTTTTGGATATTCATGAAATATGGAGGGGGACGCACGCGACTTCATAAATAAAAAAATGTATTTCTTTATGTTGCGCGAAGGCCAGACATCAATTATTCAGCTTCTTTTTTTTGTCGATGCTGAAGCGATCAAATACTACAATGCTCTCCGGCTTTCTCCATCTTCAACAAAACTGCGTGTGGCCTTGAAGCAAAAACCTGATGTCATGGCCAGCCAGAGGCAGCCATTGGGCTCCTCTGTATATTTGAACATATCAAAAACTTGGGATAAACTTTTTAGCTAATTGCAAGCGCGAAATTGCTGTAGCATCATGAGCATCATGACTGCGACTGAATTAAGCAGCACTACTTCAACGCCTGATGCCCGAGCATTCATGTAGGGAATTCATGATTCTACGATCGTATAAGTTTTGTCATTTGCAGTCCCGTGTGTTCCGTATTTTTTTCAAACTAAATGCTTTTAAAGTTTAATCAAAAATTCCGCTGTCGATCAACAGTAATCGTACACTTCAGATTTTTCTGCCTCGACTGAACGGCAGGCTCAGCAGACCACATCGAAACAGATTCGATTTCACGACCAAACTTCGCTAAGCTTTGATTGTCAAGAAAGCAGCGTCACTGCCGATGCAGCAGTAAGTGCACTCACGGCCTACTTACGATATCTTAAGTACAATGATACCTTAAGTAGGCCGTGGTGCACCATAAGCTTAAGCATATAGCTCAGGCCTATCATTAAGGGAGAAACCATCCTAAACAACGGTTCGCCCTTCAGATTACGTAACAACACAATATTTAAGTCCAAAAACTGTTTCAAGATTTATAAATTTGGATTAGATCTGGTCTTATGTGCCGAAGTCCTTACCCGCACATTTTGAAAATGCCCTTAAAAATGACAAACTTGTGTTGTCAGACACAAAATTTCAGGCTGTGACAGATGCAAAGAGGCTTCCATCCATTTTCGACAATCAATAGGGGGGGTTACGTTTTTTCAGGCAGGCTTGAATGTTTGTGCAGGGGGGCTTGAACGCAAAAACTCTATTTATTTGTAGTGTTTCACATTTCAATTTAGGGGGACTTGGAGCTTTGTTTGGGGGGATAACCCCTCCAAAGCCCCCCGTGGCGACGGGACTGCACCTCGGACAGATTGCAATCAAACCGTTTAATTTTTGAAGCATGCAAATGGTTTTAAAATTCCGAGCTACTGCAAAAGATGCGCATCCTTGTATCCTTGGTTCTCCCAAAACGAGTTTGTGTTCCGTCTTTTCTTCAGTGTTGGACCCACTGCAGACATCGTTTGAGGTGTTTTTTCAACACTCTTGTCATTTGACCTGCGAAGAACTGACGTCGGGTAAATTGCAATTGCAAAACAAAGTTTCTCCAACCTGTTTAACCACAGATAGGGCCTTATTTTCGTGCTGGATATTTTGCGAGTCGCTCTAAGGCAGGGGTCACCAAACTACGGCCCGCGGGCCAAATCCGGCCCGCGAAGCCATTTCATCCGGCCCGCGTAGACATTTTGCCGATGAGGAAAAACAATATAAC
>JGI24158J21664_10005862_pt1 | contig 16113 bp, 9 predicted proteins | sample Ectturendosymbi3_FD_21664 | JGI IMG/M metagenome (IMG submission 21664)
CAAGCGAATTATCGTAGTTCACTTATCCCTATATAATGATAGTGCAACCTAGTAGTAGTAGAGTGAAGTCAGTGATGGATCTCTATTGCTGCTGGTTGCTTATCCTGTTAGTCCCGAATTGCCATCTTTCTCTTGTGCTTGCCTCAGTAGTTCATGGCGATGCAGTCAACTGGAACATGTGTTTTGTAGTAAGAATATTTTGACGAAACTAGCTGGCTATCAACAGCCTACTTTTCTGTGTCAATATGGAACTGGTAGTTGGAAGTGGAACCATTTCGCTTTCATGTGAATTGTATTCACTTTCGTGGAGCTGTTTTCGTTCATGCGGGGTCGGTACAATTGGTGTGGAAGTTGCATGGTAAGCACAGAATATTCTACATGGCAGTACACGTGTGTGATTGCATCTGCAGTGGCGTTTAGGTGTCTCTAGTGAATAATAACGTTAGTTCATATTTAACGATATTCGCAAGCCTATATTTGGTTTGACAGGGTTAATCATAGCAACTTAATCTGCAAAACAACGAAAAATCACCATGCAAGATAAATGTATGTTGGCCTCCCCTACTTTTTTCTTGGCCTCGCAGTGCCCCCCTCCCCAACTTTAATTCTAGGATCGCCACTGATGGTTTGCTTGATAACCTCCGCCAGGAAGGCGAGAAACGTCACTGGGTTGCCAAACAAAAGGCTGGAAAAATCAACTTGCTCAGTAACAATGAGCTCTTCTTCAGACACGGGGTGCATGCGGAATCGGAGCGGTACCAATGCAAGGTCTGGCATGAGAACAATCCACTGTCGGTTTTGGAAGAGGGGGAAAAGCTGACTGTTAAGCTATATTCGCGACAGGTGGATTACTGGCAGTTTTAAGCGCCTTGCAGGCATCAGCATAGGACAGTTTCGCCACCATTTTTAGTTTAAGTATTGCAGTTTCTCGTTGGTGCCTTGGGCAGATTTTGTCATTGGCGGAGTGATTGCCGCCGCAGTTGGGACATTTCGGAGCAGCAGCGTTGCACTCGCTGTACTTATGTTCGCAACCGTAGATTGAGCAACGTAGTTTACCTCGGCAATGGCTAGCGACATGTCCATAGCGGTTACACTTGCAACACCGCAACAGCCTTGGAATATACTGCTTAACGCAAAAGGACAAGTAACCTAGTTCCCACCTCACCAGGGAGGTTAGCAGTGATAAACTGCAGAAATACAGATTTTGAATCTTTCAACTCAGGGGAATCTTTACTCTTGAAACGAAAACGTTTCACTGATTGAACCCCTTGACTAGCAAAGCAAGCCAAGATATCCTCTGTAGAGATATCCAGAGGTACGTTATAGATTACGCCCCGTGCGCCTAAAGGTTGAAGCGGACTAGCTGCTACCTCGACCGTAACGGCACCATCGGTCAACTTCGTAGATTTCAGAAGCGTTTTCATCTCTTGCACGCTGCAGCAATTTACAATCAGATTTCCATTTCTCAACGGAGAGCAAGCCTTGTACGAACCTACACACCTTTCAAGGTAGTTATGAATGAAGACGGGGCTATAGGCTGTTAACTCCCTGTTTGACTTGCTTTCTAAAAACACCGGTAGCAACTCAACGGCTTTGTTTTGTTTACTGGAACTTTCACCAGAAACATCAGCTGAATCATTGTTTGATTTTCGCTTTCGTAGTGCTCGGAAAAACTGAGGATCCCTATAATATTCGGGCGACTCGAGCGCGTCGTCGTCCATGTCTGGGCGCCGAGCGCACCTGCGTTCTAATAATTGGAGCATTGTCGTATGGAATAATCGAACAAGCCCTAAACTAGAAAAATAAAAAACACACGCCAGAAAACAAATGGAAAATGGAAAGCAGAAAAGTCAACGCAGAGACAAATCTCACGGCAATAAGCTCTCTCTACGCGTACAAGAAACTTTGCAGCAACTCTTTCACGCCTGCCAAACTCTCGAACACCTCTCTTCCTTCTTCTTGTCCTCCACACGGTCTGACACGAGCACACACGTTCGACACAAAATGCGTAAACCATGCAATGCAATGCGATGAGGCGAGCAATCAACGAACCAATCAATCAGCAATCGATGAAGGCGGCCGCGAGCAACAAAACCGCCACAGTTGCCATGACATTATGGAACACATTGAAGTTGCTGATGAATTTATCACTTCAAGAAACACAGATTTAATGCGATTTTTCAGAGTTAAACCTAGACAACCAGGTCGACAAAAAAACAGATCTGGGTGGAAAAAGCCTCAGTGAGAACCCTGGTCACATGCGGCAAAATGCCTACTACCGTAACTTGAAGTGAACATTTGAAGATTTAGTCACTGTGACGCAATAAAGACCAAGAGAACAGCAATCCTCTAGCAAGTTAAGCAGCCTGCCTATGCAGGCAAAGCATCGGACATGAGCGAATTGCGCATTTGCGCTAAGCGCAGGGGTGTAGTGGGGCGGGAACGCGTGGGAACGGCGTTCCTTTTTTCATGTTTTGCGTTAATAATAGTTCGAAGGTGTTTAAAATGGCTAATTTTTTTGGATGCGTTCACACACCCCTTTTGTTAGCACTACATCCCTGGCTAGGCGTTTCGGGGGCCTCGCAGTTACGACTGTACCCTGATGAGCCTCGCGCTCATTTATCCGGCCCTGCCTGCATGCCTAGTTGTATACGTCCAGAAGTCAGACTTCCACTTGATCAACGTGTTTTGTGTAGTGATTGTTGTAAAAAAATGTACTATGTCCAGCCCTGGTAATCTCCTCAGTCTTCTCTTATTTTGTACTGCATAGCAGCAAGATACCTTTGGTGCTTACGACCAAAGTTACACATTTGCGCAGTCTGGGTTCAGAGAGCCAGGTGGAGTTAATTGTGTGGTAAGTAGTTAGAAGGGTCTATTTAGCAACAATTGCTCAGTTGTCCCAAAACAGAGTAGTGAAGTTAGTAGATGATGGATGTTAACTGTTGTGTCCACGTAGGCCTTAGTCTACATTTGTTAACATTTATAGGCGATTTGAGATGCAAAATCTAAACATGTACCATGCACCAGGAGATTAACAAGTCCAGACATCAGCAAGGTTTATGCATGCGTATTTCGGCCAGTAAAAAGCCCAATGCGCACGCTTTACAAGCATATTTCACTTAAGCTCATGGTAAAGTTTATCAGTTGGCGCCAATGAAAGAAAACGTTTATCGCGACACACATGCTTTGACCGGCCTCATGTTTGCTCCTTCGGTAATAATGTTTTGATAACTGAACGACAGGATTGATTCTGATTTCCTGCAAATTTTTTTGTTTTATTTGCATTTCATTACGACATCTCTAAATAATCGCAGTCAATTAAATGACAATGATTTACGACCCAATTCCTTTTGTTAAGCCCGTTCAAAAAATTTTAGTTGGAGAGTACGATCCTATTATGTGCATTTGCAGGAAAATATATATTTATAATTAATTTGCACAATCTGCAAATGCTGTTCATATTGTGAATTAAATATACATTTTCAGAATATCTATCCCCCCTGCACAAACATGAAGCCCCCTGTGGAAGACTTTCTGGCAACGGTTCTGCCCAGGCCCGCAGAAACTAGGGGGCATTCGGTGGCAGTTACCCCCAAATATTTTTTGTGCTCTCCAAATTTTGTTGTGCTCAGAAAAACTTGTTTTAAACATATGATGAAAACAAAAGTCTTTCCCCTTTAAAAATTATTTATCCCCTACAGACCTTTAAACCTGAGGACGGGCCTGGTTCTGCAAATTTTGTCTGCAATTAGGATTTTTTTTAAGGCCATTCGGCCTCGAGATGTAGCATTACGTCGAAAACGTTTTTTATAAATCACCAATAGGGGGGCCGCTGTAAGCATTTTGGGGGGGGCAGAGTTGGGTTGCTAAGGCACTGCGTCGATATACTTCAGTGCAATATTTTTCTGAAACTGAACCCTGCTCAGGAATCCAGGGTGGTCACTGCCCAGGGGCTTATTTTTTTGTTGATTTTATATGTACTTAGAAAAATGTTAGAAACCTGTGCTTCCATGACTTTTCCTGATTTTTAGAGACAAACGAAATGGTGCCAGAGTTATTTTACAAAAATGTCCCGGAACGCCTGTATATAGGAAATATGGGTACTATAAAACCCTTGATTACCTGATCTGTAGCAAATTTTGAGCACCTTACTGCCTCAACATTTCAATGCAATTTTAAGTGCAAAACGTATTTGGCCAAATATGACTACCGATACCTTAAATGTGAAGACTCTTCCTACACCATGACTTGGTGTGAAGGAAAATGGATCTAACACGTGCATGACGTTTTCGACGCACAAACAAAAAATCCCTTTTTGGTGGTACCCTGCATAAAATTTGTATGATATGTATGTTTTGCTGCGCGGATAGAATTTTGTTGCAAAAGTGATTAACAATGGACATATGGAAGTAAAAAATACTTTGGTCCGGAAATAACGGATATCCCGTGTCCCAGGATGACGTAATCAAATTAAGGGTGGCATTATACCCTAGCTTTCCTGACCCCTACAACATTTTATAGTTTCCTGAGGAAGGTAACGGGGTGTACAGATGAAACTAAACAAAATTACTAAAAAACAAATGAAACTACTAAGCGACAGCCATACGAATGTGTAAGTCACTACTTCAAATGTTTTGTATGTATTTTCGTTTATCCTATACTTCCATTTTATTTATGGTCGTTCACTGAAAGCCCAACCGATTCTTCATCAGTAAATAAAGTTTAAATATCATACACCAAAGCAATAAAAATTTACCACACCTTGTTCAAATCTGCTCTTCACCATTTAAAAAAATCAACTTCCCTACCAGGAAATAGACAAAAATCAAAACTGAAAAGATTTTCGGTTTTACCTACAACGTTTATTTGTATTGAAATGAGCTATATGATTTACCAGATTTATCGCAGATACATACCATAAAGCCAACTCAAAACGATTTTCATTTTTCAAAACAAAGTTTAAAATTTTTTTAGTAATTTTTCAGATCCACAAAGAAGATCGCAACAAAACAGTTTTGAGCATCACTATTGTCATCGTGGTCTCAGCATTTTAAACCAATGTCAAAATTTTCTAATAACTACTAACTACTGCCATTTCCATGCAAAGCCTATTTACTTCTGAAATATATTGAACATTCTTTTATAAACGCTAGCATTCATTTGTGCTCTAAAGTAAAAGTTAACTTTTGTTGCCACTGTATCATGGTATTTTCTGCTTTCTTTTGGGCTACCTTGTTTTTGCAAAAATAATTGTTGCTTTCCCAGATTTTTTTGCATTGTTTATTTATATTAGGTGCTACGTTGCAGATGGTTTTAGCCTTGCATAATACCTACCCTCACTAATATTTGGCATCTTTGGCAATGCCTGCTTAAGTTTGTTTAATTTTGAGGCCAAATCTCTAACCTTAACTGCTTATGGACTTTAGTTGAGAGAATGAAATCAGAACTGGCAAATAATTTTCTAAAATTAGCAAAATAACATCATAAATAAAATGATTTGGTTTTTAGTACACTGAAAACAAATCGTTTTTGTATTATCTTTAAGTTGCTGATTTCACTAGAAATGGTGAGAAATATTTCAGATCATACGTAATTATTTTTGCTTCTTCGAAAAATACAAAAATGATCACATCATTTGTAAGTTCATCTGGAGACTTTTGCAAAGTGGAACAACCTTTGGTCAAAATTTTTCCGAATTATTTTCAAGAAACTAAAATCATTGGTTTTTGTGTTTCATGCAACTTACTTTTTTCAAAATGCTGATGTTTATCATTTAAATCTGTCTTACTCCTTTTGCCAAATTGTATTTTTAAAGATTGTAACAACAGAAGTTTTTTTAGTGAACAGAATAACAAGATCCACACAACTGTACTTTAAAGGTAAAAACTAAAAGACAGAAAAATGAAAGGAAATAGAATATACTGATTCATGAAGAAATTTTCAAAAATCTCACCGCGATATTCATGAAAGAATCAATATCATTGTACTTGAAGCTTTTTGTGTTGATTTGAACGTTATCATTCCATTAATTTATTACAGTAGGCTAGTTTGTGTCATTATTCTCGCTTTGCAGTTTGCACTAGTTTTGGAAAGTAGAAAGGAGGCTCGAAAGGGAGTAGAAAAAAGCATAGTGAAACAAACTAGTAAACGTATGGAATGAATGTGACAAGTGCGCCCATTTTCGCTTGCTCTGCCTTCATCTATTAACAAGCAATAATCTGGACAAACCATACTATTGTTTTACAAGCCTTTGGTGTGGCTTGGTAAGGAATCGATCTCATCCTACCAACTGAGCCTGCATGTGCTAAAACCACTGTATAAATTTTCTAATCCTATCAAAATAGATTAATCTTCTAATCCTATCAAAATATATATTTTCCTTGTGTTTTTCTGTTTTTTACATCTTGATTTAGCATTTCACTTCATAGGAATTTTCTAATCCTACCAAAATAGGTTAGATCGTCAGTTTATTTTCAGACAAGCCAACCCCAAAGCTAAATTGGTGTATCAAGATGAAATTATCAAATAAAAAATTATCTTATAAAGTCCCTGGACTTTTGCATATCATAATATTCTAGATACAACAATACTTCAATTTTAGCTAACAAAGTTACTGGGTAAATTTACCGTAACAAAGGTTGGTTTGTCAGCAACAAAGCAGGTAGGCAAACGAACTTTGACGTCTTCGAGAAACTCCAGACCGCTAGGTTCGCATTGTAGTTGTGGAGTCAAAATACCCTGCAAAATTATGCTGGCATGTAGAACATCAACTAACACATGAAACTATTGAGTAGTAATAAATGGAGTTTTTGATACACATTTTCGCGAGGAACGGGAGGAGCGTGAAGAGCTGTTGTAACGGGTGGTGTTTTTCCCCACTGGTATCCAAACACTGACCCATATAATTTTGGGATAATTTTTCAAGATTTTTTTCCAATTTTATGAAAACATTTCTCATGTTTTTTAAGTTTATGCATCTTTTTCATTTATGAAATAATGTTTTCAAGTTTATGCAACTGTGTTGAGTTGACATAAATTGCTTTGGTTGAGGCCATACCCGGACAGGTGGCATTTTTGCGTCATGTTGCAGCAAACCTGATTATAGCCTACGTCACGTTTTTTGCAATTAAGCTCACCTGGTTGTAGTAGCCTAGCTTTGATGTGTTTGATCAGAGCTTTTCTGCCACCTTGTCTACATATTTTAGTCAATCAATCAGACGTCATTGTTGGTTCTTGATCATTGGATTTCACATCACATTGTCCAGTTGTTTTTAATTTAAATCCACATGGTTTGTGGTTTCAATGTGCTTGACAGCTTTTGTCGAAGACATGCCTAGGAGGGTCTGAAGTGAGTTTCTTCCTGTCAGATTGCAGCTAATCTGATAAAACGTTTGTTTGTTGAAATAGGTTCACCCTGTCGTTGCTTTCAATGTGTTGATATTTCGTGCCACTGTTGTCTGGGCGTTGGAAATCGTGACTCGTGCACATGGGTAAACATTAACAAGTCATATCGGTAACTACTCATTGTGCTGCAGGGTTTGTCGAAACACAGAATGTGATGTTGCCGGTCTCTGCAGAGTTTTTCGAAAGCAGAAAATATTTCATTCGCTTCTGTGTGGTTAAATTGATCAGTTGATATTTTTTCCTTATTCAGGTCGGCTTACTCGTTCCCTGGTGATGTTGTGTAATATTCTTCACAGTTCAGAGATGAGTAAAAAGCTTTGTTCACCCTTATGGAGAATTTGTGACAGTGATAGCGATCTTCAAACTCACTTGACTTCTTTGCATGGTCAAGCAGGCCCGTAGCCAGGGTTTAAGGCTTAGAGGGGAAAAATACATTTTAGGGCGGCAACATTTTGGTTTTCCTTATATGTTTAAAACAAATTTTCTTGGGCATAAGAAATTTTGGGGGGCACAAACAATTGGTGGGGAACTGCCCTGAATGCTCCCATATGGCTATAGGCCTGTGGTCAAGCTTCACAGAAAACAAAATCCTCCAAGTGCAGTCGTGCGTTTTCGAGGAAGGGTCATTTGAAAGCATGTATGAAATACATGAAGTGTATGGGAGCTTCAACGTTTATCTATCACAGGGATGGGCAAATAGCGACCCGCGGGCTAAATGTGGCCCGCCACAGCGTTTTCAGTGGCCCACTGAAGCATTCACGAAATATGTTCAAATCTGAAATTTCCTCCAACTTAGTAACTTAACCAATATTTGCTTCTATTTCCATTAGAAGGTACGGCCCTCAGCTGAATGCGGCCTTCTCAAAGTGGCCTCCGAGCCAAATTAATTGCCCACCCCTGATCTAACACATTGTCAAAAAGCGTTTGCAAGTTCCAGCAATCTTAAACGAACCTTGCCCTCACCCGCTCATTCTGGAGTTGACAAAATGTAAGAAGCAAAGCGCCACAGAACTTCAGCATCAAATAGTGTTTCTGCTACTACCATACCTAAGTTTTGCAGTTTAGATTTTTCAGGTAGTGCTCGATATTTCCGAGTCGGTTTTAATGACTTTGTGTATTTGAGGTGCAATGCAGGTCTGCAATTGCTTTACTCATTGCTATGATTTGCCGCACCAAGCTGCACTGTTGATAACCAGTCAGAAACTATCGAGCACGCCACTAGCAGCAACATCGGGTATCTTTCTTTAGCCATGCACGTCAATGATTTCTGCATGGTTCTGTTGTTTCTTGCACAAATAAGTGAATCGATAATTTTACTAGGATTTTGAAAAATGTTTATTTTGTAAAAAACAAAAACAATTTTCCCAAAAAATGTGAAGTACTCAGAGTAAAGACCCCAAAAAGGCAAGAAAAATATAGAAATATTGGCGGTCGGTTGAAAATCAAAATCATGCTTTGCCCGTGCTTGCGGTTCTACATGTAACAAAAGTAAATTAAGTTGATACATGCAAATGTTATTTTCAAGTATACTTTTGCACTTTTTAGCCGCATAAGGTCCTCAAAGCCAAAATGTCCACATACTGCTGTTTAGCTCGCAAACAAGTTAAAATGTTGCGGTAGCTTATACTAGTGCTATTACATGCGTAATTGTTACACGTGATGTACCCATGCCTAGTGGTCATATATCCTTTTGTTGCACGACAGTAGTTACCAAAGGCCAAACTGTGCAAATTCTTTTGTTACACGTCACAAAAGCAGGGCCAGATTGGGCATTTATTTCCCGTAACTCAAAAAATACAAAACTTATGCAGATTTCGATATGGTTGCTCGACAGAGCATATAAAATTGCAGCTACTGAAAGAATCAGCTGCAAACGTTAATTCTAAGCAATGATAAAATTAAATTAAGAACTGCTTTCGGCCGATTAAGCCACATGTCTCTGAGCAGGGTTTTAACTGGTTTTGTTAAGGGGGCCCACTGCTTTCAGCCAAATCGTCAAAAGGGTCCACGACACCAAAAAGGTTGGGAACCACTGCTCTACAGTTAAGCATGTTTAAACAAAATGTTGCAAAAGCTACTTTACTTGCCTCATCGTCGTTCCGTTCGTACGAAGATGTGAGCTTCAGTTCAATATAATCTTGTAAAGCTCCTTTGGGGACAAATATTTGACAGTTTCCAACTTCCAGCGAACCACCTTCAGGCCCCAAAACTAACGAAGTGCAGTTCTGCAAAAAGGTTGAATCACATTGGTGCAAAGAAATAAGCAGTAAAATGTTACGAATGCACATTGATGTTGTGCATTTTTCAGATAAATGTAAATTATGAAAATCATTTGTGTTTAACAGCACCACGCAATTATGGGTGGTTCGATTCAGTGAAACTTATCATTTAAAATGTATGCAGTAGAGATGTGATATTACTGTTATCTTGGACATAACTGAACTTTTGATAAATAGAACTTCTCATGAAGTTATTTTTAATGAAATTCCAGCAATATGTGAAGTGCTGTGACTCACAATGCGCTTTGCTTGTCAAAACTTAGTTGCATTTGATTGAATAAAGCAGTGATTCCCAACCGGGGAGGAATTTCATGAGTTCAGGGGAGGCATTTCCACTATATAGTTAAGTTACCTATTCATTGTAAGTGTTGTACTTCTTTTTGAAGGTGACATTGGTTCCTTCAATTACTTACATCATTTTATATTTGTAAGTTATTTTGTGGAATATCACACGTTTTTGTTGACAAACATTAGTGCTATTATTTGACAACAAATAGGTTTTGTCCCACATTTAGTAATCAAGTTATTGTCGTCAATAAAGACCATTGTTCCAATGAAAGAAAATACTAGCCTACGAATCCGAACAAGAGAGGAATGAAAGTTCCGTAGGAGAGGAAGGAAAAGTTCCAAAATGAGCAAAGGGAGCAATGCATCAAAAAAGGTTGGGAACTAGTGGAATAAAGCAGTGCTTAATTGCGAGGGAGCTACCACGACGGTGATGGAAATCAGGTGGTTAGCGAGATATTTTTGGGATGCTTTAGTCTTGCACTTGGCAAGAATAGTGACCATAACTACACATGAGAAGTTATATGGAAGGGAACTTGAATTATTTTAGCTGTACATGCTACACGTTTCATGGATTTTTGTAGTCATCATTCTGATGACTTCTTTTAATAAAAAACATTTGAATTGTATGCGGTAAAGTTCATACGAGAGTAGGAAAAATTAGTCTTACGACTAAGATAAAAGAAGTCTTACGGCTAGCCTGAAAACTGTAGATGAGAACGAAAGTTTCGTGAAAGTCAATAGGTTAAAATAAGGAAACAAATTTTAGCAATGAAAGGACTTGGAGGAAGCATACCAGAAAATCAGGGCACCGTTTGTATAATGAAAAAGCGGCTGAATTTTGTGGATCATGTTTGGTGACAATATGCAAGGTTATGCTTTCATACACGGTGTTGCTATTTTCTTCTTTTAAGTCAGCGGTTCCCAACCGAGGGTTCTCGAACCGCCGGGGGTCCAAAACAATATTTTTGGGGGACCAAACTGCAACTTTTGAAGGTGAGAGTTTGTATGTTCTTGGATGAACTTTTTTTCAAAACAACCATGATTTATTTAACCTTGCAAATGCTATTGCATAAGAGAACATTATCCAGCCTAATAATTCCAGCTAACGTTACTAATCTAGAAATTTAAATTGCTAAATGCGTGCATTGCTATTTCTGCTTCAAGCTGCGGTAACCACGGTGAAGATGACCGGTGGTGTGGTTGTAAGCGTCTTGTGACGTTTAAATGTTTATGGCACAATTATAGCAAGATTGTTGTTTGATGCTACAGAACACGAAAGTTTCTGGTGTTCAACCATGCAAAGTTACTGGAAATTGAGTCCAAAATCCCTGTCTATTATAATTCTCTTTGCAACAACATACTTGTGAGTATCTGGATTTTCCTCTCCACTTCATTTGAAAAACGTATATCGGAACCGTTTGAACCCCTCGAACGATTTACGCGTAGCTATGAGTAATTGTGTGCCAAGGTACAAGGGGATAATTTCAGAGAAGCAGCAATAAAAAAGTAACTAGGTTTGTTTCTGAGCAGCAAGGTATGAAAGTTAAACGGTAGGTATGGCTGAGTGTTTTCTGTTGGTTTGTCAGTAGACACACGATTACTTAAAAAATGAAAATACTGCAAAATCGGACTGTTTTGTGATTTTTACGCTTTTTTTGAAACGAGGGTGTGTGAATGCCATGCTCTTTGTTTTTATAAAGCGGATGCCAGCTTAAAAAAAGGTTGGGAACCTATGTTTTAAGTAGTTAGTTACATTTTTGAGGTTAAAGCTGTTGCCCACTTTATGCACTCAGTAGAAAACTTAATACAACTTGAGTTTTTAGCTTTCGCTTGGATACTGTATTTTCTGCACAAATTCTAATTAGACAAGCGTACGAGTAAGGTTTTCAAACATAGTCGAAGAGAGCTATATTATTGGGGGTTGCTATAAATTTACCCAATTTTTTCGAACGTTGTACCACGTATGCCCAAATTTTACAATTGTACATATGCCCAAATTTTACAATTTTACATACGCCCAAATTTTACAATTTTACAGCACTTTTTCTGCTTTCTAGTGTGAAAATCTACGAATGGCTAAAAAGCAATTATCGTGTTGCTGCCAGACAAAGGCAGACACAAACCACGCCATTACTACACACGGTGAATGTCGTCAGGTGAAAACGCTGTGCAAAACACTCGTGCTATTCTTTGTGATTTGACTGCTCTCGTACTTTTCAGTGTAACTTAAAAAATTTTACACAAACCCAATTTGTTTTTTCCTCACTGTGTTAAAACTCTGTGGTAGGATTAGTACCTTACCTCATCACTGTCATCATCACTTTCCGTGTCGGAATCCAAAAACAATTCACCAATACTTTCAGGATAATAGCTCTGTGGAGTAACGACAGAAACATTTTGAAGTTTTTAAGAAATAATATATTAAACTTAAGTCGTGGTCATCTTGCAAGATTCGTTCGAGTGGAGCAGCAGACGCTATAGCATAGACGTAGCCAGAGGCAAAGGGGCCATGGCCACCCACAAATTCCCAGCATTTCTTGTTTTGTGTTTCGAGAGACGGTGTCCCAAATCAAATTTTGTTGCTCGTTAAGTCAAAATATTTGACCCCTCCCAAAATTTTGGGCTGGTTACGTCATTGCACTGTAGTAGTTAAAAACCCTTGAAAAAGCGCAATTCACTCTGTATTTGTTTTTTTGCATAAAATGCGATTTTGCAAGGTTTTCAACACTTGCTTCAATCGAAGCTTTCTCGAAACGTTTTATTGGAATTAAACCGTGTTTATAACTATCTACAGTAATACAGAGAACAAAAGAACGCAGCTGCGTTTGCAAATAGAATTAGCTGAAGAAATCACAGTCACTTCACTCACAGAAGTCACCGCGGTGGGCACTACAGATATACGTCACGAAAGAAAAAATCGTTACTCTGAATATTATAACAAATTTTCTATGCAGTCCCGAAATCGGCCCGAAACATTTTGACAAACTCAAGCCCGAAACCGACCCGAACAGCCCGGCCCGACTTACACCTCTGAGGTGGCAAAGACAATTTTCTAGCTATGCAAAGCTATTTTCACAAAATGTTGCGTGATTCACCCTCTCCGTCGCTCCCAGAACCAAAGCTTATTAAGTTGGTGGATGTAAAGTAATGAAAATGTAGAAGTGGACACGAAGTTTAGCAACAAAAAGAAACTCTCTGAATACAGTAAAAACATATCCATGTACTGAAATGCAGTAGATATTTGTGAACCCATTTATCAATCCTTACCTCTTCAAAAAAAGTTAGAACTACTAACACACACTGCAATGGACTCAACGGAATTTACGACGATCGCGTTCAAGATACAAAAGGCTGATGAGAAATAACTTACTCGTAACTTGGTTCTCTTCTGTATTTTGCTGAATTTTTTTCGAACTGCACGAGATATTCTGCATCCTCTGAGGTTCACCTCGGCAATAAGACCAAGGCTGGAAATCAATGAAAGAGCTCCAACATCGCCGATCTTTGGGTTACCGCTGAGATCAAGCATTTTCAACTGATAGAAAATAGACCCGATTTCAAATAAAATCCAGTTGTTAAAAGATAAGACAGATTTTAAAACTTGGGCTTACTGTCAATTACTTTTACCGCATTTGGACAAACGTTCAGACAACTTGTTTCATTCCAGAGAAGTTGGAAAATTTCGCATTAATGAAAAAAACGTACATAAAATAAAAAACAAATAGGAAGTTGTCAATATAATTTACTTTAAAGTTCACAGGGGTCATTCATAATACGCAATGCATGTTTAGAAGTTATATTCTTTCAATAGGCTCACTGGTAAGTTTTCAAAAAAGTCCGAAGTTATCTATTGCCTTATTTGAATGCATTTAATAATTAGCTTATTTTGCATTTCATCTTCATTATTGTCTTACTAATGAGTCACACGCTTTCATTTCCAAGATCGCATCCACATAACATCAGTTGTTTGATTTGATGCAATTTACGCATTACATTTGCTGTTGGTGGCCCCTTTGAAAGCAGAGTACTTTCACATTACAGTTGCCGTTGGGGTCCCCTCTGAAAGCAAAGCACTTACTTATAACCTGCAGTATAAGTAAGTATCCTGCAGAGTATAGTATACGAGTGGATAATATGTTTTTCACCAAAATCGAGGAAAATTTACGCGTGGAACACCTCGAGAAGGACCTCTAAAAACGGGGGTAGGCCGAGGCAAGTGCCTCGCTCGCCACCTCTTAAATCCACCACTGCTTACGACCAGAACCACAAGCGCCCTTCCACTTCCTAGACGTCATTGTCGCATTTCTAGCGCAGAGACGCAGGCCTGTCAGCAAGCGTTGAGCCTGCTTAGTGCTTGCAACACACCACACAGTGCACGCATTTACAGTAATTACGCAAAATAATTATTTAGAATCGCGCATCGCTCAACTCTTACCAATATCAGAATGCGGGCGTCGGTCAAATATAGCATTTATCACAAAAATTTTGCAAAGGTGTTGCCGAAATAATGGAATAGTAAATATTTTTCTGCAGAGGAAACTTTCAGCGTAAAAAAGCCAAAAAAGTCAAAACGCCAACGAAACTTTTTAAGACCAACTAACTTGAGACGAGGCCTGAAAAAGGCCAAAAAGTTTTTAGGTGAACCAACTTGAAATAAGGCCAGATTTCCGAAATTTGGCCTAAAAAGACCAACCTGGCAACCCTTCTTGATCATGGAATATTGTTGGTTCCATTGGCACTGACGGTGCTCCAGCAATGATTTGTCGTAATTCACGATTGATTTGCAGCACTTGTAAATAAGCGTGTAGCAGTTGCCTAGTTGTATTAACAATTTAACGCGAGTTTACCAATTGCAGTGTTTTAGATGCAAGGGCATATTGATGAATAGTGTGTTTTCATCAATATGCCCTTGCATCTAAAACACTGCAATTCTGCTTGCAAGAGGTTTTAGCAATGATTGTGCAAGCCCTAATTTTTATTCGAGGAAGGGGAAGGGCTTTATATCAACGTTTGTTGTCATTGTGTGACGAGTTGGGTTCGATACATGATATTATGCTCTACCACACTGAAGTGCGATGGCTGTCAAACGTCACAAGGTATATCTTAAACTTTTTTTTTTTTCAAAAACTGGGAATGTTTCAGCGTCAGATGGCATTGACAACTGCGCACGTCGATAACTAACTGCATCTCTCCGACACCTGCTCGCTGTGTTGAAGCAATTTTTTTTCAAAAACTGTATGCAATGTAACAGGTCTAGGATCGATAAAAACTTATGAAACATATCACCAATGCACTATGCATCATTTTGTGAAAACGCAAACCAGCTATAACAGTTGCAGCAAGCATTCACCTCCCTTTTGAAAGTTTTCAGTTACAACAACTAACCCGCGGAAAGTTTTCATTTGTTCAAAATAAACACCCACGAAAGTTTCGTAGCGCTGCTTTTATACAAAAGTACAAAACATTTCAAAGTTCAAATGATACACGGAAATGGTACAAGTTCATTTTTCTTCAATTTTGTTTTTCAATAATTTATTTTTGTGTGTTTTAAATGAACTTGTACCATTTCCTTGTGTCATCAGGATGTTTACAGTTATTGCGCGAGGAACATGTAACGAGATGCTTGAAGTGTAACATAGTGGATCCAATACATTTCAATTTGAGCGAAACGCTCAACGCAGCAACTGATTGCGTTAGTTGAGAAACACCAGTAGCTGCAGTCGACGTTACGGACTAGTTAAATAGAAATGGATGCTAAAGACCATTCACTGCGCGATTCAACTGTTAAGATCAATCTTTTTTCTGTTCCATAATTACGAACCCGTGACGAAACTGCAATCAACAACACAGAAGGGTTTAATCTGGGAGCACGTCCAGACTTTCCCTTACAATGAATCGCTGCATATACTGTTACGTAAACGTAAAGTGTTGCACTATCATCTGTCGTGACATCGCAGGTGATCAAACTGCGACCGGCGGATGTCAGTCGGCGACAGCGATGTGGATGTTTGTTTATCAGATAAAAAATGACATGCCTTGGCGCTGCAGAAGCTCGAAAATATAAAAAGGCTAAAATACGAAAATGGATGAAAATTTAAATATCACGTAAAATGTTTTATCTTCTGTAATGAATTTCCAGTGC
>JGI24158J21664_10005863_pt1 | contig 16112 bp, 13 predicted proteins | sample Ectturendosymbi3_FD_21664 | JGI IMG/M metagenome (IMG submission 21664)
TTTGTTCCTTTTTCATCTCTCCAAAACTTTTGATGATTTTTTTATTTTTCCATGACTTTCGAATTTTAATCAATTTTCCATGACTTTTCCATGACTTTCCAGAAAAATTTATTTTTCCAGGATTTTCAATGATTTTCCATGACCGTGGGAACCCTGATAATACTACACTCGCTGCTTGTTTCTAGAGTTGCACAGTACATTTGAAGTTTGTTTTTTTTAGCAACATCGTAATGTGTTTGACATGATGCACGATTGGGCGCGCGGTGGAAATTTAAAGTAAACCCACTTCCAACCAGGGCCTCCAACAGAAATCTTTGTGGGCGGAACAAAATCCATTTTGGGGCTCCCAAGTTGCAAAATTATTTTGAAATAAATAAAAATGAGGCTAATTAATGGGCATCAAACTTCAAAAAGAAGTGCTCGTTTATTGAACATATGACACATTATGTTAAAACATACCGGTGTTCAAGTAACGTGACAATATTACCATTTTTTACACATGACTTTCAAATGTTCATAGTAAAATCTTATCAAGGAAGAAATTCCAAAAAGATGCTGGAGTCAATCGAGGTTGAATGAAACACTGCTAGTGAAATGAGACTGCGACTTCATTGAGTTACTGTGTCCTTGGAATAAGCTTACCTATTATAAAAAGAACGAAGGGAGGTAACGAAATATTTTGTCAACCGACTATTGCTTCTATTTTGGACCACGAGCCACAATAAATAGCAACACACAGGCCACAGGCCGGCGAACACTGCTTTAGAGCATTCTGTCGAAGTACTGTAAGTGGCTAGTTTCACCCGCATGGTTCCGAAATTTTCAGATTTCTGGGTATGTCCGTTAATCCTCAACTCACGTTCGATTAGAGCCTGTACCTGCTTGCGGCGCAAGTTCGACAATCAGGAAAATGCACGGGACACCGCCGCAGTGCATTACTGCATAAGCACTTGCGTCCTGCACTGCGGTTACTTCTTAATTTTAAACTTTTTAGTTATGTTACACATATGCGCAACATTCGAGAGCTACTGNTGTCAGATTAGATTTTATTGTGAACTGACATGATTCCATTCAAATTTCACTTGAACTATCTCTTAGTTTGAAACTATTGGTTTATGGGAGAGAGTTTTATTAAAGATTTGTTTGAAAATGAAAGACGTAAAAGATAATTCAGTTCAGTGGCCAGACTGGGACAGTAATCGTGAATGTCTTAAATTGGACAAAGTATAGGCAAACATTAAAGTTCAACAAAAATAAGTACTGTTTTGATTATCAGTGCATCATATCAGGAAAATGCACTGCCAGGAATTCACATTAAAATACATTACACTAGCTTACCAAATCGTTCAGGCCAAACCAGTTTTATCGCCGGGATTAATTTCGCTACATTATTCCGAGTTTGTTGATAACATACACTCAATGTTCCTTCAGTCTCGGGCCCCTCTGTAGCGGTCGGGCCCCGGAACAATCTACCTGCTGGACCCCCCTCTCATAGGCCCTGCTCCCAACCAAAGAAGCAATACCGACATGACCGATTCAACCATCAACTCCATTCATGCTGTTACACGTGAACGAGCACGACTTGTAAAAATCAAAGCAAAGTTTTGCGGAGGATGAATAGAGAAAAACGATGATAAATAAACGATTGGTGATGATAAACAGCAAAACAACCTCCTAGTTCAGACACTTTTCGCAATCGGCGCCTGAGGAGGATGCATGCCGGAACAATCAGAATTCAACGCCGTCATCATCGATCGGCAAGTCATATGATTTTTAAGGGTCCGTTTTTTGTTACTTTTCTGATCACATCATCAGAAAAACCGACGAAGGCGCTGACCGAGGTGAGTGTCTCAAAGCAGGCGAAAAACAAACATTATTCCATTCATGCGCGAGCAAATGTTCAGCAAGCAGACGTCGGCTCGTCGGCCTGATCACTTCTTCTATTGCATCCAACGCGAAAGTGAGCGAGAAGCGCGAAAACAACAAAATCAATGTGACAATGATGGAACAAACAACCATGCATCGAGTACCTTGTTCGTTCCCTGCTGGTCGCGTAGAAACAGACGAAGACGTCATTCACAGGTAATCAAAAGCATAGCACGTGAACACCACAGGTGACTTAGATACGCGATAAATCACGTAGCAACGCACGTCGTCATAACAGCGGACGCTGTTAATCACACTTTAAGTCGATTAATAAATAGTCAGAAAGTGTATCTGCGACAGGACCTTGTTGAGGTCATCTGGTTTCAATCATCGGACAGGCAACATTATCAGAACACCTGCTTAAGGCACCAAGCAGTGAGATAGTCTGAAAGTCTGTGAAAAGCATTCGTCTCTTGTCGGGCTCTTTCAAAAACAACTGATGCTGCAATTACGTTTCAGCATCGCACACTATGCGGGGAAAATATCAGCTGCGCTACCGCCAAACGCCTCACACGTAGTTATCAACGACGCTGACCTGACTGTTCATGAACTTCAAGTTGATCCCATCCAGCGTGACCTGAAGTAACCCGCATTCTCCGGTTTTCATGTCTTGTATGGGGAACTCCCCGCCCAGCTCCGGTTCTGCAAAAGTTAAAATATGTCATTTAAACCAACGTTTCCAGCCAAAGGTTAAGAAAACCTCATATTACTATTATGAAAACCGCGTTGCACCCTTTCACTTCAGCACGTATGATTTCTATCCACTCTTGCAGTATCCAGCCGAATAAAGGACGTGCAGGCGACTGGGGGGCATCAACTTCAACACACATTCTTCACACAAGGCGTGTTGCGTGAGCGCGCTTGCCTATGATGCAAAACCACTTGGCGAAAAACTGCTCTTTTTGGACTTAAACCCACTTTCGTTGATTTTCTTTGATAAAGCGCGTGAGGGATTGATTGTCTGCACGCCATTCTCCAAGCGATCAGTTTTAAGGAGATAATAACCGAAGATGGCGACAGGATGTGTGCGCTACGGCCGACTTGCAATTGCGGCAGTGGAAGAAAAACGGCTCTCTTGAATAGGAAAGCCGGACATCTGCGCATTTTTTCGGAGCGATGTATAATTTTCTTTTCCGGAATTATCGCCGCCGTGCAGTGCATTACGAATTACCGGCAAGTACATCGCGGGTCGTTCACTCAGTCCCACTTTAATCGCAGACTACAGCGCGAAGTCAACCCGATATAAACTGAAACATAAACGATGATCCAACCAAACAAAGTCCAAAGTGAAGCAACGTCCATAGCAACGATCACGTGACACGCCCTCACCGTTATGCCTGGCAGCAGCTTTCTCCATTGCTTCCTTCACACAGTGGTAAAGCGAGCGGCACTGAAGGGAACAAAAGACGAGGTTTAAACAACTAATCAGCACTGACTCTACGACTTATCGCAACGTGCGTCAAGAACTGACAATATCCATCCAACTTTTTCGTACAGAACCGTGCACTGAATAAAATCGGAAATTCGCTGGATATTTTATTTAAAAACTGCATTAGCACTTGATGTGAATTAATATGAAAACCAGCAATTTCTACTAATTTAGTGTGGCTTCGTAACGATGAACAGCTGGTTTGTTCACTGGCTACTCATTCGCAAGGCACAAGAGGTGGTGCACACCTTTGGTCAGACGCCCACGCTTGGGCCACATTCGAACCTGAAAACCCTTTGTCAAGTCGTTCCACAACTCCCCTAGTTTCGTCCCATAACCTCCCTAGTTTCTGCACAATCTGTTTAAGGGCGAAGTTCAATAAAATACTCAAACGTCCACATAATCGGTGGTGACATCACTAGCTTATGTATTTTGCAGTGAAAGTTACTAAAATCCAAGTACTGTAGTACCATTAAAATTATTTCCGATTTTCAGATGTGAAAACACAGCCCACAGTGAATTTTGGATGAATTGGTAGCAAAGTTTATTAACGATGGACTGAAAAAAGTTAGCATTTCGTTTGCCAGCCTCTGGTAAATTTTGACTAGAACTATATTTAAAGCACCAGAAATATCAGTCGAAATTTCTAGCATAATTTACAGATATGACGCAAAAACTGCTGCACAACGATTTTTAGCAAATTTGACCGAATTTGCGTTTCCAATGCAGCAAACCTTTCCAAAAACGCATGTGAAAAACCGCGAAGAGGTAAACGTATTTTGAACAACAACAACAGAACTAATTAAATATTCGCAACGAAACATGCCAGGCACGCATGCTGCCGCACCTTCTTGGTGTAAAACTTTTCGAGCCTGGTCTCCTGCCCCTTGCGCTGCCACAGGCAAAGCACTTTTGTTTTGGGGCAGAAGGTGATGTTGATCAGCTTTTCGTACCACCACCTCTCGCATATCGTGCCGAAGCCCGTGCGCAGAATGATCGCGTCATCGCAAACCTGCGCAAAAAATAATTAAAAGAGAAAACGTAGCTGCTGTCTGTGGAGAAACGATTAGGAGAAAATATAATTAAAAAAGACCTTGGTAGCTGTTATCGAAGGAGAAATTATTTAAAAAAGAATATAGTTGTTATCATTCTTGCGCAAAAGCGAATGATTTCAAAAACGGACTCAGTTGACTTTTTCACTGCACTGGGGCTCCGGTCAACAAAGTCTCATGATGTGTATGGACAACTGCCGGGGGTCGATGGTGGGGTTCGTCTGGTTGGGTGAAGGTGGACTTAAACGTCGCCACGTTTAACCAAAATATATTTCCGCAAACGGTTTTGTTTGTTGCGTCGCTTAACATCGGCTGTGATTTTAAAAACAGAAACACGGATGATCTTTCGAAATAAAAAAAAGCATTACCTCGCAAGTGAATCCGATAATTTGTTTGTTCAGGTGGGACGTGCATTGAGTTGAACGAACAGGGGTCGAGGGTTTATTTAAAAATGCCGTCCCGCAATTTCACAAAGTGCGCTTCTGAGGCTTGCCGACGTAATGCTTTATTACAGTTTTTTTCGCAATTTAACAGCTCGTGGCTGACGAAGGCAGAGACGCAACATCGAGATCCAACCACCAAGTACTTCTTCGATAGACTTTTTCGCGGCCCTCACCTCCATGAACAAGACGTCTCCGCTTGTGTCGCTGCCATGGTGCACGACGAAGGACTGCTTGCGGATGTGACGACTGCCGCACGGCTTCAGGTCGATGGTCACGCCGCGCAGGTCGGCCAGATTGTCCAAAAGCTGATTGACGTCGGAACTGTGGGCCAGCCCGACGTGGGACTTTCCCAGAAGGCGACGCACCTGCCGGAAGTTGCAAAAATGCAATGGCGTGACGGTTGCTTGGAGACGGCGCTGCTTGAGTGATGCCAGCAAAAAAAACGATGACAAAAATAAACGTTTGTTTTTCGGACAGGGCAGATTGAAATGCAGAAAACCTTTGCGAAGGAATCACATTCTTGGTCAATATGCGCCCAGACCTACAGGTTAGTTGGACGAGATTAACGAACCGTTCGCGTCAAGTTTTCAGGCACAATGTCGTAATTTGCTGAACAGCGAAACTTCAACAGCTATTTTATTCGCCTGCAACAGAAATAATTTTCATGGTGGAAAACATTTTTTTCGCTAGCGCGACGCAACAACTTCATTCTACTGTACGCGCCACTTGCTGCGATTGGTCACCATTTTATGAAGGTCAGGCTCTGAAATCGAGGAACGCGAGTCGCATTGAAGGGGAGTGGGTGTCGCGAAACCGACGCGAACCGGTTTTCTTACCTTTCGTTTAATTTCATTCTCGGTCACTCCCATCATTACCATGAACGCAATCAGGTTGTACAGCATCGTCGACAACAGACGATCCTCTTCATCCTCGAGACGTTTGCGCTCGGCCGGGCTCAGCGCTCTGTACCTGGTGAAGCAAGGACAGGTTCGTACAATTCTTTCATTGTTAGAAAAAAAACATTTTTTTGTGTTGAGACAGTTTGGAATGGAGTGATCACGGCATTTTTCGAATCAGATATTTTGTAGAACGCGAGAAAACCGCGGATGTATGTGTCTACCGTGAAGGACCACAACCTAAGAAGAAAAACTACTACGACTTTTAAGATAGAAAATTTCTGCTATTAACCTTAACACATGAACAAACTACTTTCGGTGTAAAAGCCTCAAGAACACACAACGCACCTCATTAGCTGAGGCCACACACAATGCACATGCTGAAATGTAAACAAAACACATAATAAACAAAGCAAAGTACAGAAAACACCGCAGAATGGCGACTGCTTGAGCAACTTATCGAGAACAGCAAGGTCGTTGTAGTCAAGCGTTCCCATGACTACGATGACCCCCCGGGAGGTACAGTATATCTCGAGCGTCGAAGAGAATGGCCCCTATTCTTCTTAAACATTGCAGTGACTATGTTCCAATGGTCGTCAAAGTTTTTTTGCACAAACCACAGCCAAATGCCTCGTTGCAAAAACAGCAAGTGTTTGGATGTACTGACTGATTGCAAGATCAAGTGCCGTTGTTATCAAAGCAACAAACCTCAACTGGGATCACTGTGTTCTAATAGGAGAGTCGAGGACACCTGCTTAAACAAGAGCCTGTAAAAGCGAGCAAGGAGTGGAAAAATTGGGAAAACGGTCCCCTAATCTCCACAAAACTACTCAAAAACTCTGTCTACGCCCAACACTGCAGCTTATCTACAGGGCGGCAACAGCTCGATGGTATGGCATCTGCCTTTTCGTGGAGGGATTAAGCACCCAGCACTAAGAATAAGTAACAGCGATTGCCTCGGTCAGTGGTAGGGCTTCGGCCTTCCCCATGAAACCGGTAACAAACAATACCTTTCAATCATGTCCGTCGGGCCCTGGTCCATCCCAACCGCGTCCCTTTCCATGGCGACCGCATCCAGGAAGACATCTTCCCAGAACTGCATCCGATCCCAGAGCTTGGAACGTTCCTTACCTGAAGGACAAGCAGCAGAGTTTGAGTCGCGCTACAAGGACTGGAGAAGACGAAGCCCAGAAACTCCAACAATGTGCGCAGGTGGTTTAAAGTTAATATTCTGGGCAACGTCAGCTGATCTAGGGCGTGATTAACGAACGACATCACAATCAACAACACCAGCAATCATTGTTACGACACATACGTGGGATTGTTCGTGCACAAACTCACGTGTACAAGGACGGGCAAGCAGGGAGCGGATGGTTCCATACCGACACCAAGCGGAAGCAACACCGCAGACAGCATTAAACGCCACGTTAAGAGGGCAAGTGATGGCTCAAGTGACGAGTCAAGCTTTTTTTACGCAACTGCAGTTCGGTCTGTTTGCAGATAGGGNCACATTTTCAGCAAAAAATGCGCCCGACTTAATCATGCTGGTTTTCCCTCTTCANGGATTTACTTTTTCACTAGTATGCGTATGAGGGCCAGGCGCGCATTTGANATAAGCTAGCAACCTNGTAAGACTATAGTATGCATTTCACCAGGTTATATAAATTTGAGCATGAAGTAATCAGATTGCATGGCAAACGACTGNCGGAAAATGTAAATCAAAAGCGTGGTATTTCAAACAAAACATTCGCAATAATATAATAACGATGCACCACAGCCTGTTGTCGGAAGCAAAGAACAACTGTCGGGCGAAAGTAAAGATCTGGCTATTAAGAGCGGGTGTGGCTGGCATGCCATGCAGTGCATTGTCACAACGATACAGTGGTGCTTTACTTAAGTTAAAAGTTGTCTCGAGCGCTGCGCCCTCTAGCTGCATCATCAGAGAGTGCTTTCCAGTTCCTAGGAGGCAGCAAAGAGGTATAAACATATCGGTTGATCGGACAGCTGGTTTGATTTTAAACTAGTAATACTATCAAAGAAGGCACACGGGAAGGAAACTGCAACGCAAAAAAAGCTTTCACACATCAAAATACCTATTTCCTATCAACAATTTCGCAGGAGTGACAGGCACTACATTGGATTGTTGAATAAGTTAGCGCGTATTTCAGAAAGAAAAACTGCTCACGACTCGATCAGCCGAATAACGCAAAACAAGGGCAGGTTGTACGTAATTAAGTTTCAATGTACGTTAGGGGGTTAACCAGGGGTTACCAACCTTTTTTGCTCCTGCACCCCTAAAACAATTTTTCCTGAATTTACCATATCTGAACATCTATTACGCTCTTTCAAAGTTTTACTTTCAAATTGCAGTTCAAGAGCACGATTTCTTGTTATGCAGACGGACGCTTCCTGCACTCCTTAGAACAGGCTTCCCAACCTTTTCACGATCTCGCACCACCTAGGCACCTCGTATTGTGAACGCGTACCGCTTCTTCCAGAACAACTTATTTCATTGAATCTTAGTTTTTCAGAATAATATACAATGAAATAACAATAAAAGACCACAACTAAATTTAATCAGATTTTTGTTTTTGTTTATCTTCCACCAATTGGTCGATGCGTGGTGTAAATTTGCTAACAGCGCATGAATAATGTTACGAAACAATAGGAATAGCAGGCTACAGGATAATTTCTTCATTTAGAAGTAAAGTCCAATACGTAAACTAGAAAGCTATGAATTCAGTTTTTTTGTGACAACAATGGAAAGCTACTCGCATACCATCTGGAAGACCTTCGCGTACCACAGTGGTACGCGAACTACAGGTTGGGAAACCCTGCCTTGTCTCGTATCCACAGCGGGTGCACCTTAGGGCAGCATTTTACGATCAGATCCAAGTCTGTCCTTACTCACCGAGCAATCCCTCGTATAAAAACACGCGCTCCTCGTCGTCGCCGAGGTTGGAATCGACCCTGACCATTTTTCCTCCCCTGTACCGGACATCAGTTCGCTTCTCATCCAAGGCGCTGTTGCTGAGGTTAGTCCGTCCGTCTGACGAGACGCTGATTCTGTCCTGCGTGAAGGACACGAGAAGCGTGTGTTCTGGCCAGTTACCCTGGCAACGCGAAACCTCGGCAAATTGTGCATTTTTTGAAACAAATTCTTTAACGGTGGTCACAACGCATTACTTTTACAAAGGACGGCACTCATCATCAAAATTTATTCATCAAATTTATGCAATGCAGGCCAGAACCATCGCCAGAAAGTTTCCCAGTAGGGGGATTTGCATTTCTGCGGGGGGGCCTTGCCATTCTAAAATTGACAAAAACTCCACTGATTTACAGTGTTTCATGTTTTATTTCGGGGGGCTTGGAGCTTTCTTTGGGGGGTTAAGCCCACCAACCCCTCCGCGTGGCGACGGGACTGATGCAAACACGTTTTGAGCAACAGTTGTCGCCTTAACGTCCAAAACTGACCTCCGTCAATCTCGCGGGCACACTGCGGAGGCTGATGTTGTCCTTGTTCGAACTCGAGTCGCTCTTTTGCGAAGCTGGAAAAACAAAAAGCTTGCCTTGGCTGTGCGAAGACGTTTGCTGCCACAAAATCGATGATACACTGGGCAAAAACGAAAAGCGCAAAGGTGGATGGGGACCTTTCGTGACAACGATCGAAGGGCTGTCAACGTTGACGAAAAGCCATGACGTGCACAAAGCATGCCTGTGTCACATTATACAGCGTAGTCTGTATTGACATCCTACCGTTTTGTCCTGCCGGGAAAGCTAGAAAAACAAAAGATGCGACAGAAATAAGCAGTTGAACATCAACATCGTTGTTGTTGGCAACCGTCGCTATGCAGAACAAAGTGTATGAACGACAGAATTGTGATTCAATAAAGTCTTACATTCGAGCAAAGCATCTGGCAGCAATTGCGAAATGGGGACGGTTCAAAAAAATCAAACAGCTTTGTCTTGAAAGCAGAAAACAATTCTGCCACAGCGACTGTTGTCAAGAAGCGCTTAGGAATAGAATAACGGCAACACAAAATTTCTAGCTATGCGACTTGTAACACAGCAGCGATGTGATTAAAAATGATTTCAAACTTTTGCAACATTTTCGAAAACGAGAATCCCTGAACAAAACCAAGAACTTCACAAGTGACGGTCTGTTAAGAAAACATTCAAGCAAGTAGTGCAGGAGTACGTTGACAAACAGTCGAACATATTTTTTAATTTCCAAGTCTGACTCATTTCTTTAGGCAGTTAAAGACCTACTGTTTAGTGAACAGTGTATCAGCCAGAAGTCACAGCATTCCACGGTGCGCTGCGATCCAGATAAAGTGATTGCTGATCAAAGTTAACAAAAATCGATTTGTTCGGAAAAAAAATCAGCAAAACAAGCAATACGCTTGCAGACTGAATCATGCAAAACAACCCCGTCCACATGACAACGGCAAACTCAGAGCAAATACCAATGCTGCCGCCATCTTCTGACAGGCTTTTCGTATCAAATAAACCGCTAGACGACGCAACAGCGGACGATGCATCTCCGGTTCGAACGCCACCGAGCGGCAGGCTGTCCTGACTGCCACGTAAGCTTTCACGGTCGCGCAGTTGCATCTCTGTGACGTCGCGACCGCGTTTGTGACGTACCAGGCAGATTGATATGTCATTATTTTGATTCCAAAGAGCGAACAAACGGAAGGAAGCACATGCAAAACAAGAAGCGAAAGAAAATGAAACGTGCATGAAACTGCGGTCACGGATCAGGTTCAGAGGGACAGAAGATTTCGTACGAAAATCACCAGCATGCAAATTAAGCTCGCCAGCGCACCTGACTTTACTGCTAGGTCATGCTATTATTGTTATGCGCCGGCCAGCAGACGGAATCGCTTTGTAATAGTACTATAGGATAAGCATCAAAGCGTAGAACACAACGGCTTTTAAGAACTGGCAGCCTTTTGTGAACCAACGATTAACGGGAGGAAAAAATAAGCCAGGAGTCAGCAACTTCACAAAGGATTTGCCTCAATAACTATTCTGATAAAGTTTGCCACAAAACTAACCACAGGCCGCTCTAAACAACACATTCTTGGCAAATGTCAATTGCTCTTCAGTGGGTTCTTAACGCCCGCACGCCAACAATCGCGCGATACGACAGCGCACATGCTTCGAAGCGACGCAAAACTTAACCCACCTTTGGCGTAGTAGTGCGTGTGGCAGATCTCCAGAAGATTGAAGGTTGAGGCCATGCCGCCCAGGCCGTTCCGCTCGTTGTAAGTGAGCTCGAGGCCGCTGAGGACGCATTTGATGAGTTCGAGCAGACCGCGGTACACGCGCATGCTGACCTCCTGCGGGGACAAAAACAGCGCGCTTCTATTGTTCTATCGAAAGAGGCTTTAAAGGAAACGAGAACCGGTTGCCTGGCAACGGCGCATATCGACAGGAATTTGCTGCGTTCAGCGGAACTCAGTTGACCCGAGTCGGGACCGACTTGAAAACGTACGTAGCAGGTTGCCTTTTTTATCCAATTCATCACCATCACCGAGACAGACAAAAAGGAGAAAAAGTCTGGTTCAGGAAAGAATTTTTATCTGAATACCTAGCGAGAGGGATGAGGTGGTTCGGCCCTCCCTAAAAAGCAAAACAAACCAGAAAAAATAATTTTGCTGCTTCAAGTTACTTGACTCTTAAAAAATTTGACATCTCGGGAATGAACTCCTGCTCTATACGTACATTTATAAAAACCAATTCATACATTTGGTCTAGAAAAAAAAACGAAAAAACAAACAGCAGAACCGCGTACGATTGAGATTTGTTTTTGACCACTTTGACCATACTTTCGAAAATGCAAAAAAAAAGTTCTGAAACGTTGGAATTAAACGAACGCGGTTTGCAAAGTTGTACTTACGATGTCCTCAACATAGTAATCGTTTCCTTCCTCCTGCGTTGATTGGTTGAGGCGCTGGAGCAGAAACAAACGCAGCGACTCGCACTCCATCAAGCGGCGAACCTTCTTCACGTTCAGCCACCCGACCCCGTTGCCCTCCAGCACACTCTGCGATATGTCCTGGAAAGAAGTGGTCACGTGGTTTTCTCTGCAAGTGAGGGTGGGAGCCATAACGTCGGTATTCAGATGGTGTACTTCTGTGCTTGAATTAGCAACACAATTGGTGCAAGAGAAAATGATATGGTTGCGCCAAAAAACGTCATGCTTTTGTCTCAAGCAACATACACGCATATTCTGATCATGACGATAGTTGTTGCGCAGCGTTTCTATGACGACAGTTGTTGCGCAGCGTCACAAACAGCTGCGGTGGTCGTGACCTGGTCTTAAGTAACGTGAATCAAGCACGCAAGTCAACCATGTTACAAGTTCAACTTTCTAAATCCCACCAACTCCTTGTCCACGTTCATAAACAGGGCAAGCACGTTTTTCCAGGGCAAAAAAACAAGCCACTAACCTTGAGAAACTGTTGATTTTCTTTGTTGTTAAGGTGCGTAGCCGTGTTGGTAGCCGGAGAAGGTCGCTGATTGGCTGGCGGGGACGGAGCAGGGGGAGGTGAACCGTGACGAACAACGCGATGGTCGATCAGAGTTTTCCGCGGAGCTGATTTGCGAGAAAAAAACGCGGGTAAATGAGAATGATGAAGATTGCTCAGCAAAAAGCTGCACAGCACGTCAGCAATGCGCTGGCGAGGGTACGCGTAAACGATAGGGACGTCATAAGTGTCCCTATCCGGTGACAGCTTTTCCACGACGACGTAGTTACATTTTTCGCTTTGCGATTCACTATCGTGCAACTCGCAGCAGCGAAATGGGGGGTTCGATGGGGGTAACTCTTCCGCATCGGTGATGCGTGGCCGTGTCCGGATACACCCCGGGTAAGCGCGGACACCTACCCTTCACGCTGGGAAAGTGCGTGCGTCTCTCCGTGAGCTGCTTCGAACCCGCGCCAGTTTTCGGGGACGCCAGGAAGTCATCGCCGATGTCGCTGTGGCTACTCGCCGTTGAGGTGGAACTCGTGCTCGAGGAACTCATCGCGTCGGTGGTGTCGGTGAGGTCGGACGCGCCTGGGACTGCGTTGGTGAGAAGCGAGAAAAGTTACGAGATGGCCAGTTGTACGTCGCTGCACGAAAAAACATTGGCCAACAGCAACCCAATCCCAAATTACCAGCGTCGCGACTTTGGGAATCAATTCATAGAATGTCCGTGAAAATAACTTCAGGCGGAATTGCGCGGATTTTGTGCTCAGAATCAAACCCAGCTACGTCTCATTGCAGTGACAGGCGAAAAGAAAGTTTCAATGTCATTCTTAGATGTCTTTCCGGCTGCATGTATGGTTCTCCATCAGTTTACTTGCTTTTGTACGCTTTTCGGAGTGTCCTGAGTGGTCAGCGGGCACCAATGTCCGCTCGCTTGAGCCATCCCACGTGGACCACGCAACTGCTTTCGCGGTCAATGCTGCACTGGCGGGCGAGTCATATGACAATTTAAGTGCCGCGATAATCTTCAAATGAGCGCTTCAGGCAGTTCTGGCAACGACATGCGCAAGAACGGTGGCTCCAATTCGGAGAGGAACCTATTTTGTAACCGGGAATAACGTTTCTCAGATTCCAGCTACACTGCATTGACCTGCGTGATCACGATGGTCCAGAGCAGGTTGGCAAGGGTAGTTTTGTTGACTCCACCCAGGGAAACGACCCAGACGACGATTGAGGACCAGGTGAGGCGATGGCGTCGCAAACCTTCATTGGTCGCGCTTTGGTGTAGACCAAAGCAAAGTGGACAGCAAAAGGTTACTCACGTGACAAACTTAACTTACCGTGACCGTTTCCAAGAGCTTCTCCTTTTTTCAGACCTTCCTTTTCCGCATCGGCATTCTGGCAACAAAAGCGCAAAGTCAGTTCGCTTGCATTGCACTTCAAAACCAATGCGGCAAACACCTTCGATGCCCGCACGTCTCTAATAAACTTTGCAACGCCACAGGCGCGGTCTCCAGCACAACGACCGAAAGTTGAATTCGACTTCACTACTCGCATAATTATGAAAACTGCGACGCAAAACTAAATTTCTTGCTCATATAACATAGTAATAGTCTATTCAAAGAGCGTTTTCGTTACAGTGAACAATGTCAACCAGAAACAGTAGCAGAAACTTTGTTATCTTGTTTCTCTCAAATCCATCGTACAGTTAGTGGCAACACTGTTCTTTTCAACGACCAATGGCAATTTGCGAGTGAAAGTTTCTATCATCTCTGGGCCACACTGACTGGCACAGGCCAACCGCAGAGCAGGCAAACAGTTGGATCCGTTACAGGAACTCTTTTTTTTTACAAGTGAAGGAGCATTGACAAATGCTTCAAACTAGTCAAAGTCTAAACCAGTGGGTTCTCAACCGGGGGGGACGCCTCTCAGGGAGACGTCAATAAATTCCCAGGGGGCGTGAGCTCTTTCGCTCTCCACAACGTGGAAAGTTTGATCAATAAATTTATCAATAATTACATTTGCTTCTACAACTTCTAAGTCAGGCTGCTTGAAACGAAGCACAATTTACTTAAAGGAGGCGTGGCAGAGAAAAGGTTAAGAAGCACTGGTCTGAACCAGTGCTTCTCAAACTTTCATGAGCCGTGGCCTCCTTCAAAAGACTCTGAACATTTGTGGCCCTGCTCATCAATAAAAATGCCTAACTTTGTTTTTAGCGGGTTTACTTGACGTATCGTGACACTTGGGTTATGTAATATCACGGCAAAGCTGCCTAGTGAAGGCCTCTGCTCTTGGCCCCCAGGGACCGTTTGAGAAACCCTGGTCTAAACAGTTCAGAGCGATCTTCCCGGGTTATCCGTGCGTGTATAACCCGGGGAAAATATCGACCAAAGTTTGCTCAGCTCTTGTCTGACACGCACAACATCAACGCCTGAAAGAGGAAACCCCCAGGGAAGCGACCGCGGGCAATGCGTGAATGTTGCTGGGCTCTGACATACAGGCAGGCTTTTATGAAAAGCGCACTACTTCTGTTGCCGCACGCAACCGACCTCCGGTCCCGAATCTTCCATTGTCTCGTCATAAACAACCGTGCTCGTTTCTTGTCCTTTGCGTGACGCGCTCTTGACGTCATCGTCGTCGTCACTGTCGCACGACAAAGACGAAGCGTCGCCTGCGTCGCTTTCGCTGCCTGGACGCGGAAGAAGAGAAAAAAGAAGCGTTTCGCTTTTAACTTTGAGCGACCAAAACAAGATTCCGGACAAAAACTGCCAAATCCTTCAAAGGCTTTTCAATCGCAAAACACGTAATAAATTACACTTGAGCTTGACGAGTCGCTCAAATATTTGCAACTTCCATATCTTCGCTGAATCAAATAAAATCGTGAGAAGTGCGAACAACATTGTTCGATATCGGTCCAGTGCGTTTTCGTGTGCGGCATCGTCGATACGCGCAAGTGACGCGATGCAATTACAGTTGCGCCGGAAAAACTATCTTGCGATAAAATCCTTACGATCTCTTGCTTTATAGTGGACACCCGTGAAAAAAGCGAACAAAGAAGAATTCTGCTTCAGAGGCTACTAATGTACCCGGCAGAGCTTAAACTGTGACATTGCGGGCTTCTGTAGACAAGGTCTACCAGATTGGCGCAGCTTAAACGGTGAAACTTTGAAAAAGAAACTCGGATCAAGCGCAAACGAAATCTCAGTTTTAACTCGCGCAAAGCGGTGTGCAAATGATTCCAGAGCTACACGAGCATGGCACTGGCACGAAATTACGAAAAGTATGATGGGTGAAGAATTCCATTTCACAGGGCACACTGCATAAATTCGTCAACAATAGTTACCGCTCTCGTCGGTGGGAGCGTCCGAGTCGCTTTGGGCGGCGATGTCGTCGGTCATCGCGATCGCAGCGACCAGAGTGCTGCTGCCCTCGTGTGCTGAGTGGTCCTGGGCGGGGAGGGACTGGGCGAACCACTTCGGCTTGTCGCCGATCATCAGCGGGTCGAAGAGATCTGTGCGGAGGAGGAGGAGAAGGAAACGATTTTTAGAAAACGAACGGTCGACGTCACTGGCCGAATGACGCGCGCTTCCTGTTTGTAGGGCGGCGTTTGGCCGGGGCCTGTGTTCGTTACGCGAAAAATGAAGACAGAGCAGAGAATGCCTACAAGGCTGAAAGCAGATTTTCTGTATGAACCTCCAAAAACATCCCCCGTCGAATTTTGTGTCTTTCTGCAACAAAATTTGCACCTGGGGGTGCGCAGGCTGCTTTGAACGAGCAAACCTCTTCGTACAGGGTGTTTCACAATTGTTGAAACAAAGCGATTGGGCACAAATCCAGGATTTTAAATGATGCCACAATGATGATTACATTTATTGAAAGGTGAAAAG
>JGI24158J21664_10005864_pt1 | contig 16111 bp, 13 predicted proteins | sample Ectturendosymbi3_FD_21664 | JGI IMG/M metagenome (IMG submission 21664)
TTGCATATAAAATACTCACTATGAAATATACCCAAAAATCACCAAATCTATAGTTCACCGATGTACACAATTACTTGTAATCCAATCAAGCAAACCAAATGTTGCTGAATACATTTATTTGATTTTAGCTGAAAATTGTTCATTTCAATTTTCTCCATCTGTAAGTTCTTTTTCGAATTTAATAAACACATTACCCCAAAATTAATTTATTCTTGTTCTTAAAATTTGTATGGTCGATTGCAATGAAAAGCACTAAAAAGACTAAATTCAAACTGCTATTAAGTCGCTGTTTTTTTTGCAAATTTAAGTGGAACAATTAGGAAAGCTTCAAAAGCAATACGAGTTGCACGATCCAAGTTGGGGCTGTTTTTTCGGTCATAGACGGAAATGTTTTTTAAATGAATGAAAAAAAATTAAGTCATTTCGGTCAGAATGTCTCAAAATATAGGCTTATGAACACTGTTACGGCGAGTTTTAATACAACTGTGAGACAAATGACTGAAATGTCTCAGTAACCAAAACGTCTCAGCAAAAAATGACCGATATGTCTCAGCGAAAAAAAAACAGAGCTGGGTAACGCGACATGCACAAAGGCCAGGTGTGAAAGCAATGTTCTGAAACAGGGTCCTGCGGAACGTGTGGACTAGGCTTGCAACACGGATTTTTAACTAACCTTGCTGTAAATCAAAACCTATTTTCTTTTTCAACGATGTTACGATCGTTTCCGGCAACGGGGCTCCCCCGCACATTACACGCTTCAGTGACGAAAGATCGTATTGTGACGACAGTGGTGACTTGTCCATTCCGACCAAAATCGGAGGAACAGCACAGAAGTATGTCACCTGTTACAAAACGTGTAGTGGTCAAAGAGGTAACCGATTGATCGGGTAAACTGGAAAACGTTACCGCGTCCAACGCCACTGTACTTTTGCTTCGAGAATACCGCAAAAGGTGACTCTGCGTTTCACACGTAACTGCGTGGATCAGTTTTCGACCATTTCGCCAAACCTGAGTACAACAAAGTAACGACCCCAGCACAATACATACTGTCACTACCATCGCCACGGGGGGCTCAGCTCCCCCCTCAACAAAGCTCTAAGCCAGTGTTTCCCAAACTTGTTCGAATTGTTACCCAAATCCAGGTAGCAATTTTGGCTTATTACCCTCAATAAAAATTTTTCGCATTTCAGGTCGAAAATTTCTTTTGCAGTGATCGCTCATAATACAGAACAATAATGCAGTTTTGGTTCTGCGTTACCCTTCGACGAATCGCATATTACCCCCAGTTTGGGAACCACTGCTCTAAGCCCCCCAAATTGAAATATAAAACACTATAAATCAGTGGAGTTTTTGCCAATTTTTCGAATATCAAGCTCTCCGCAAAAAACGAAAAGCCCCCTGTTGGAAACTTTCTGGCGACGGTTGTGCATACTGCACAGGCGAACGTGAGGAGTACAAACTACGCAAGATATGTGCATGTGCACACAGCTGGAACCAACGCTATAGGCGCACCATAATTTATGTTAGGCACCCAAACATTTTAAAAACTTTCACTTCTTCCAAATGAGGTATTTTAACAGTCTGCTTACATCCTGTAACAGTAAATCATCTGTGCGAGACCCGTGGCAAACCATCAAATCACCTCTAGCGCAGCATCATCCGTTTTGCCGCGTCCTAATAAAGAGCTTGGATTTGATCATTTGCTCTTGAATAGAATCGCTTTTCTGAAATAATCAAACCCTATCTGGCACTGGGGGCTGAGGAGTTGGAAACGTTTGAACTCTAAAGAGGACTACAGTGAGTTGGGAATGGGTTTTACACTTGTAGCTGATATTACGGTTTCCAATCAACAGTATTCTGAACGAAGCTGTTTTTTTTCGGTCACAGACCGAAATGATTTTGAAATGACCGAAAAAAATTAAATCATTTCGGTCAGAATGTTTGAAAATATAGGCTAACGAGCACTGTTATATGGCGAGTTTTAATACAACTGTGAGACAAATGACCGACATGCTTCAGTGGCCAAAATGTCTCAGCAAAGATTGACCGAATGTCTCAGCGAAAAAAAAGCAGGAACGCAGTGGGTCAAATTCGGCATCCTACTCTTTGTAATTTGATTTCAAACTTTCGATCCACAAGTGCCTCCTGTACGTGAACTGCTAATGACATGACGAAGAGAACTTCATTTCAGGAACCCCTGAAGCAGCGCTTTTCAGCCTGTGCGACGGTACGCATTGGTGCGGATGAGAAAACCTTGTAGTGCGGATGACAAACACGGTGCGGGTGAGAAACCCGGTTGTTATCAACAAAAAGAAAAACAGAAACGCTTTCAAATTCTCAAAAATATTCTCAACAAAAAAAAGCAGGAACGCTTTCAAATAAAATCTGAAAACGCGCTAATTTCCTACAGGGCATGCCGCCAAAGCACTTCTGAAAGATATGACGGATTTTGTAAACGTTTAAACACATGGGACAATCGCATACGAACCTTGTGCTTTTCGATTACGGGAAACAAAGCGCTCATATCAAATCGCTTTTCAATAACCAGCTTGCAGCCCTGTTCCAAGCAACTTAAACTGAACAAAGCCCCATAAACGTGGAAGAAAGGCAAGACCAGGTAGACAACGTCAGGTCGACCCAGATGCAAAGATATCCTGAACAACACAAGCACATGACCGATCAAGACGTACGCTAAGGAATATTTTGCGCGGAGAAGTAATAATTGAACAGAATTTAACAAATCTTAATTGTCAGGAAGAACACTTTTCAGCGACAAAAGAGAACTTCACAGCAAAAAGAGCTGTAGACAGGAAAGCATGATATGCATATGGTTGACTACGTTGACTGCGATTCCTTTAACGCAGTGGTTCTTAACCAAGGTTCGGTGAGATAGCCTTCGGAGTTCCGACGGTTGTACGATGCGTGGCTCATTTTGTGCGCTAATACAATGCATATCTATGTTTCGAAGCTATTCATATTTTATTTTTCCAGTTATAAAGAGTTCGGAGAAGACACGGACGAAACTTTTGGTGTTCAGTACATTCAATAAGGTTAAGAACCTCTGCCTAACGATACCACCATCGCTATAACTCCAAGGTAAATCTTCTGCAAACGATTTCGTGACCATGATACAACACGCGGAGCAACATTAAAATAACTATATCCCAACGTTTGTATGTGACCTGTTGCAGGCAAATTGAAGCGCACGTCTTTTGTTGGACAATTCGCTTAATACCACTTTTCAGCGTTTGTTGTATTGCGAAGTTAGAAAAGATCGGAAGATATTTCAGCAAACAAAAAGGAACACCGAATATAAACTCACTTGCAGATCACAAGCACGGACACCACGTTCGCATGGGTCAGCATAACGCCCTTCGGCAATCCTGTGGTTCCGCTTGAGTACAGAAGCATACATAAATCATCAGAGTTCAATGAATCATCAAAGGCAAAATCTGAACGATAACAAAATGTGAGCCTACTTTATCGCAGTTTTCTTCCAACGTTATTTTTGTGAACACAAGTAAGTTTGGGGCAGTTTTTTGAAGAAAAACAGTGATGCTGATGAACTAAATAGACTGTAAATGAAGCATCTTTTTCTTTTTGTCAAGTTTAAACGACAAAGTTTGTCAAAACGAAGCTCTAAAGACAAAATCGGCTGCAGTTAACTTCCTATGCAGCGTTCACTGATGACAAGGGACCTTTCTCAAGCAAACGCGGCGACGTATCAGAAACTTTTGTGCAAGCAACAAATTATAGCAAACAAATTGATTAACGAAAAGCAGCAGCATTTTAACACAGGCACTTCAGTGTCAAAATTGCGTTGAATTGGACTTAGTGGCTTGCCACGATTACACACAGTGATATCAGTAACATGCACAGACGCGCAGCTTGAATGGAAGCACGCTTGGATAACGAAGTTTTCAAAACAAACCTTCCAAACTCAAACCATCGATGAGTTCATTCAATGATTCGTACCCAGGGCATTCATCAATGCAGACAACTTTCTGTATAATGTAAAAGGCTCACTTTACGTTGGTATGTTCGAGAAATGAAAATAGAGTTTGTTTCTTTAACCATTCAAAATTGCCAAAGAGAACAGAGCTTCAAATTGTAACTGACTTATCTGCACAACAGCATCTTGCGATATTATAACCTAAGAACAAAAGTTAAACAAACAGAAACAAACAAAAAAGTCGACAAGGCTTAAAAAAATTTTGGTCACATTTGGGAAACCTCAGGACTGACACATTGAACACGAGATGAAACCTTCATCTACAAGAATATTTTTGCAGCCTGTCTTTGACAATAGGAGCGGACATGAGGTTTACTTTTAAGGGGAGTCAAATACGATATTCCGTTTTAAAATGACCAGACAGGCGCATTCAGCTGTACTGGCCATCGATATTGAATTTACTTTGGCCCAAACAAAATTGCAACTGTGCAGATATTGAACGTTACTTCACCGTCCAAGGGACCAGTTTGCGTTTCTTACTTTAAGATATTCTCCATAGCTTATGGAGAAATTTAAGTTATCTTACAGAAACGCAGCGGGCAGTGAGTTCTTAAATTTGGAACCTTTGCTTAGAAATGAATGTAAGAAGCTTGGCTTTGCATGGTGTACTTATACACTGAGATGAAAACGCGATGAAAAGTTGGAAATATTTTTATAAAATATTGGAGTTGCGGAAGAAAAAGAAAAAATGGCAAGGTCCAACAAGAGTATTACGGCGAGTAATATGAATGCGAAACTGACGACGGAGATGAAGTGGCGATCCAGACCCAAATCGCTAAAGATATTTTCATGTGATGATCGGTTCTGAGGCAGGTGTGCATTAGCTTTGAGCTTGGCAGCAACAGCATGAATGTTTTCGGGAAGGTTGGCGTTTGCGATAGAGCAGTTGTCATAGAGGTTCCCAACTTGGCGTACATGTACCCCTAAGGCAGCGTTACTTAACCTTTTTCTACTTCAGCACCCCTTTTGGTCAGGCACCTCCTACCATTGGCTAACACATGGTTACCATAAGGATAAAGTAAAGACAAGTGCAATACATACTATTCGCTTTACCTTTGACCGCCACATATGTGACCTTCCCAAGCACCCCCTGAAATTGATTTTAGCATCCCAGGTTAAGAAACCCTGCCCTAAGGGAACATTTGCTTATCCAAAGGGGTACAGTTGAGGTTAGCAATAGAAGAGAAATATATATTTTCGTATGTTTTATTTCCAAATATTTATACATATATCAGTAAATATTATTTTTGAAAGCCGTTATAAGCTTATTTTTTAAATATATCTGTGATTAATCATGATAAAATATTTGTTATAAGAAATTTTAGGGGTACATGTTCAATTATCGAAATGCTGAAGGGGTCAGAGAAAGATTGGGAACCCCGAGATATCATAACAGCATGTCCATAGTCCAGAACGGGAAAAGCAGTGTGCTAGAAGTACATTCCTGTTTAAAAGTTTTCAATTTTCTTTCACGTCAAAAATTTGTCTACCGCCGATGTTTCCAAAAAATATACAAATATAAACTTCACCTGAACAGATGAAGAAATCAAAATATCAAAGAACCTAATTCGCACATTCGGTACTTGACACACATTTTTTTCTTGCTAACACATTTAACTTGGGACGTAACGTACAGCAACCAAAAAAAGAAAAGCAATTTTGAGACTAGGTAGACTCTGTTAGTTCCAAAACTCTGCGAAACTAAAACTCTTTGGTAAAACCCGGTGATTTTGTAAATTGTGACAGATATAATGGTCGGTTAAACAGTCCGGCAGAATTGAAACCAAAAAAAACAAAAAGCCTGATATCGGCAAAACAGTTAATTCATGTCTGTTGTTTTGGTGAACCATCCCAAATCATCAAAGCGTTTCAGGAAGAAAACTAACTTCGATTATCTGTCTTTTGAAAAACGCATGCTTATTAAAAATTACCGGAAAACCACGTTTTCGAACTTTACATGCACGTTATGTATCTCAAAGCCCATAATGTGTCAACAATACGTATATCAAAAATTGAAATATTACGGAAGATACAAATAGTTTTGACTACTTTTCAAAATCTTAAATAACATTTGAAATGTCTTGGTAGCCATTTCAAATGCTGGAAATATTTGCTTATTACAAAATTGCCAATTGGAATTGTATGATGCATACGATTTTTGACCAGAAAATTGCCAGTGGCGTTCCTTTTCTGAAATCAACATTGAAATATTCAAATCAAAAGTTCGGCAACGTCAGGTGAATCGGTTACAAACCCAAATGTTTCATACACAAATTAAATTAGCGGCAGCGCTGTACCGTTTCGCAATTCGACTTTACCCTATTCTCAGTGAAGCAGCAAATTCAACTGTTTTTTTGCAATAACACTGTGTCTCAAAAGTTTCAATTTCGCAGGTTAAGTGGCAATAGCAAATATACGACAGTCATCAATTGCGCTCGACTGTGACGTAGCACGCCTGAAACAGGTCAGGGATGTACTTTGTAAATGAACACAAGGCGTCATTTCACTAACTGGAATACAGGGCAGTTGATTGATAGCACGAAGCACCGTGGGTTGAACCTGAGACTCCGTAAAAACAACTTTTGGCGAAGAGTCTTTGAACTGACGGAACATTTCGTCTGTGAACACAAATGGAACAGTAAGCGGATCAACTTTTTGATATTACTTCTTAGTTGCACCATTTACTTAAATTTTGGTATATATATAAAGACAAAACTCCAAAACTTCTAAAGTTAATTTCAAAACTGCAGCGTGTCAATGAAACAGTTTAGGAAATCTGATAGCAGCAATTTTGCTTATATGACCTTATACATTTACTCGCACAATTTCGCAGCAAACTATGATTTCATCCTTGACTCAAAACAATTGGCCTCTTTTAGACAAAACAAGCGCACGAAAGATCACAACTCTTAATGGTGAAGTACAAAAAAAATCGTGTCAGTGCCATACCTTGTGTGTACCTTTGATTGCACGTGCTAACTGTGACACCGCAACAGCCAGCTCCGATGAAAATTGAAAGATGCTCAACGCTGTTTGAGAAACAAACAGTCACCATATCTCCTTTGCCCAGACCAAGTTTGCGCAGTAAAATTGAACATTTCATTGCTTTCTCTCGAACATCTCTGAAGGTGTATGATGCGCCAGTGCGGCGTTCAACCTGCCACACTGAATGAAATTAGATAGTGCCATGACACTGGATTTTTTTCGGTCATAGAACGTTTTTGAAATGACCGGAGAAAAATAAGCCATTTTGGTCAGAATGTTTGAAAGTATAGGCTAAAAAACACTTTTATGGTGGGTTTTAATTCAACTGTGAGACAATTGACGAAATATTTCAGTGACTAAAATGTCTCCGTTGAAAAAGACCGAAATGTTTCAGTGATAAAAAAAACAACTGGATAAACACCAAATGTATTGAACATCAATCAGAGAAGTTCCCAAAAATCTGGATGCCTATTTTGTGCATGTCATACATAAATCCGTGGTATTTAGGTAGAAGGGACAATGCAAAAATCAACCTTTTCATCAGTTCAGCAGACAGCAATATGAACGTTACTGAGCCGTTTCATTCCAACTGACAATGTAACACTGACATGAGTCAGCATGATCTGTAACGTAAAAAAATGTTGACTCGAGACTCGCATATTTCTTTCTAGACCCGTCTGAAAACTTCATATCACTGTGACGTCACAGAATTAACATCAGGACCTTTGAATCTTGGAAATCATACCATAAAGTACCATAAAGTGGAAATCATAATAAAGTACAATAGCAGTCATGCAATATTGCAAAAATATGCCATGCTTTAACGCACTTTGAAAAAGCTGCTACTAAGGCATAAACATACACTGGAATGAGTATGAGCAATAATATCATTATCATCTTCATTATCTATAAACAAATAGTGATTAGACACAGACAATAACAGCATAATTGATGTGTTTATTTTTATTAAGATTTTATCACAACCATTTCCAAACAGTGAGCAGACAATTTTGACACTGCCCATAAATGCACCTTACATTAACAACTAATCTTTGTTTTTTATGAACCATTTGCATGATTAGAGTGCTTTTTCTTTCAATATTGCATAACTATTAATAAATACGTTACAGCACTTTTGCAAACTACCATGAACTGTCCCACACTACAATCAACCCTTCTGATAGGCTGGTTTCTGAATGCACAAAATGGCTACCATCCTCTATCACCCCACCTTCACCTTAATAGGTTACTGTTGCCCCTGCTGTCCTCATGGGCAAGCACTGTACCTTAGTTTATAATGTTCACTATTGCTTCTTCTATGTTTAGCACTTTTCCTGCCCACATTCTTATTTTGCTATCATAGTTGTGGCATGGTTTTTGCTACCAAATTTCATTGCCACTCACTTTACTCCCCAATGCATTTAACTCACTTTTTCATGGATTTCTTCCATCTAAATCTACCTCGCATCTTCATGTGTTGTTTGCTTTCTCAATTTTGTGTCTGTTTTCTTTTTGCTACACTTCATTATTGCTTTTGCATTGTCCTAATCGTTGCTTATGATATCCATCCATGGTTAGCAAAAACGATTGCATAATTAAAATATTCCTAACCTATAAGGCAGGCCATAAATCCTTATCTATACATTTGTTATTATTGTAACTGTGTAACAAGTATGTGGATACACAAGCACTACAATACCGGTGAAATCCTGGATGAAACAAGAAGTAAATTTAGGGAAAGCTTCGAAAAGAATCCATCAACACACAAAACGATGTCAAAATTAGAAATAAAATTGTTTGAAACTGAAAATATGAAAGATGCATCTCATTCAAGAAGACTCTGAGCCAAATATTGAGAGTCATATACTAGCTTGGAACAGTTATTTAATGAAGTCATCATTACAGTCAAGAAGGAATAGATCAGCTGAACTCAACATCCCACTAACAAACATGGTGACCTAGTTATGTGAATTAACTCAGTAATGCTGATGGAGCAATTAAGAAACCGGTGTGTGGTGAGTCACTCCGAGTCTTACGATTCCTGCGAGAATTGTGTCAGTATCATGACTCATAAAGATGCATGAAAGGTGGATATATGTCATGACAATACGATCAAATTATTGTTTCTAGACCTACATATATGCTGCATTCATTAAATAACCATATTTTGTTTTTCATGCACGGATTACTAATTGGATTACTTTTTATTGTTAAACCTGTTGTATCTGTTGCTGTATCGGAAATCTCTGAATGGCTGTAATATGATTTCCACCCGGTGGCCTCCTCAACTTTGTTCTGGTATGTGATGTACCATGTGTCATATGCAAGCAACTGTGATATCTCAACAGTGGGCCATGTCTAACTGTGTTGCTTCTCCATAGTTTATGTTGACAAAAACTGATTTTTGTCTGTTATGTTCCTCCTCACTTCTTTAAGATTATGGTTGCTAATTGCTATGTGGCTTTCTGCTTCATAATCTCCACTGTCACTTCTCCAATTTATATGCATGACTCACCTGCTAATCTGTATATCTCACAATTCTTAACCGATTGCATGCCAAACATCACCTGTGTTTGTTATTCCTGCCCAAGAAAAAATGATGTTTGCAGATTACTGTCCAATTAACTATTCAAGTCAACTATGAAATGTTTGCTTCTGGGCTAAGGAGAATACTCATTACTATGAAGAACTGCAATGCACAACTCCACATGTCATGCCAGGAAGCACCTATTTCACTTCATGCTATTGGACCATACTTCTTTCACAAGCCAGTAAACCATACTTCATATCTAAACATGTTACAACAATGACTTTAGACCAACACACGATAAACTTTGAATTGGAATTTTTATTTTCAACAAGATGGAGTTCCAGCTCATCATGCCTTCAGTGTGTGAGAATGTCTTGACAAATGGATAGAATGCGGTTCTATAACATCCTCAACTCATCAGCCATGAAACGACCCACAAGAAGTCTAAGACTTGACAACATGGGGTAACTCTCTTTGGGCACACATAAACTAAACGATATTCAATCATGAGTTGCAGGCAGCTGTTACCACAGCATCAGGAATAACCAGTGGCAGCTCATATGTGGGGCTGTGGGCATTGCAGAACAGCAGTATCCCCTATTTTCACATCATCTATATTTCATTTTTAGGTCAGATCAAATGATATTTGGTTTTGCATGCACAGAAATGTCAACAATGTGTCCTCCCTGCACTAAGTTAAATATATATTAGATATCTATTTTTTTTGTATGGGTAGCACTGCAAATGAGAAAAACCTGGAGCTGTGAGTGCTTGCAGCACCAATGTCACTGTAGAAAAGTATAGGAAAGGATACAACCTATACATCAAGCACAGCCAACTTGGAACTGTAAGCCTAGAGCTGTGGTTTCTGCAGCGCCAAACTGGCAAGTGCAACGACCAGTGACAGGCAGCAGAAACATTGTGTTCATCCTGGTGCTCATGAGAGGCAGCAAACTTAAATTGCAGACTCTAAAGCTTTACAAAGCACAATGATATGACACACTGTGAAACTGGTAGTGAGTCTTACTTGCAGTGATTACATTTGGATTTGCCATTAGTATGCATTTTTATTCTAGACAGCAGAAAGTTCAAATGAAGAAATATGAATGAAATAAACATGGCATCGTGCCTGTTTGCACACTTTTTTAAGTTATCAGTGTAGTCACTTTGCACCTCGTAGGTCAGTGGTGATTTTTACTGCATGTACTGGCTTAATACTGTAAGAGGTTGAATATTCTCTCTAAGGTGATGTTGCATGTGGTGTTTGTCTGGACTTACAATGCAAGGTGATTTGGGGTTTGATTGGTCGAGTGTGTATGGGCTGCATTCCAGAACAAACCTTGAGCACATGCTTGACATGACATTTTGTCTGTCTCAAATCAGGAACAACATATGATATCATTGTGGAATAGGTGTACAGTTTTGAATTGCATCAAAATTCAAACCAGTTTTAAAAGTAAACACAAATTTATGCTTGAGTTCAAAAATCAACTTGGCTTGTGGTAAATACCACTCAGCACTGTCACCAAAAATTAAGCCTGATTTAAATACTTCCCTACGATTTAATTTTGAAGCATGTAGTAACACACAATGTTTCAGAAAATCTTGAACTATGGCTACTAGCATTTAATCTCTGAAAATTATTTCATGGAAACTGTAGTTGATTGCAGCATTGTTCAATTATTCAGTGACACCAAGTAACAGTGTTATGTATTTCCAAGGATAACTTCTTGAAATGATCACCTATATGGTTGTTTCCGTTCTCCATGTATTGAATCAGTGAGACTGGGAGAATTGCAGTTGGTAAATTGTGATGTAAATTTTAATTCCACCAGCATAGTGCAAAACAAACACGCTGTTTCATTGAATGACCATGAAGGGAATGTTATGCAGGTGAGACAATAGCATCATGTCACTGCAGCATAGCAATATAGTGCAAGTCTCACAACTGGTTGATAGAAAGTGAACTTTCATACGTTACAACAGTCCACACCTCTGAGGAAAACTTCATGCTGTTTTGTGAACTAGTCTTTATAAAATTTTGTTAGGAGTTGTAGCACCCCTACAAATCACAGAAACAAGCTGCCACTGGGAATAACCCAAATGTTGAGAAAAATGTCTCTCAAAACATGGTTTCACATAATATTATTCAGTGAGAATGACAGACACCACACACATACACTGGATATCATATATGTATGATATGTGGATGGGTAACAACATGTGGCCCAACCCTGAATATCTAAGCACATATTTCCTACCCAAGTTATACTGCAAGCCAGCAGAAAAATTCACAAATTTGCAGGAATATTTCACATCAAATCATGCACAACTTCCTTTGTCATTTTGCACTCCAATGATTACAATGGCATACAAAACATGAACTGATGAAGCATTCAAACTGAACAGACATAACTCTACAAACTCTTCTGCATAACCCACCACAGCTACTTCGTCTCCATATTGCTCAAGAACACCAATGATATATTTTCCAAGGGCTATGTTTGGAAGAACAACATCAGGAAGAGAACTTTTAAGAACCATTCTGCATTCAGTCCCACGTTAGCAGGGTTACCAGATTTTGCAAACCTGAAGTAGCCAAACACTGTTCTGAAAGGAGCAAAAATGAAACATAAGTAGCCAAACAGCAGCTGTTCCAAAAAACACAAAAAAGGAAAAAAACATAAGTAGAGTAAACCACATGGCATATTTCAATAATTGACAAACTGTGTTTAGCTAGCCTGGTATCTAAATGCACAAGCTAATAAAGAATACATTGATTGTGCTTCTTCGACTTATGACTCCGTCAAACTGTCAGGAAGACTGGTGCAGTTCAGAAATGAGTGGAATCACATTGACTCCACATTTTGGCTACTTTCGATGCAAAAGCGTTCAATGACACGAAATCATGCAATGCGTGCTTGGCTAGCGGGAAATCTATTATAATTTCAACAGGCGAACCAAACAAAAACATCACAGTTAAACGTTTGACAAAACACATTTGCCTATGTTAACTTTCACATCTCACAATTGAGTTAAGGCTATTGCTGCAAATCTGAAATACAAAGTCGAAAGTGTGATTCCGCTGTACTGTTGGCAAGCACCAACAACTGCCAGCCATATAGAAACAAGTCTAATTGAACAGCAAGAGGAAGAGGTGAGGCCGACGTGTGTAGCTTATGCAAATGAAGCATTTGTTTGAGAAGCCAATTTGCAAAAAATGAAACAAATGTATACATTTATTTACGATGTGTCTTTGAACCGTTAAACCTTTGTGGTACTTCGAAATTTGGATGGTTTTGAACCACGATTTCCTTCGATTATAGCAGTTTTGATGATTGCAATCTATAGGGCGGCATGGAAGAGGTGAACTTTTTGAAGATCTCCATATGTGCTTTTGAATAAAAGTAATAGCAGAATGCAAACGGACAGCATTGATGCTTATTTTTAGCACATATGACTAAGCTTGACTTGGGTGGAACTCCAAAGAAAATAACAGGGTATACGGTAATGCTGTGGGACAAAATCTACGCCGGTATTTGTAAAAAAATCCACTCCAATATTTGATGGGGATTTTATTATTTTGTACGCTGGTCAGACCGAGCTGCTGCAGAAAAAATTGGGGGCAAATTGCACACTACCTACACTTACCAACTGTACAGAAAATCTGGGCAAGAAGTGCACAATACCCAGCCCAACCATTTACAAGTTGCAAAGCAAAAATGCAGGGCGATTTAAAAGTAGACTGACAAGAGCAAAACAAGGAACCAGCACGCGAAGATTATTTACAAGGAACTGTCTAGCCGGACGGCACAGCATGGCTGACTTCTGGGGCTAGTCGTACGGCACTCTCATCAGGGCGCACTGTGATTGGTGGAAGCAGTGGTGCGCAGCGGTGCGACACGTTTGTCGTTAAGAAGAGCGGAAGAGCATCTTTGCGCTGAAGCGTGTCGTTGAACAGTGAAAGTTGTGGAGGAGCATCTTTGCCGCGATGCACATCAATGCGGAATAATGCAGGCTCACTTATCGGTGTACACTGGAGTGCAGCACTGAGAAGAAACCCAAAGTGCACAGTGCACATAAGTGTATAACAGCCATACTAGGTTTTAGGGTTAGGGTTAGGGCCTCATAAGTCTTAGCCGTGTCGCACCGCTGCACACCACTGCTTCCACCAATCACAGTGCACCATGATGAGAGTGCCGCACGGCTAGCCCCAGAAGCTAGCCATACGGTACCGTACGGCTAGACACTGCCTATTTATAAACTATAATCAGATTTGCCAGCTGCAAAGCTATAGGGGTTGCAGTGTATGATAGACTGAGCTGTAAATTTCACTAGGAGGCTGACTAACTGCAGATCAAACATCAAAGTTTTTGCTATCTGTTTGATCGATTGTTATCCAGCTTGTAACGAAACATGCTAATCAGGCAATCACTTAACAAACTTGGCACACCAACTGCAAACCAAGCTGAGTAGCCAACTAGGCAGCAGAGGTGGTCAGAATCACATTTTCAGACTACGGTGTGGGGCGCCGTTCGTGAAAATATTACATCTGACAGATTTAGCACAAAAACTGCTATCTCTGCGCATATTTAGCTATCTCTGCGCAGAGATAGCTATCTCTGTACGCATTTAGCTGTCTCTGTGCAGAGATAGCTATCTGTGCGCGCATTTAGCTATCACTATGCATAGATAGCTGTCTCTGCACGCATTTAGCTATATCTGCACACATTTAGCTATCTCTGCGCGCATTTAGTTATATCTGCGCATAGATAGCTATCTCTGTACGCATTTAGCTATTTCTGCACAGAGATAGCTATCTCTGCGCACATTTAGTTATATCTGCACATAGATAGCTATCTCTGTATGCATTTAGCTATCTCTGTGCGCATTCAGCTATCTCTGCAAATACATAGGTAAATCTGCATGCATATATAGCGCTGAAGCGTGTCAGAGGAAAACATGGCATCCTGTCTGAAGAAAAACTTGGTGTTCTGTTTCAATAATCCAGACAAAAGCTAGGCTACTGTAAAGCATGGATTCTTTGGCGTCATATAAAGCTAGGTGGTTTCAGGTCTAAATTATACTGGTTTGATAATAACATTGGTTTGTGCAGACGATGGGCTATAGTAAACTTGTGGTGGTGGTCTCAGTGCTAGTGCCATTTTTTGCTTAAAGTTTCAAAGAGGATCTCGTCAAGTCTGACCATTCCAACTGTTCTCACCAGGTGCAGCTCACCGCTTGTCAGCGCCTTCAGGTGCACAAAGTGAATGCTCTCACAGAAAGAGCGAGTTGAAAGCAAAGTGCTTGCTTGGAGATGAGCACTGTTTTGTAAAGAGAATGACGCTGTCGTAGAAAAAGAGCATCGAATAGAATTGCTTGGTTAGGCGTTCTTGCCCGAAAATTACGTTGGCAACACACATCACTTTAGTAGCATTATCACAGTAAACCCTACTGCTTGAAGAATCAAAGAAACGAAGGATGCCTACAGTAGCCTAGCTTTTGCCAGGATCACTGAAAGAGAAGACCAAATTTTTCTTTAAACAAGATGCATTGCACCTTATGTTTCCAGCTTGAGTTGCTTTAAATCTCGCACCTTAACTTCGCATTTCGGTGCAGGAATGCTGGTTATGCTAAGTAATAAGTAGGTATTGCAGCTTATTACATATACGAACGTATGCATCCTTCGTTTCTTTGATTCTCGAAGCAGCAGAAATTACTGTGATAATGCTACCAAAGTGATGTGTGTTGCCAACGTTATTTTCGGGCAAGAACCAGTGGTGAAAGTAGAATAATTGTCTTACCGGAACGATCCAGTGTTTGTCAATACCCTCCCAAAATTTCAGCCATAAATATAAAAAAGTAATCAAGAGCACGTCTACTTTTGGCCCACCCTGTATTGTACATTTTAAAAATATAAAAAACGTACATTACATTCTGAAAACCACCGTTTCAAAATCAACCAAAAAGCGTTAGGCTATATGCTGCGTACGACAACTTGCACTATCTCCTAAAGTGGTTCAGGCAATGCAACTTGAGTAGTCTAAATTTAACACCTCATACTATAGCATACTTGTTAATACTGTATTTGCAATCTACATACCCGAATATAGCAAGCCTGATACAAATACTTTACATCGTTTGCAGGGCCCTAGGTTGTTTTAAAGGGGGCTCTTGTGAAAGGCTTGCTATTGATGTCATACAAATTAGCACTACACGCAGGAGAGGATTTAACTGATGCGAGGTAGTAGGCTAATCCACTTGTAAGGACCCCTCACCCATTGTTGCGAGAAAAAAAAGGAAACCGTCAATCAATTTGCGAAAATCGGAAATTTATGCTCTGAAAGTACGGTCATTAAAAAATTCTCAATCATTGCTGAAGTTGCCACGATCACTGCGTTTGTTGCTGCCTTCGACGCAAAAGCGTTAAATTGCATGGAATTGTTGGAATCCTACTTGGCTGGCGGGAACAGGATTATTAAATGCCACAGGCAAACCAACCGAAATCGCCACAATTGAAATATTTGACACAACACATGGTCTACGCTTTTTATAAGAATCACATCTGTGTTTTCTTATCTGTA
>JGI24158J21664_10005865_pt1 | contig 16110 bp, 10 predicted proteins | sample Ectturendosymbi3_FD_21664 | JGI IMG/M metagenome (IMG submission 21664)
CCCCCAATTCCCCCCCCCCCCGAAACGGAAGGATCCTGTTTTCGAGTATTCCGGCGGTCGGCGAAGCGCAAAAACCGGAGCGGATTGGTAAGATGGGATGTGGAGTGCGATTTTTCGCATGTACTCCGGATTTTGCTAAAATTTTACCACGGCAACTTCACAAATATGAGTTTTTCTTAAAAAATTTAAATGCCAACGTATATTTTTGTCAATTTCAGTGGATTCTGTGCTTTCTCACGCATCCAGGGATGTTTGCACTGTCTCTCTAGCCCGATCCATTCAGGAGTTATGGCTGGTCATAGCCTCTGCACCAAAATTTTGGCGGGAGCGGGACTTAAAGGGTTTCTGTTATTTAACCGTACTGTGTGCTTACCTAAGTTAAATACGAATTGATGAATCCTTACGTTCCATCACACTGCATTGGTTTTGCTAGATATACAACATTTGTTCAGTGATCTGGAGTGTATTTTATTTGAACGTCAGAATATCACTGCGAAACTTCTTTAGAGAATACTTGATGCGGCATATGCAGCGCATTCAGGCTGAGAAACTGAAGACATGCCGCATTTTTTGTGATTACTGGTTCGGTTTACATGTCACGTCTTTCACACAAAGCTTGAGTCCGACTGCTGCACGAGGCATCGTTCCAGAGACCGCCACGTTTTCGAAGTATTTGGACACAGTCTTCTCGTGCATTATCACCACGAATCCGATTGAAAATCCAACGAGGCATTTCCTCAATATTGATAGCACTGCTCATCACACCCAATAACCAATTAGTCCATTTCTCTGTAGCGAGAACTCCATCACGCCAGAGAAACACTCCTTCTGCTACTTGGTCAGAAAGATCAATCCACGCTGTGTCCCATCCACTAGTGAAATGTTGCATTAATTCCCTGCAGAAGTCATTATTATACTTCCAAAAATACGGAAGTATCATTTTCTAAGTTTTCAAACTACAGGAAACTCTACCTGTGCAATGTGGAATTCCTCACTCCTACATAAGCCAGTTGACCAGACATTCTTCTGCAAGCCTCGCGCGATTCTTGAAAAGTTTGTGAAGTACTTGTGAGCTTGTATTTGTAGCCATTTGTTGCTGTGTATCCACCAAATCCCCAAAGATCATCTACCATTGAAAAACTCTTAATGGTCTCTGCTACACATACACGTACTATAAAAGGACAGGTCTTCATCAGCTAGTAAGATACCTCTTTTGAAAAAAAATTCGTGACGGAGCTGTTTGAGAAAATTCGTTATTAACCGCATGACAATTTATTTATCTGGCGGTGCGTATGTTTATCTCAGCTCTTCCGAAAATGGCGAAAACACACCATCAAACACCAACCAAGGTCTGAAAGTTTGACAAAAATTGATTATAACCAGGGCCAGCGCAAACCATTCCAGCTCCCAGGGCGAGATCCATTTTCAGCGCCCCCTCATAGCTTATGACGTCATCCTGTTCAATCAACCGTGGCACGATCTGTTTACAAGTATACAAACACAGTCCCTTTGGTCTTTGTGCATCTTAAATTTTCCGGTGCGTCCTAGGCAAGGCCCATTCCAGCGTCCCTCCACCCAAAAGATCATTTCAAGGACGATTTTTTACATCAAACTAATTTATTCGATGCATGCCGAGTTTATTTGAACACCGAATTCATCAAAATATTTTCTACACAAGTAACAAGCGTCACAGCATTCACATTAATAAAAATTCTAGCAAAGGCCTTAAAAAACTTTTTACAGTCTGTTGTCGCAACAATCGACGAGGTTCTGCATGGACAACAAAGCTCTGACATTCACGAAGGTCACCAATATTGGTTATGTTTACGTATCAGCTGATATCTCTTTGTTACATAAACTAAGGTGGTTCGTCCTATACTGTAAATCTTACTGGTTAGCTAGGCCAGGGCTTCTCAAACCATGGGTCGCGACCCCATTTTGCGTCGCAAAACAAATTGGTTTCACAAACCAGACATAAAAGCTTTTATAAGCTTTACAATAAAATTAAAGGTGGGCCTTCAGTGGATATATTTCTACTGCATTTTTAGGGCAACACCGTGCTTCATGATGTCAGTTGTTTACTAGGATATCTGCGTGAGCTATCTAATGATAAGAATCAATCAAGCACAACAAGTTATGCGTTGTCACGTCATGATTGTTTTAACGAACTGACCAATATTAACCTTTTGCACTCATTCCGACACGAACGCATGCTTGTGTTTAGAACTCAAGGTCTGGTTTAGGCCGAGCTAGGCTAACTGCTCTGAGAGCACACTGAGTAGTTTTAGACAAAAGTTAAGCTTTATACACAGTTTCAGAAGTACGTTCGACTTTAATTTACGAAAAGTTGGATCCACAAACCATACACAATTGAAATTTAAGGAGGCCACACACCTGCCATCCCCAGGATGGTACGACAAAAGTTTGCAACTGGAATTTTCATAAAAGAGTTTATGTCATTTTTGGATAAGAACAAGAACTGAATGCTCAGTCCTTCCTAATTTAGCCAGTCATAAACTCTTAGCATGTTGTACAACATATTTGTGTGAAGCTGCATTCTCGAAATTTACAATCATCAAGTGCAAAAAACCGATCCTGTTTGAAAAATGTTGAGAATGTCCTTCGACCTGCGTTGTCATGTATCAATATACGAATGGATGATATGTGTAAAAATCATCAAGTGCTTCCATCCTTTCAGTTGCACTTGATAACTTTTATAAACTGAATTGCATTTTGTTAATTTTTTCGCCTTAAAATTTCCATTACGTGGTAGTTTTGCTTCTGTACCATTACTGTCGAGGATTGTATGCATTTGCATGATTTCGCCATAGACAAAAATGCCTCTTGAGCTTTGTAATGGAACGTTTTCACGCATCATTAACAACTAGGCTAACCATCAAGAGGTCCAGNCCCGTAATCATCTTGGGACACTTGGGGGGTGAGGAATTTTCTGAGAGGGGCTCAAATTTTTTAAACTATATCCGATAGTTACAAACTATACCCNACACATTTTTCCAGGGGGGAGAAAAATTTTTCAGGGAGTCTTTGCCCCCTGCGCTCCCCTAGTCACGGGCCTGAGGAGGTCGTGTAAAAAATACTTGTTCAAAATGGGTCGTAGAACGAAAAAATTTGAGAAGCCATGAACTAGGCTACTAACGCCAATAATGCTGGCGTTTCGGAAACGTTTCCTAATCTGGCTACACTTGATGTCTGGAACATGATTTAGTGAAGGCTTTGACATAAACCTACCCGGTAAAAGCGACGCAGGCAGGAAAAACCAAGAATCAAGAAATAAAAATAACAGAGGTGGTACCTCTCGGGATGTTTGCGGGGATGTTGTTGCAAACTCTCCGTTGGCGTTGCGTTGAATGTGCGAACGGGATGTGCGCGAAGAATAACACCCATATATATGTGGCACGGGCAAGCAATAATAGAGTGATCTCGTTGGGTGATCTCTATTGTTGCTTGCTACCAAAGTGGGACGCTTTGCGCACTTGCCGCTCGGGCTTTCCACCATTCGCTACAAAATGGTGCTGTGACCAGGATGTGAAGGCCGTGTCAGGTGCAGCCTTCACAAAAAGAACGTGCGATCGGTGTGGTTCGTTGTAAAAGGAGGGGATGTTCTTACAAACTCTCCGTTGGCGTTGCGTTGAATGTGCGATTCACCACGAACGGGATGTGCGCAATGTTACAATGCTTTACAAGGCTTGCTGTTGTAGTTAAATCTTTTATTCTTTTTGGTGCACAAAACAAGCGAAAATGAATGCAACCAACAAGGACGCAGCATAAATACATCACTAGAATTTGTGCATATGACACAAGAACAGCAATCACTTGTTGAACTCACCTCGCAAATCGTCAACCGCTCTTTTTATTGCAGCAAGTTGCTCTGTCAACAACAAAAAGATGAAGTTATTCATTTCCTGTTGATAATAACAGATCCGTTCATCCTGCAACAGCGAAGAGCCGCCGCTCCAAACCATGTGTCTGTGCCAAACACTTTCAATTACCTTGAGTCGAAGTATGCAACAAGTCTGTGTCGAGGATATTCTTCCTGTGACACATAATCTATTCGACAGCGTATAGATGGTTGCTAATTACTGTACTTCTCAATCTTCCTGTTTTTCTTTTAATTCTAGCCGCAAAAATTGTTTTGGGCAAGAGTTGACCACTCAGACTGTGATTTGTGTATTGATTTCATGTAAAGAGTTTTTGCCATATATTTTTCAAAATTTCGCAAGACATGGTTCGCAACCAGTGACCAGTAAAATTTAGGAATTTGGTGAATATATGGTGACCTGCTTTGTTTCTCCTGCAAATTTTGCAAATGTTTGCTCAAAGCTGTTTTAGTTAATAGTATACAAAAAAACTTAAGAGCCTCGTCCCGATCTCGAAGGCTACAGTTCTCGGTCACTAGCCGATTGCCTTGAGACTTCCAATACTTCAACGATAAGGTTTAGTAAAACTTCTGATTTTAACGTGTTTTTGACTGCTGTATTTGCAGAAAAGAAACAACCAAAGTAGGTACGAGAAATTCCAGAAATTCGAAAAAAATTCAATTTCGAAGTGGTAATGACATTTTTTGGAAAATTTTAGAAAAATACCGGCATATTCAACAAATTTCCAAGTCTCGTGTCTCGGTCTCAAAACTCAAGTCTCGAGTCTCAGACTTTTGGAGGAAGTCTTGGTCTTGAAGTTTGACCAGGTTTCGGTTTCGGTCTCGAAGTTGAAGTCTCGTCGACATCTCTGTTGAAGATCACAAAGTTCTCCCAAACAGCAGTGAGGTGCCGTTTATGGAACCTCTTTAAAATTGTGGATAATTCAAAATTTCAAAATAACCTTCTTGGAATCCAACTCAGATACAGCAACTGCCACGATGATGCCTCAAACAATTTTTTGGCCCTATGACGCAATGCATGAGCCGTTTATAAAACTACGAATGTGGGACGAAACGTAACAAAATATTTGGTACCGGAAGCATGTTTTTGAATATATTTTGTTGAAATATAATGTGAATATTGAAGCGCATATGTTCAGGGCATTCCATTGTTTTATTGCATTTTTAGAGGTAAGCATCTTCAACAATTTAGTCTAATTCATAATGACGGCCTGGTTAAAAGTCTATATGAAGCAAGGAGCAATAATCAAATTTTGTTGTTGCTGAAAGAAAAACCCACACCTACTAATATTCACAAAAGATTGAAAAATGTTTACAAAGATTAAACTTGAGAGTTAGACCATAGCAATGTGTGAAGATGGCCCACCGTCTCACTTTGCTATTCAAAAGTGTGTGCCCTGTGGATCCAGAAAGAATTGACAAATGTGCGCATAGCTGAAAGGGATAATTGCTGCACTAAAATCCGGGAATTCAGCGAAATACACAACACTTTCTTTGGAAGTAACTGTAGTACCCACAAAGGCGACGAAGTTGAATCAGTTAGCAAATCCACATTCCTTGAAAGACATTGAACTTGTGATGGATCTTGGATACGTATTATGAATTTTAAAAGCAATCTATGCAATGGCGTCATCCGGCGTCTCCAAAAGCAAAATTAGTTTAGGTCACATACGGCTAGAAAAGCAGCTATTTTGGGTTTGAATTTAGTATTTTGGGTTTTGCCCGCATCTTCTGGGCAGTGACGTAGCCAGCCCAAAAATTTGGGGGGCAAAAATGGCCCCTTTGGCTCCCCCTGGCTACGTCTATGCTTCTGGGATACGTGAGAGATTATTCTTGTTGATTTCTTGCCGACAAGATAAACAATCAATTCAAATGCGTGTATGATCTTAAAAAAAACTAAGCACTCTTTAACAGACATTTTCTCAACTTTTACGAATAATTCAAAACGTTTTTGTGAATAGCCAACAAATTCATGGGTTTTATCGGAAGGAATTCAAAACTGCTAGAGTTTTTAAGAAATTTTATAATATACTTTCGGTTTATTGACGTATAATTAACCACATATTTCACTTTTAGCATTGCCAAAAATCTGTCTTCAATGTGTTTGCTATCAATTAGAACTCAATTTTTACAACAAAAAACAAGTTGTTACCAAATCGGTGAGAACTCACCAAACATTTTAATGTACACATTCGGCAAACATAATAGTAACAATGACAGATCGAGATCTTTGCATACCTCTCAGTTTCCGTACAATAGTATTGGTGGATGTTGATGCGCGGCCAGGAGGACCCGTAGAACCTGGTGGACCAATACGACCGGGAGGACCCTTAGAACCAGGTGGACCAACACGACCAGGAGGACCCATCACGCCGCGTGGACCAACACCACCAAGAGGCCCTGTAGAACCTGGTGGACCAACACGACCAGCAGGGCCTTTAGAACCTGGTCGACCGGGAGGGCCCATAGGTCCTCATAAACCCACACTACCAGAGGCACCAATAGGCCCTGGTGGACCAACACGACCGGAAGGACCAATAGGACCGCGTGGACCAACACGACCAGGAGGACCAATAGGGCCGGGTGGCCCAGTCCAACCAGGATGACCTCTAGGACCGGGTGGACCAGTAGGGCCGGAAGGGCCAGTAGGGCCCTGTAGACATATGTTTAGTTTCAATATTTCACCTTTGTTATGAACCTTGGACTAGTAATTTCGTAATTGGCACTCTATTTAAAGAAAAAATGTAAGTTTTGGCAAACAAATGAGCACTAAAAACACTTCAAAATGGATAAAAACCTGTTCTGAAAATGAAGATCATAGTCTAGCCTTGCCGCGAAATTTGAATGGTTGTTTGACAAAAACAAAAGTTTTTTGTAAATCTGTGTAAACGCACTCTCGTGAACGATGCCACTGAATAACTCCTGAGCAAGTCTCCATGGAAAGAAATGAATTTAACGAGCCCGCAACAGATAATTTAAAAGACTACTTTTTCCGAACTTGGCGTGATGCTACTGCTCTTTGTATGCTGTGAATATCTTGCGCATAAAAAGTCGGTGAAGTTTGTTAATTGTAGTGCTTGGTTCATTGAATTTTTTCGTTGAATCTGCTAGATTGCTTGAAAACTGCAAACCAAGTTAAGTAATGCGATTTCAAGGAATCGTTTCCTACAGTAAACTCTCCATTTGTTCCAAACTAATTAAACAATCAGACACTTTGTCGATTTCGCGTTGACAGTTCCAAAGTTTAAAGTAAGTTGTCATCCAAAAAACATTTCAATTATCTTAGGACCTTATGGTATCGATTCGGCAAAAGACACGATCCAACAACTGCACAGCCAATTTTTTCACGTTGAAATAGAAGTTGCTGGTGTAATGAGTTCGGTATAGGACCATGCCAAACCACTTGCATGCAAATTTTCAAAAACTTTTAGAACAACTTCTTGAAGTTTAACAACATAGATCGTCCAAAATTCGAATCGATGCAATGAAGCCTACTCACAATTTGTTCCACCCCAAGCCGTAACACTGCAGGACAACTGCACAGATACGTTTAATTGCAACATAACCTAAGCTTCAATATAATTATTACTGATACAAACGAAAGTTTCTGTCAACTTTGTTTCTGTCCTACTTACCCTTTTACCTGGATAACCTCGATTCCTTGCAATCCCATTCCCTCCTACTTGTCTCCATTGTTTTGTAAGTCCACCCGTTCCGTTGCACACAGCCGCTACAAAACAATCCGAATTGAAGACATTTTGACCCAAAATCAATTGCAATTCAGCATTCAAATACACCAGCATAACGAGCAAGGAAGTTTTACAGTCAGACATAGACATGGACAAAAAAATCATATTCCTTTTGATGTAAATTCTGCGCAAAAAAGTTATGTTTTAATGTATACTGCATCCACAACAGTCAAATACAGTGTTTATGTTATTAGGTCTGTTTTGTTTTCCAAACAGCAAAATTTTTTTTCCCAATAACTGCACGATCTCTTTTGCCTGCAGCAAGTAATAATTTTCCAAACAGCATTACGTTGGAAGTACAACACATTTTTGCGTGTTTTGAAAACAAACGCAAGAAGCACTAGCTGAAGTATGCATATTTTCCTAAACGTTTAGTTTCTTAATTTTTTACTAACAGATCCCTTTCTCAAAACGAAGTCAACAACTGTGATGTCGAACAGAGCATAAATTTTGGCTGATAAATAAGCACCGTTAATTTTTATCCAACTACATTTGTAGTTATATCGAGTAATTCCTGAACCTTTCATGCCTTTGCCATTTGTTTTTAACTTTCAAACTAAGAATTTTGTATCCATTACACTTTTTGAACACTCAATGCCTTCAAAAAAACTACCTTGAAAACATTCTGATTAGCAAAATTAGGCAGAAACTCAATAATCACGAAATCGTTTTCTTATTTTATATCGCACTGTTTTTCTTGCACACCAAAATATCTAGTCTTTTCTTAGATTGCTTCCAAGTATAGCAAAGTGGTTTCTCGTAAGACATAAACATTAAGATCAAAGTCCACAACTATTCCAAAAAGTTTGAAAACTAGTATTTTAATAAAGCAGACGTGGGAAATCGTCATTTGAACTATATTACTTTCACGGCTTACGTGCTGTTGCGATCGGAAATCCCGAGCGGCATGTGCGCATAGCTTCGCACCGCTGCAGCAAGCAACAATAGAGATCATGCTCGCAATCTCTCTTACTATTGCTTGCTCGCGCTACATATATAATGCTGTTATTCTTCAGGCACATCCCGTTCGTGGTGAATCACACAATCAACGCAACGCCACCGGAGAGGTTGCAACAGTACCTTACATTATTGGGAAGAAACATGTTTCTTCAAAATTGAAAAATAGGCGTTGAAAACCTTTAGGAATTTTTAATCTGACCCTCGATGAAATGGCACTTCTGTCATGACAATGTGCAGAAAAAAATGTGGGTATCTTTTATCTATGCATGGATTAGATAAACTTAATTTACAGCAGCTGTTAAATATGCTCATATTTTCGAACGTTACCATTTAGAGTACAAACTTCGTAAAAGTCTTTAAGTAATGAAAACTCTGCTTAACCTGCTGCTAACTTCGTACCTAACCTCTGTATGTCAAACGAAATTCAATTGCAAGTAGCGTAGTTTGAATATTAAAATTGGTTTTTACTCATTACCCATAGTTCCGGAAAATTTTACGGAAATATACGACAACTGAACCTTCAAACTGCAGGCAATATGAAGTATCCTGCTGGGATGCATTGGACACACAACGTTACTGCTTCCTGAGGACGTAGAGTCGCGATTGTCATAAACTCTGCTCATCACCTTTGGGAGGTAGACTGAATTTTATGGCTAAAAATTTGATTTAGGGTCTATCGGTCTTTGCTTTTGCAGTGTATTTTGCAAATGTGTCGCAAGCATTCCACCGAGAAATAATTGACAGAAAATAAAGCTTGTCACTGACAGAATTAAGGTTTTACCAAGTTGGAAAGTAAATGATAATAAACGAGGTTAACAACTGGCAGACATTGAAATTTTGGTTTGGAACAACAAAATAAAATGTGGCAAAGGCTAATGGCAGAGCCGGAGTCGTCCCAAGTTTGTGAATTTGTTTATGTTGAGCTGCAAGGAATACAATCCGTACACTAGCAAAAAACTAAACAGCACTGTTCCTCAGAGAAAAGCTTGAATTCCAAAGGCTTTCCAAATGCCTAAAGGAGGGTTTCTCAACCTGTTGGCTCATGGCGCACTAGTGAAGAATTTTAAGGGGCCAAGGCTTGCTATTATTGAAACTGAGTAGGGTTGTCAAGTTGAATGTTTTAATCGAAAACGTAGGTAGCTTTTCAGCAACAAACGTCACAATACTCTCTCATCATTATGTGTTAAAAATTATTGCACCATGAAAATTTCCACATAGCCCTACCACGTGTGCACAATATTGCAATTACTGAACGCATTTTGAGGCAGAGAGGCGATTCTTGTTGCCATGAAAACGATATCTAGAAGCTGGCTTAAATTGGAAGATGACTTGATCTGTGTATTATTATCTATTCAACCTCGAATTTCTTTTTTTTAATCACTTTTCGTGACCGTTTTTCCTCTGGGCAGGGTCGCGGGGGCAGCAGCCCTAGGAGGACTCGAAATACCCCACAGTCAACAGCAATCTCAGATAGTTCTGCTTTGCTGGCTCCACATCAAGGCAGGACCTAGCAAGGTCAGCGATATAATTACTCCACCTGGTCCTTGGATGAGCACTTGGCCACTTTCCCGTGGGTGTAGCTAGCAGGATTTGACTCTCCATGCTTTCCCGGGGCATTCTGAACAGATGGTTGAACTGGGTAGCTGGGATCTCTCGATTCGGAAGAGAAATGGTCGACATTCAGGGCTTTGCTAATTCACAGCTGTGAACTGCGTTGCGAAGTGTCACACCGTGAAATCTTTAGGGACGCAGGAGATCGGGGGCATGATGGGGACAATGCTCCCTGACCTGTGAAAAAGGGGGCAACGAGGCCGAGGTGCCTTTCGATAACAGTATCACAGGTAATAAGTAATTTCACGGTTTGCCAAGATCGACTTAAAAAATGTATTGCAGCTATGTGCCCACACAGAAAATTGAGAATGGTCTTATAATATTTCTGTTATTATTTTTGAGGTCAACATTGTTGCTGAACAGAAACAAACATAATTGGTAACAACATTTTTACTTTTAAAAGTTTCCATTCCCCGCAACTCTTTTATTTCCCCCTCCCCTACCGCTGTTCCACCGTTGGAACTCTTCACAATATATCTATGATTCTAACTATGCAAAATATCTATGCTTCTGCCACAAATACCCCTGAACCTTGAATACCTATGCTTCTAACAACAAACAGGCTTAGCCTTCGCATTTGTTTGAAGGCCACTTTGTGTTATTAAAAATTGTTTTTAGTTTTCCTCTGTGCATGCGCAACAGTTGTCGCATTGGAAAAATTCTACAGTAGAAGGGCCACGGACCCACTGTTTGTTCATCAATTGGGCCAAATGCTTAAAAAGGTTGAGAACCCCTGACCTGGAGCATTTTCGAAAATAGATGAGATGCATACGTATTTGGTTAAACGAAAATGTGGAAGAAGCCAACTCCAAATGACTATCATGTTATCTACGGCCAGAAATAATTAGGAGCTGGACATGAGTAGTACATCAAAAATTACAAGTGCGAATTGCGTGCAGAGCTATGTGTAAGTTGGTATAAGTGACTGTTAGACGTCCTTTACAATGCATCCATTTTAAGAAGTTTGCCATCAGTAGAACTTGACTGCAGCATATTTTAGGGTCATTGCAACATTAAGTATTAATGGATTTGCATAAAATTTATCCAACTAAAACGTACAATACAGTAGGTGCTGCAATAGTTTACTCCAATTTTATTTTCACATTTAAGAACACCAAGGTGACAAAACCGACTTTAAATATAGGCCTAGCTTTAGAACATTCAAGAATTTCATTCATCTGTCGGAAATCTCGGTATTGATCTTTAACCTGCTAATATAAATTTTGGTTTAAATCCGGAAAACGGTTTGCTAATTTTGAAACATGTCGTCAAACAACTCAGTGCTGCTCTTGTAAATTTTTCTTTGGGTAGACGTTATACGCAATAAACCAATTCCGTTAGAATTTCCTAATCACTTGTACAATGTATGACAAGTTAGCCCTGACGACTCGAAGTCACACTTCTTCGGCACGTATACTTCAAATTCAACAAGAACTGAAGCTCTGCTCTTGCTAGTGCCCAAAGTTCATTTTACGTCGAGCAATTGCAAAGATTACATCAAGTCTTCATGATTTTATTCAAACGTTTTTTCTCTAGTTTTGAAATCGACTCTGGCATGGATTGTTTGCTGAACCAAAAGCAGTTCAGTGACCTGAAATGCTTCGGGTTGGAAGTGACCTCACTTGTATCAATTGTTGAAAATCTTTGACTTATTTGGTTTCAAAGAAACTGCATTGCTTGTCGAAACGCGTCACGCTGAGAATATTCCGCCAGAGTACCGGAAGTAATTGCTAGTCAAAGTGCGTTTGTGTTTTGCGTCACAGCATTATGGAAAATGGAAGATTTTGCCAACTGTAACAACAAGATTTCATCTTTAGCAGCAAACAATTAGCGATTCAAAATCAATGCGACTTTTTCTTACATTAATCAGATATGACGGGCAGTCTCCTTATTTGCATTGTACTGTTTTTGCAATTTTGCAAAATGCGCCAAATGCGTTTCATCCCCAAGAGAGCAACAACTCGACGCAGTTCGCATTCTCGAAATCACTGATTGCGTTTCAATTTAACTTGAATATATTGGACCTTGCAGGTAAGTTCAGTGCAGCTTTGCTGGCTCAGGGTTCGGTATCCATGCTATGCAGTCTGTAAACCAAAAGTACATCTTTTTCCTTAGCGGGTAGAGGCAGTGCGTAGAAATGTCCAAATGTTTATCTTGCTCAAACATAAACCGTTTGTTGCGAGAAGCTAAAAACATTTTGATGCGGAAGTTTGTGGCATAGGAAACCACTTTGCTCTTTCATTAACTTTAGCTCTTGAAGGATTTTTGGGAACCTTTTCAAAATGGAGTTTGATTTTACATAAAAGTCGTTCATGAAATCTGTAATTGAACTATAAACTATTTTTTCACGATTGTGAATACTGAAAGTTGTGGGGATAATTCAGTGGTGATTAATCCAGCACTATGAATAGTAGTTACGGTCAGTGGTGTGTTTAAGTGGCAGCTCCCTCGAGGTTGTTTCACGTGTTAATTTTTCTCAGTTTTGGTGAAAAACTATTATTCTCTCATGTAATATACTCTGAAGCTGGTCATAAGTAAGTACTCTGCTTTCAAAAGGGCCCCAACAGCCACTGCAATGTGTAAGTACTCTGCTTTTGAAGGGGCCCCCAACAGCAATGTGCAAGTTCAGTACTTTACTTTCAAAGGGGCCCCAGTAGCAACTGTAACGTGTAAGTACTCTGCTTTCGAAAGTGCCACCAACAGCAACTGCAATGTGTAAGTACTCTGCTTTCTAAGGGGCACCCAACTGCTACTGCAATGTTGTAAGTACTCTGCTTTCAATGAGCCCTCACCAGCATCTCTAATGTGAAAATAAGGAAAAGCTTCAAACTAACTTCAACACCTAAAGGGTTAAAAAAAACTGTGTATAAAAATTTGTTCCAAAAAGTTCTGGTAAGATCCTATCAAGTAAGAGCAAAACTTGGGTCAAATGCAAGATAAGGTCAGCTTTGACTCATTCAGCCTCAAATTTTTTAAAACAGGTCTCAGGTTGGATGCTTTTGTATGCATGCCACGTTCTTGGTTGTAGTTAAAAGGATGAAGTTTAAAATAAATTTAATGTTTTGAATCTGCGATGTTGTTGCTTGTAGTTTCATAAAGTCCCTTAAGGATATGGCTGTGAACAACAAATTCACGAAACTATGCCTTTTTCAGTGGGAATGTGCGTTGTAAACTTCTTAGTTTATTGGTGGTGAATGTAGAGAAATGGAACGCAAAACTAAAAAAGTAGGGGGCGATGCCAACTTGCTATCGTTTAACTTTTATGTGTTGTTAGCTTTGCTTTCCAAGCTTTCAGTGATTGTGTATTGTGTATCACGAATAGCCTTGTGCATTTTCTGTTAAGCCAGTCATGCCGTAGTCTCAAAAACGTATCCTTGGTTGGCCCACATATCCCCTTCCTAGGTCTGATCAAAAGATCTTATGACGGTTGGCTGAAAATGAGGGCGTCATCAGAGGGCCCCTTTTTCAGCCTGGCCTCGAGCCCTCCCAACCCTAGGTCCACTACTGGTTACAGTATATTTATTGTAGATCTTAATTTTTTGCAATATCAGGTGTTTACCAGTTTGAGCAAAACCGTTCAAAAGCAACATAGATTTGGAGGTTGGTTTTGTGCTACTCAAGCAATAGGGAAATTAATACTCAGAACAGGTCAGATGCATAGCCTTCACCAAGTGCGTCTTTACAGCATTATGCTCTCCACTCAAAACTACTGTCTACGATAGTCTAACACGAAAGGAAAAACAAAAGTTTTGATTGATAAAGATTGTTCCTACGTACACAGAATAATATAGACCGGCAACATAAAATACATGGTTACCGCATCACATGCAGGAAACGTCTTCAGTAGCTGCCGTGGCGATCCCCATCACTGCGTTGCCTGTAAGCAGAAAATTCCGGAAACGAAATCGAGTGTCTGTTTGATAAGGCCATAAACACAGAGTCGCCGCCTCTGAAAATTGAGAAAAAAGTGCAACGCTAAATAAGTGCAGCTAGTCTTGTTATGTACAATGGCAACATTCGTCAAAAGTAACCGCGTTGTCGCATCATTCCAATCAGAAATTGATATTTTTTCACGTGCCTAACTTCAAGATCAAAGACAAACTTTGTTTCTTTAAAACCATGGTTAGTTCTAAGAACGGTAAAAATTATTATTGAAATGAAGGAAATGTTGGGATAATCTCTACAGACGCTGACGATGTTGCTCACCTGTTTTGCAACATGGCTATCAACAAACTGACGTGAAATCTTAACACCTTCGTTATTTGTATATTAAACTACTTATATATCAGCATGTTGATTACAGTAAATAGAAAAAAATGCATTTTGCATAAAAACCGAGAAATGTTATAATCTGACATCTTTCTCTATGGGAGCTCTTCAGCACCGGATTTAGGGGGACCGGGCCCAGGGCTCCCACCAAACAGGGTCCCCCACCATGTTCATGTGTTTAGCCATATGTACGACATGTGCGTGCCACTTAGTCATTTTTATTAACGAAGGAACTTTGTAGACGCTATTAAATTATCGGTGGTCCAGACGGCAGTATTTCACTTGTATATTACAGTATTTGATATTGTGACGCAACAACTATTACACTTATTGGTTACCTGAAAGTCGGTCAGGTATCTGAATCTAGCGAATGCCAGGCCAAGCCACGTAGAACGCATTATCTTACGTCTCTACTCATTACTGGTAGATTTTGCGTCTGAGATTTGCACAGGTCGCATATGAGTAGCATTTAGGGCTACCATACGTCCTCTTTTTGGAGTACATGCAGAGCCGGAGGAAGGGCCCCCCGTACCCCCCGGCCGATGGGGGTCCCGAGCAAAAAAGGGGCCCCCAAATCTGACTGAGTACCTTTGTTGTGGCATATAGAGACACCAGATCTGAACACACGAAGAACTGATTTCGCACATTTCCCCTTTCAATATTCATATTTATCTAATACGTAAAAGAAATTAGTTGTCACACGACCTATAACTTACTAAAGCCAACCGTTGCTAAATGCATTGTGAATAGCTTCTGTGTCAGCATTTGCCTTGGTAAGCTGACTGTTGTGCAGGTAACGTTTGCTGAATCAACGTTGATTGTAAGCATTTTCAGTAAAGCCTAGTAAAAAAATATTCAGGAAAATTAAGTTTTAGATCGGTTACGCAGCTAGAGGTATTAGCCAGGATGTGAAACGTAGCTCAAAGGGGCCCCTCGCCAACATTCAGAAAAAAGTTTAGAAATGAAAGTGTATTGGGATGTGGATTTCTATATACTTAAACCGGAAATCACCGAAAAACAACAGTCCAGAAACTTCCGAAAAACGCAAAAAACAACAACTTACCGAAAACCAAAAAAAGCTGAATACCGAAATATCAGCAAAATGGGGCTCAGTTTTTGCATTTACTTGTCAGGGGGGAGTTTCGCACCCTTGAACCTCCGTCAGTCACACCACTGTTGCATACCTGTGTTGAATTCTTTCACTGTGCAGCAATAGAATAACCGGTATAGCATCATATAAAACTGTATTCGTAGCCCACGCCTGTAATATCCTGTGTATCTCGCATCGGAGTTGTCCAACGAAAACATAAACTTTGTAACAAAGAGAAATCCAGTTATTAACCAATAGCACTGTGCCAACTGGTGGCAGTGGCGATTCTAAGGGGGGGCCTGGGTTGGCCATGGCCCCTCCAGATTTTTGCTTGGCCCCCCGTTTGGCCCCTCAGTTTTTTTCTTAATTTCCCGTTTAAGTTTGTTTGGTTGAGATACGCAGGGTTGCCAAATGCGTTTTGTAAAAATACCTGCCATTTTGTCAACAGCGCCAGATCTAAGCTGTGTCGCAATTCGGAAGCGGCGCAGGGAAAGCAGAGACAATTCGCATTGTTAAGCCACAATTAATAATTA
>JGI24158J21664_10005866_pt1 | contig 16109 bp, 16 predicted proteins | sample Ectturendosymbi3_FD_21664 | JGI IMG/M metagenome (IMG submission 21664)
CTGCTCCCCATAAATTTGAAACTATCTAAAAAACGAAGTTTATACTTTAATTTTCCTTTTTCATCTTGAATACTTTTTGAGAAACTGATGTATTTCTCTTCCGTATTAGAAATGCAATCGATAATTCCTTCACCCATTGAGTTAAGATTGTTTACAAACAAATGAGCATCTTAACCACTCAAATTATGAAAAAACACTGGAACAAATTTAGGCTTTCTAAAAAGTGCATTGCATTTTTGATGAACAACGCCTCTGTATTTTCCGGTGAAATGACAATGATCGCGAACTCTTACCTCACCTATTCTTTTTCACGAAGTGTCACGCCGAGAACTCTTCGCAAATGTCCGGTCTCTGCCGTTTATTTTTTTGACAGTATTCTTTCAGCCGTCACCTAAAGTTTATGACCACAGGTGAGGATCGGAACAAAAACAGATTAAAAAACTGAAAGCTTTGCGTTCTTTGAAATCTCCCGTTTCGCAACCACGGAGCAATAAAGCTCACGCAGAACTGCGTTTGCTTTAACAATCCGTGCATCAATCTGTTTGTTCCGACATCTGTCACTCGTGAATACCATTCCAAGGTACTTGAACGTCTCCACCTGCTGCAGTGTTTTCCGCTCACTTGCGGGAAACACTGCCTTGGCCGTCTTCCCAGGAAACACTGCCTTGGGCATCTTCCCAGGAAACACTGCCTTGGGCGAGATATAATACCTCAATCTTTTTAGTGCTGTTTTTAGACCCTGTTAAGACGATCCACGCATGCAGCACCATTTCGTCCGCAAAACGCAACCGGTTCGTCCTGCAGTTCAACAGTGACACCCTTGTTGAGGCGTCTGCGACTGTCCATCCGATTCATATAAACCAGGGCTCTCCAAATTTTTTGAGAGAGACCACATAAGCTATAGCACATAAGTTCGAGGGCCAGACATCTTGCTTAATGTGATTTTTTTGGAATATGTGCCATTCTATCAAATCAACACATTTTTCATAAATATTGGCAAAACGTATTGCGGCCGGGTGGAATGGTTTCACAGGTCGGAATCGGCCCGAGAGCCGTTGTGTAGAGGGCCCTGATTTAGACAGAGGAGTGGTGCCAGCAGACACCATTGTCAAAGTCTAACACCAAAGCTGAAAAGTTGTGATTTAACTCTACAACGCTGACACTATTTTCTGATCAGGAATACAGTTGCTTAGCGGCCAGCAGGATGCACGCGTCAACACCGTACTCCCGCAACACCCCCAAAGCTTTTCACGAAAAACCCGGCCATACACTGTCCAGAGATCGACAAAGTATGTGTATAAATCTTTGGCATCATCCCAGGAATTCTTGAAAATTTCCAGGAGAGTAGAAACTTTTTCTTTAGTGCTACGGCCGCGTGACAACCACACGGGGTACCATCCAGCTTTGGTTCAATTATTTTCGTGGCATCTTGGCATAAACTCTTCCTGGAAAGAAAGCAAAGAGATGCCGCGGTAGTTGGTTCATTCACTCCTGTCTCCCTTTTGTGAATGGGGACGGTAAATATGCTAAAACGTTCGGCACTCTTCCAAAACGCCATGCCACTTGACACACATGAGGCAGCCAAATCATCTGGCATTCCAAGTTACCCTAATTTACTATCAAACTTTTCGCAATTAGGTTTAAACTCTGATTTAGCAGCGGCATCAGAGAGCTTTTTGATGCACAGTATACGGAAGATGTCATCTGTGCAAAGTCAAAACATCCCGCCTGAAAAACTTTGATCAGTTCTGTTAGGGGAGATGCCAGTGTTGACAAAAAGAAAGCTCCGTGTTGAAATTTTGCGTTTTTACAAGTCGCAGTAAAACAACGCACCTTGCATCATTTTATTTTTTAACCGCTGCTTCAGTATGGCCCAAATAGCCAAAATCTCACTCCTAGCTCTCACTGTTGCCTCACTCGACAACCACCTTGTTTTATCGCTGAACTTTTTTCTTCATTGCAGCCTGATGCTTTTTTTATCGTTGTAGTCTGATGCATTGCCAGGCGAGCTGATCGAAACAGTGAAACAGTAAAAAATTTCCACAATTGCATGAAAGTGCTTTTGCGGTTTCGTACAACATGCTGTACAAATCTGCGGCAGTATATTAAGAGGCCGAAGCGAAGCGGTGCGCATGGCTATGCACAGATAGTAAACTTACAAATTTCGCTTCCAACTTCTGCGCCAGAAAATTGTGTCGGCCTCCAACATTGCAGCAATAGCCACGTTCAGGAAAAACATGCTTATCTGTTACAATAGCCACGTTCAGGAAAAACATGCTTATCTCAAATCGTTTTACTTCAATACAAAGCAAATCCTTATTTCGACTTTCAGAATTTAGGGTGTCATTTCAAAATTTTAAGGTGTCATTTTGACACCCAAAAACGGCTTAAAAAAACACTGGTTGCACGTCACTACAGCATTTGGGTAAGACGTCTGCTCTTAACGCGATAGACGTGATGATGTCAATTGTGAGAAAGCTTCCACTGCAACTGCAAAGGCAATGGATAGAACGATCGGCGGACATTGAACATCGGAACGGCGAGTGCGCCGCGTTTGCTGATCTGTCAGCCTTTGTGAAAGAACGAAGCCACGTCGCCAATTCCATCTTTGGTAGAGCCATTTTTACCGAGTCGCACAAGGCGCCGAGAAAGGAGAAATGCTTTTCTACCAGCGCAACATCAACGAGGTCAGAGTATAAAATGATTTGTGTTGTATGCTCTGGTGCGCACGCCTTGGTCAATTGTGAGGAGATAAAGAAATTGCCGTTTTACAAACGACTCGAAGTGGTTCAATCAAAGCAACTGTGCTATAAGTTCCTGAAACGTTACTATATGTCTAAGGACTGTAAATCGCAACAAGCTTGTACGATAGACGGATGTAAAACCGCCGTATCGCATCACACGTTAATGCATAAATCAAAGCCTGAACCCTCGGGCAAACAAGTGCTGTGCAATAATATTGGGACTAAGGAATTCTGTCCGTCAAATGCTGTGTTCTTAAAAGTGGTAGCTGTGAAGGTTTGCTTTGCGGAGCGAGAAGAACGTACGTACGCGTTTTTAGACCAAGGTTCCACAACAAGTTTTTGTGAGCAATCATTAGTTAAGAAGCTGGAGGCAACAGGCGTTAAAGCATCATAAGTTGCAAACGCTTATCTCGCCGAAGGAATTGCATACCACAGCTGTTGCCCTTTCCGTTCAACCTTTAGATGGGAAGAACTCGATTTCCTTGCCCGAAGTTGTTGTGGTGGATAATATTCCGGTCAAACCTAATGTTAATCCTAACGCAACGTTTTTGAAATAGTGCTATTGTCTAGAAAATATTTTCTTACCGTCGTTGAAGAATGGCGCTGTTGAACTTTTGATTGGAGCGAACGTGCCCGACGTTTTCCGTGTTGAAATAGTTAAACCTGGTAATGGAAGAGGACCAGACGTCGTCCGTACGCTGCTTGGTTGGTCATTATTGGGACCGGCATTTGCTGACGCGCAGTTTGTAAAGACCAAGCGGAATTTGATAGGGCTCATGTACTGTTTTTAAGAGACGAAAGTGACTTGAACCCAACTGCTGCAGAGTCGGAATTAGACGACGATCTTGCTGTTGTGACGACAAAAATTCCCAGCTGCGTCTCCTTTTGTTTACGTCAAGCTGCAGTCGACTATGGAGCTGACCATGAACCATTCGTTGCTACAGCTGTAGAAGAGAATTTCTATGCCGATGATTGTTTGGTTTCTGTACCCGACATAGAACTTGGTATACAAATGGTGGAGGGACTCAGCTCCATTCTGTCGAGGGCCGGATTTCACGTAACAAAGTCGTTACCAAATAACCACCAAGTGTTATCATCGGTGACCGAAGATGAACGTGTCAATTCAGTTCAGATAAACGCGTTTGATAACGAACTGCACGAGCGCGTTTTAGGAGTACAATGGAGTGTGGCAAGTGGCGAATTCAAGTTTGTCGTCGCCCTGCAAATGAAGCCTCATACGAGGAGTGGAATACTCTCTTCTGTAAATTCCCTTTTTGAGCCCCTAGGATTTTTTCCCCAGTTATTCTATAAGCAAGGTTAATATACCTACCATTGTGCCAGCAAGAACTCGAATGGGACGAGCCCATTCAAGAAAAGGAGTTAAAGCTCTGGGAGTGATGGCTGTCATCTTTGAAGAGCGTTGTCCTGAATTCGCGTCCTCTAACGCCGTTGACGTTCGACAAAGACGGACAAGCGCCACTGACTCCCGAACCACTCAGTGCGAGTAAATCCGATTACGCCGCTTCCACCTGACCTGTTCAGAGTGTCGGATAGCTACGTCCTAAGACGTTGGCGTCATGTACAATACTTGGCAGACCAGTTTTGGAAACGTTGGTCTCGAGAATATGTGAGAACTATCATTGCCCGATGAGAAGAAATTTAAAGACGGATGATATTGTTTTGCTCATCGACGATGCAACACCACGTTCTCAATGGTCGATTGGAAGAATAATCAGCGTGTATCCAGATGCACATGGCACCGTTCGAAATGTCATGGTTAAGACCCGCGATCATGAACTGCGGAGGCCTATATAAAATCTATGTTTAATTATTCCTGCACAGGACCAGTGCAACGGCAAGAGAGCTGACTGACGAACCGTGTACTCTCGCCACTGAGGACGATACCTGCTGAATTCGACTGCGCAGAACGTCTCTGCGTGGGCGATATCTGCTGATTTCAGTTGCATAACATGTCGTGAACGCGTTTCTCTGGTACACCAAATACCTAGTCTGTCAAACGGTAATTCCTTATTAAAATTGACACCGCTGTGTTGATTTCGGGGGAGTGAAGAATTAAATTTGCGTTTTTGTGTGTTTTTTTGCCATTTCTTTTTTGGTTTACTTGTTCTTCCTTTGGTTTGGGCGCCAGGCCTGTTTTTGATTGTGAATGCCTTTTCGTGGCGAAACGCTGTGCTACGTTCATTGATCATTGCGTGTTTGGGTCGATCGATTGCAATTGCAACATTTTGTTGGTGAAGCGCGATAAAGTACGGAAGCGCCTGAAGTTAACTTGTTCGGCCGAGTGCGGTCGAATTTGAATCAACTTGTGTGGTCAGTTGTGACCAAACTGCTGTATTTGTTAGTCAGAAGTGACTATTTACGTGCTTCAGATTCGTTGTGGTTGTTAGGCTTGGTTCCCTCATATTTCGGTGAGTTTCTAGCCATTCTTTTCTGTGCTTCCGCGAGTTATTAGTTATTGAACCTGTTTTTGTTTATTTAATAGAAACACGTCTTGGTAGGTCTTGACCGTCTTCGGTTGTCCTGGCTGTCTTGACTGTATTGGCTCTTTAATCAATACTCAAGCGTGTAATTCGGAAAGGGAGAAGATTATTATTTTCTGTTATTGTGACGAGCGGTTGTACGAGCCCCGCAAGTAAGCGTCGCAATAATACCACAAGCATATTCTTCAATACAGTACATTTGCTTCCTAAAGACCACAAATTCGAACATGGGGACGGCAAACTATCTTCTTGCCCCGGGCGCCATCTAACCTCTTTGCCCCTGCTAGTGCGTGTTTCGCTTATGGGAAGGAAGTCGTAATCAACGCAGGGTTAAAAAGTCAGCTTTTGAGGATCACGCAGAAGAAAATTCAGTGTTAATATTATGAACGATTTTGTTGAGAATATTCTGCAAAATAAGTTTTACGCCTGCTGTTACATCTCACTACCAGTTACACGCCCTAAACGCCGATGCACACCTATCTGCGGTGCTGCTTCGCTACTTTAGGTGCCACTGGTGCCGAAACCTCGCTGCTGTTAACTGCATAGTGCATTGAATAATCCTCATCCTACCACGCTGCAGATGGGCATTAGACTCGTAATAGTAGTTGCATAGCACTGTTATGGTTTCACCACAATCACAAAATGTCCATAAGCTACCACAAAAACTGATTAGCCAGTAGTCACCAATCTGTTGGTAGATAGCTTATTTTTATGTGGTTTGTAATAAGAATAGTTTGATGAAACTAGTTGGCTATCAACAGCTAACCTACCTCTGTGTCAAGATGGAATTCGTGGGTGGAACCATTTCGCTTTCATGTGAATTGTGATCACTTTCGTGGAGCTGTTTTCGTTCATGTGGGACAGGCACAATTGTGTAGGGGATATGGTGTTTCGTTTCACATATGCAGTGCTATGGAAATTACATGGTTAGCACCATAGGCGTGCAAAGTGGGGGGAGCTTCCGCCCGCCCTGGCTTGAAAATTTTCGGGGCAAGCTATGTTTTCAGGGCAAGTGCAAGTTTCTCAAAAATCCTGAATGATAAAAAATATATATATTAAATACAGTGTATTCAGGGAAACTCTGTTTTTCAGGGCAAACGCAAGTTGCTTAAAAATCCTGAATGTAAAAAGTATATTCAATACAGAGAAAATTTTCAGTGAAAACTGTTTTTGAGGGCAAACGCCCTTTTTTTCAGGGTAACTTTTAGTAGAAGCGGGCCACGCGGACGTGCAGGTTGCTTGGCCCCTTTGAGTGTGCTTCTTTAAGTGTCTTGCTCAAGCGCACAGCAAAGATAACACAGACAGGTGTAGGGAGTCAGACCTTTCGATCCGGAAACGTCAGTTTTAAACATTGCGTTGCGCCATCGACGTTTCGTGTATATTTGCATCAGTGAAGGCAATTACCGCAAAGTTTCTTGTCTGGGAGAACACAACAGGCAAGGAACTTCGCGTCCTTGAGTTAACAAGCAAGATGGCCACATAATTTGCTTATGACAGTACCTCCAGAGGATTGCATAAAGAAAGTTATTGCCGAATTAACGTAATAAGCGAATTGAAATGCATGTAAAAGATTCCATCGCGACCGAACAAAATGTTACGTTATAGGCCAATGGACGTTGCAGACAAAGGCTTCATAAACGAATTCAAATGTGCAGAACAGATTTACAAGAGGCTTCAGGTCCCATTCGGATTAAACCAAGAAAGTTAGATTAAGGCCAAATTCTTTATTTTTAGGGCAAAATTGTTATTTTCAGGGCAAATTTTCTCCGCCTCCCCAAAATGCCTCCCCCAGCAAAACGCCTTTCCGTGTGACTATGCTTAGCACCGAATATTCGACATAGCAGTACACGTGTGCGTTTGCATCTGAAGTGGCGTTTAGGGGTCTCTAGTGAATGAAAACATTAGTTCATGTTTAACGATATTCATAGGCATGTTGGGTTTGATAAGGTAAATCAAATCAACGAAAAGTAGCCATGCAAGAGAGATATTTATGTTGGCCCCCTACTTTTTTTTGGCCCGCGGTAGTCCCTCCACTTTTTTAGTTCTAGAATGGTCAGTGGCCAAGACGAACAGCCGTACCAACAGGTTAGTGAAAATGACACTTGAAGTAGTAATGCGGCAAAACCTAACACACAAATCTTTCTTTCTACGCGCACTGCGCTCCAAATGAGACAAAGTAGAGCCCAACTTCCTGACGTCCTTAAGCAGCAGCGTGTCGTTTGGTGCGACTGCTAAGCAACATGGCTCGATAAGACAGCTCCAAGAGGTTAGCGACTCGTTGATCTCATCATTCAAAACTTCCCTCCTGAACAAGGCTGTGCGCGAGCGGTTGTTGTCCGCTCCGCACCAACAGCGGCATCATCACGTGGTCTTACCATGCTGTGTTTCTTGACAGCAACTTTGAGCAATTGATTCGACCGGTTTCTTCGATGCAAGTCGAATTTGCATCGAATGAACCTTTGCGGCTTGGCTGTAAAATGGGCTGTTCGGTTTTGGAAAGACAGGACTGCCGTACCAAAGGACTGTGTCTTTCTCGCAGGACAAGCAACCACCTGAATCTGTTGCCACGAACTTCAATAGATTATGGACTGTAACGTTTCAGAAAAACCGTGGCTTGGCTGGCGCTGATTAATTACGCACTTTCTTTTCTAACAGAAGCGTAAGGCGATGAGCTTGGCTCTGTGGCAAACAACTTGACTAAGCTGCTTCGTTTATATTGAATCTTGTGTGTGTGCCGCTGCTTGCTTCGCTTAAAAAATCATAATCAGCTGCAATTGCGTGGGTGGGAGTTTTAAAGGCACGCAGCAAACTTGAACTGAATTGAAATGGCAGGACCAATCGTATGGCTCTTCAACACGCTGTCTTTACCTCGGTGTCCGAATTCAATGCTCTTTTTCCAGGATCAAAAAGTCCCTTGAGACATTTGAAATGTAGTGTCGCTTTTCCGGGTTGGACGATTTACTCCGTTGCTTACATTAATACAACGTATTCCCGGCTTTAACATTCTATCCAATTCATATAGACAAGGGGCGGACAACCTATGGCGCTTTGAATGTTTTGAAGTGGCGCATTGCATCCATGTGACGGTAATGAAAAAAATGAACCTCCCCAATCTTTTTATCGCTTTTGGTTTCGTACTAATCCCATATCAGCTCCCGGTCTACTTTTCTGGGATTTTTAGTTGATTTTACTAAGCCTCTCCATCATCAGCCTATGAAGCTGCAGCGCAAGAACAAAGATTTCCTGAATTCAGTAATTAATATTATTGCATTCCAGATGAACTTGAATCTGTTCACCCCGCCTCTAGAAAATGAGAATATGAGTCATTTTTCATGTTTAAAAGAGGAGACAGCGACGTTATTGATGTGGGGTAGGTGTACGAACCGTCCCACTAGCCAGCAAGATACAAAAACCGGGTTCCAGCTTAAACTTTATTTTGATATTTAGCACTGTTTCGGTTTTCACTAGGTTTTTGTTTACTTGCGTTTTCAGGAAGTTTTTCGGAGTATTTTGCTGTGATTTTGTGTTTTTGTATGAATATCAGCATCCAGATTCACTACTATTTCTCAATTTTATGAACCTTTGGCTGTAGGACCCCCAGAATGCACATTGAAACCCGGCAGTTACGTTTCTCTCTCGCTCAAGCCTCCAGTCACGCCACCGGGAGCAGACTGAATGTGCTGCTTATAATAGCAATTTGATAAAATGCATTGAAAAGATTGTTTTAACGTGCGATTTTGCTAAGACTCCGTTTTCGCATTTACAAGCCCATATTCACTTGGTGATCAAAAAATTTTGAAAATGGCGATTAAAGGGTAACATACAAATGGGACTCAAAAACAATTTCAACATTGAAAATGAAATTTGATGAGCTTTTTGCAGTCCTTCCTGCTTCCGAAAGTTCTGCTTCTTGCGATCCTTGACCTGTGAAAACTTCCAAAAATTAAGAAAATTCGCTCAGAGTTGTTTTTCGAACGATGAAGATATTCGAACAAACATTTTTTCAATGAAATTGGATTCTTGAAAAAGGTGAGTTAAATTTGGTGCAAGCCGTAGAACTTGCGGATGGTTTAGACCGTACGCAGAAACAAGCTGCGATGATGGGTCAGGAGACCGTTATGACTGTAGCTGAATCGAACCCTTCACCTTACGGTCCGTCTGAGTCAGACTGTTCGTTATCTGCTTTTACCAAGAGAAAAGTTAAAAAATGTTTTTCTGTGGCGAAAACTACACGCAAATCGTCGTTCTTGCCCTGCCATAAATGCTGTTTGCCCTAATTGCAATAAGCGAGGAAACTTTGCCAAAGTGTGCAAATCTAAAGCGAAGGATGCTTCTGACAACGTATTGGTGGGTTCTGCCGCTGGAGCTTTGGCTTCGAGCAGTTTACAAGGTCGCGATGATAAATGTATTTCTGATTTTCTTTGCTCGGTCGGAGTCGAGAAATCGTTTCCATCGCTGCTGCGCCTGCAAATTTGGGTCCCGCCGTTATCAAGGCTAAGCTAAAAGACCAACTGGTAGATGTTTTGATTGACACTGGTGCCTCTGATAACTTCATAAATAAAAGAGTTGCGGACATGTTACAGATTGAAGGTCGCGGATCAGCTGAAAAAATTTCTCTTGCTACGACAAAAGCTGTCAAGCAAGCACGGATCAATCTCACGTACCACATGCGATGCCTACGGCGGCGTGAAAAGCACGTAATTGCAAGTAATCGAATGTGATCATTACTTCTGCTACAAATATTTTTAAAAAAATGTGACCCTAGTTACTACACAATGGCTTTAGAATAGCGCCTAGCATTACAAGTCCGGACAAGGAGAATAAGATCAAAATATAGAAAAGCAAAGGTAACTGTGAATCAACGTCGCATGTAGAGTGCATAAGAAATAGACTGAAAGTCATTTCAGGATTGAGGAGTAACGCTAAGTGTTTTTGCAGGAAAAAGGGCTGAAATTATTCCATCTAAAAGTTATGTAACTGCCCCGATTTATTTTTCGGACTGTTGCAGAGAACGTTTGTGAAAAATCTGAACAATCCATACGTTTTCTGGAAAGCAATGTTAAGAGCAGAAGAAAAGTCATTTGCTTTTCGGCACTGGAAAGCGTCATTACCACACATTTAATTCCTACGTCATCCAAACATTTACGCTATAAAAATCATTCACTTCAACTACTGTTTGTACTGCTTCTCTTCTGCTTTTCATTACGTTTCCCGGACAGTAATTTTTCTTGGCCTGACAGTTTACAAACCCGCCCCTAGATTTGCCTGATTTAAACACATTTAATTGCAAACTCTCGACTCGTGGGCATTTGCTCCGTGACGTGCGACAAAACTATCGATTTCTCGAAAGCAGTGAAGCTGGAAGCAGTTTGCAAAGATTTTTCATACGCGTCAGGGAAATAAAATGATGCTTGAAGGTGGAGGAAATAAAATAAATGGAAAAGTTGAACCTCAACGAACGGGTTGTCTTATACTCTGCTAAGATTGGCAAGAAAAAACAGTTGACAACAATACGAGCAATGTTTATTAATATCAACGATGTTTGATACTGGTTGAGAGGCTAATGAAATATCTTAAGTGAGATTGACGGACAAGTGATTGCTTGATTCACTCTTCGTAATTATTATCCGGCTCCTCCTCCAAAGACATCAACACACTGTGATTGTCATCTTTATAAAAAAAAACAAAAGTGTTGGAGTTCGCATGTGCTGAGAAGGAGCATTGCTCAAGTTTGCACGGCAAGATTGAATGTACAACCTGGGTCTTTTAACAATCATTATAGAAAACATAAACAGAAAAGCAAGAGGCATTATGTCTCCATCAATGTGACCCAGAAAAATCATGCAGCTTGTATAGTTTGCTGGGAAATCAACTTCATGTTTTAATACGCAGCGCTGCATAAGCACGCTTTCTACATCACATGCATTTGGCTGAAATATTACATACATTTTAATGTTTAATTTGCCAGAACGTAAACAAATATGGTAATGCATCAAAAGCTTTCGCGCAAATATTAATAAAATACCTAATTTATTGAGATACCGCTTTGGCCCCAAATACTGGATATATCACATTGTCATTACTCGATTTATCTGCTGGATAAAAGCTTTGAAAATGAAACTTTGAGCTTTTTTGAAGAAGAGAAATGTAACTCAAAATCGAAGTGAAACTGTTCAATTTACTTCCCATTAACGTCATAAAAAATAATTGTTGTTTTAACTTTTTTTTTGTATGTGGATAAAATTGCAAAATAAAGAAACATTGGTAAGTCCATAAGCAATAATTTCCTTTTTCTCAACAAAACTGGCGTGGTTTTGTACGCTCATGCCTTTTGGTAAGCGTTTAAGGAAAAAAAAGTTTTCAAATTTTCATACATCGACGTCATTTCAGTTTACCTTCTGCTTTCTGTTGCTTCTGAAATTCATCTTCAATTTCGTCCGATGTTTCTGAAGCAAAATGTAGGATATTAGCGAAGAAAATGCGCATTTAAACTATTTTAACATTTTGTGCTGAGTGACAAGTGTCGGTACATATATAACAAATATTGACTAACCAAATGCTTTTGGTGAGAAACAACGTTTAATGTGCGGCAAATGCCCAGCAAAAAATTTCATGGATGTTTTAGCAGTACCTCTTCGCACAAAACATCTTCGTTACGTTACGGAACATTTTACTACCTCAATGTTTATTTAATTATTTGTCTCATTCATCTAGTAATTTCTTCTAATTTTCTCCTTTATTAAAAAATATCCATGTGCATTTTATCCTACTGTGTATCATTTGCTTGTGGATGAGAAAAATTGATACCATGTATGCAGCCAGGATTATGGTCATGAATATCAATTGTTGACCACTCACCTCTTCGAACCAAGGCATCGAAGCGTTGCAGCGTTTCCTCAGCTTCTTGATCAGACATGGAATTTGTCAGTTCTTCCGCCATTGCAAGCATGCCCCCTTGGTAGGAATGGATGTCCTTGTGAAACAAAATTATTTTTCTGAGCTTTTGTTTTTCAAAGACTCATGTCTAATGCAAAGCTGAATGGCTTCAAATTGTGATTAGACAGCTCGTTCAATAACAATGGTACTGAGACGTTTCCGTTTCTCCCGCAAATGTTTCACTCGCGCAAGTAAGCACGGTAAACGAGTGTGAAGTGCATAATTTGCAGTTTGGCAAATTGACATTTAAATACATTCGTACGAAATCTACTCAAGCGCAAAGTTCATCAGGCTTGTTGTTTGAAGAAATGGAATATTTATTTTCAAAACAGTGTGGATTTGGCGCGTTGCCCTGTTTCAGCAATCCGTTTGCAGTGAAACAAAATTTGTGGCAAGCATTTCCTGTGATACCAGCAATTTTCATTAGGCAGAATATATGGTTTTAAAAGGCTATACCTTTTTGTAATTACTTCATCCATATTTTGCAAGTTGGAGGCATGAGAATATTCGAATCAATTTTTCTGGTTTATTTCTTCGAAATACTGTTGAACCAAGTTACAAAAATGCCAAATTGCAAATTATTCATCAAGTTTGTTTTGATTGTCGGATCAGACTCGGTTTAACTAGAATGGAAGTCTTTCGGATTAAATCACTGCTTTTCTGTTTTTAATACCAGATGCAGTGCATAGCAAATTAGTTGTTTCTCAACACTAGAAATACTTACCTCATTTCTCATTTTCCTTATTTTTTGCAGGTTTGCTTCATCAATCTTATTGTCACCAAACAAAGTAATTGCTCTCGCTAGACCTGCGGTGTTTTTGGCGCATTTGTATGCTTTATACCCTTTTTTTGCTAAACGGACAACCTTTCTAGCTTTGCGGAGAGTTCTCCTCACCCACCTGCAAAACAAAGCAATCTTCAATTTTCGTAAATTGGATACAGTTGGTTTTTTCCAAACTGTATTGGAATGTATTTTCCCCCAGTTTGGAAAGCACTGCTTCTGAGGGTTCCATTGACTTTCTAGCGTTTCTTGATCGAATGTTATGGCCAAAAAACGCAAATTAATTAGGGAAATTCCCGGTGATCTCTAAATATCAATCAACCTACATTTGGGCTCGTGTAAGTACTCTCCGCGAGATTGTGAAAGAAGAAATCGATCAGCACATTTCGTAGTACTATGTATCTTCAACCCAATAAAGCTTACAGGCGAAACGGTAAAAAGCTAAAGTGAGAGCTCAGAAACAAGTAAAGCCAATTGTGTAGGAGGCGGGGATGCAAGTTGTGCAAACGCAACCCCAAACGTTTTGATTTGTCTAAAATCTCCCTGAAAATGTGAGCAAAATCCTTGAGAATTTGACAAAATCCCTGAAAATCTGAGCAAAATCCTTAAAAAATTTGAGCAAAATCTCTAAAATTCCGGTGAAAATGGTGACCAACGTTGTTTGTTTTCAGAAAATGCGCCCAACGTTTGCAGAAAAAAGACACACCAAAAGATCATTACAAAAAAAGGTCTTCACGATATTTGTGGGAGAAAATTTGCAGACAAAAGTCACACAAAACATTTAAGGCAAGTTTGGGAAAATTCGGGCAAAATCCTTCGCACCCACAAAAAATGCTTGCTCCTACACCTATGCTCAAGACTGAAATTAATAAATCAAAACACTAGTTGTGGTAAATATAAACTTGAAAATAAGTCTTTCCAGAATAACTGGTTTCGCTGGAAGATCGAAACTAACCGAAGCCCATGATCGAACACCTCAACAGACTTATGAATGAACAGACTCAATGACTGACACCTCAACAGACTTAATGACTGATAGGACGCGTACACTGGTACAACACATCAACAATTGCGTCTGTTGGTCATCGTCATATAGGGGCGTTAAATAAATGAGCAAAAACGTGGTGCAATGCAAACTAGAGTCCTGCGCGAGGCGGGTTAACCCGCGCGGGTTACGGGTACCCGCATTTGCGGAGCGGGTGCGGGAACCCGCACTGCTTTGCGTGCGGGTGCCGGGCGGGTGCGGGTTGAACTTGTTGCGTGGCGGGTGCGGGTTGCACTTGGTGCGGGTGCGTGGCGGGCGCGGGTTGAGAAATTCTTTTTGCGGGTAACTGAGTGTTGAGGCAAAGCACATGAACTTCATCAGCTCAAAAATTGCAAAACCATGTGGATGTACAGTAGCCTACTAGAATTGTTTGCCAGCATTGCGCTTAGGACAGTAGGCCTGCAGCAATTATTAGATTATGATGAAACAACCCATTGTTGCGAAACATCAGCTCAGACTCTCGCCATGTGGTGGGCAAGTGAACATTTTCTAATGCTGCCGTCGTACTTGGTGAGGAATATTCGTCTAGTTATTCGTCTAATTGAGGAATATTTGTCCAATTCCGTCTAGTAGCACTTCTAAATGGATAAGACAGCGCTTAACGCAAAGCCACAAGTCACAACTGGACAGAAACGCATTTTTAATCACCTCAAATTTTTTGACTGCGAAAGACCGGATCTGTGGAAAAGTTTTTGTTGTCATGAAACAGAATGAATAGCTTGATTTTGCTGCTTGGTAGACTTGTCTTTAGGCGTTACAAGTAAGGCAAGTTTTTCAACTTTTTTACAGCATCTGAAATGCTCAGAATTTATGCAGTACGATGAGCTGGTTGCAGGAATTTATATTGCAACATTTTCCTTTTTTAGATGCAACTTTATCAAGTAGGCCTATTGTGTAAAATGTAAAAGTGCGATTTGAAAAATATGCTTGAGAACTATTTCAGCATAGTTCTGTTCTCTTTGATAACCGATTCGAACTGACTAATGACCTAAGAGCAAGTGTAAAATGACCCGGCCAAACAAACATCAGTCCAGAACTGCACGCCAAATAGTTAAATTGCCAAGCAACTTCATGCAGTGTTTAGCGAAGTTTTAAGATGGTACGCAAACTTTTCGCAAATGATCGCTATTTCTCCCAAGATAATGTTTGGAAATATTTAGCATCATATGTCAATAAATCGCTTGATTAAATCACTGTCGTTTAAAATGCTTGCGCATAAATGCTAATTTTTACTGAAACTTTTTAAAAAATATATGCATATTTCTCACGAATTTATTGCAACAAAAGCTTGCCCTAGTCATGCGTTTTTATTAGTTTTCGGACAGGTGCTGGTTGGAGATCGGTAAGTGCGGGGCGGGCGAGGGTTGGGTTGGTCTGCGAGGCGGGTGCGGGTTAGAAGTGTGCGGATACGGGGCGGATGCGGGTAAAATGTCTCAAACTCTTGCGGGTGCGGACAGAAAATTTCTACCCGCGCAGGGCTCTAATGCACACCTCACGAAAATTTTGTCTATATTTTGGCCGAAATGCTGTTCACGGCATATCAAGTAAGTTGTGACATAGATATCATGGCTTGCCCAAGTCATGTTTTGTTTCAGAAGGAAAGTTTTAACTTTGTGTGAAACACTGCAATTGCAAACGATCAACAACAAACGAAATTTATTTGCAACTTATCCACCCATTCTGTACTTTTGGCATCAGTTTAGTCACATTTTCAGAATTGAGATAAAATCATGTCATTTCCGTCATCAACAACTTTATATGTTTCATTCATACCAGCAATTTTCCTATGATCTTTACAGGCGTAGTGCACTCTTGAAAATCCGAAAAAAACTTTTGAACAACTGGCATAAAAAACAGATCAAAAAGAAATGTAGGAAGCAAGTGCGGCCGATCATAATTTTCAGTTTTCGTACTCAAAGCTATGGTTACCTTAATCCAAGGGTGGCCAGAGTATGGTGCATGTGACAAATTAAGCGCATTTGATGATTAGAAGTGGAGTGCGGCATCCGTAAATAAATAAAGTAAGGTGGTAAACGTCTCCAGGGTTACTATCAAGTTTTTGTACGATACAACTTTACAACTCCTCAACAAGTAGCCATCTT
>JGI24158J21664_10005867_pt1 | contig 16109 bp, 9 predicted proteins | sample Ectturendosymbi3_FD_21664 | JGI IMG/M metagenome (IMG submission 21664)
GTTTTTTTTGGTTTATATTGTCGTTTTTGTTTTGGCTTTTTTTTCGCCCAATCGCAAAAGTGACGGCTGGGCGAACTGACGGCTAGCTTTACTCTGGTTTTTCCATGCTGGGTCAGAAACAAAAAGAAAAATTTGGTCTACATCTAAAGGTGATACACTCATGTCTTCTGTGCTCATGGCTTTCGCATTTTTTAATGGACCTGTTTCTACTCTGTAGCAGTGTTGTACCACGTGTTACGAGTTAGCGAAAAATAGTGTTAAGATTGTCAGTGTCTGTAACCCTGTGGTTCTACCTCCAACGCTGTGGCGAAACGTTCTGTAAAGTAAAAATGTCTGTAACCCTCTGATAGTCAGTGATTCAGCCTGCAAATGCTGTTGCAAAACCGTTCTGTTCTGTACGTTTTTTATCTACCAGTACCTGCGTTGTACAGAAAGTGTGTATTTTGTACTATGGACTTCGTGTCTGTAGACAAAAATACATCATCATTATCTGTATTATAACTTAAAAGTTTTTTGTTGTCTATAATAATGCCTCCTCTTGGTTGCAGGTATGTAATCTCACCGGAAATTATAGGTCTTTGCATGCATGTGACTTTATTTTTAGTAAAATTATCACTACGTAGGGGTTTACATTGCGCAGCTGCAGATGGCTTACACCTAGTACTAGTTTAACTTGCTTAGGTGTTGCCGCTACTTAGCAGTTGACCTTGTGTAGCTGTTGACGGCTTCTTAGACACTGCCCATTTAATTACAGTGCATTTTTTCCTTCAGTATGTAGGCCACAATCCATCATAAACTAAAAATAAATAATTACTTGCACAAGTTGCAATTGTGAAAGAACAGATGGTCATTGTGATAAGTTAAGAACAGGCTATATTGCCTTTCGCTAAACATTATTGCTTGAACTAGTCACATGACAAGTTTGGAATACATGACTTGCACAGTTGACTATGACGTCTATAATAAAGTAATGGCTTAGTCTGATGGACAAGTATTGTCACGGTTTCAGTGCTGGCAAGCTGTTAGTAGCTTCTTTTTTTTATTAATTTTTGGTGACGGCAATTGGTGGGAGGCCGAGGCCTGAATTGTGCTTCTTGCCGGGGCAGTTGAGGTTAACACTCTGTTGGTCAAGGAGTGCTACGGAAATTCACCCAGTGGCTGTGGATTGAACACCCAACCTTCCAATTGAGAGGCGGACACTTTACCACTGAGCTATTGCTGCCCCCAGTAGCTTTTTGTTAAGTTGTTTGCATTGTGTGAACTGTAGGCTAAACCCTTGTCTTTTTGCATACTTGTCACATGACCACTTCAACCAATTGTGTTTGAGGCAAAATATACAGTATATGCCAGTGGTTCCCAAACTATGTGCCGCGGCACACTGCTGCGCCGCCAGATGTCATTAGGTGTTCCGCAGAAGATATTGAAATTAAAATCAATCAAGTAGAGTTCTTAAAATTACACTCTGCCGACTTCTGTCAGTACAGCGCACTATCGATTGGTGGTAGCGATTCGATACGCGGCACAGTGCTTGAACTGCGCAAGGAACTACATGCGTTTTTCAAAACAGAAAAACATGAACGTTTGTGTGAATATCTTCAATGTGAATTTTGGCTTTCAAGACTGGAATATTTGGCAGAGACATTTGCACATCTTAATAGCCTCAACACAAGCATGCAAGGCAGAGAAGAAAACATCTTTACTTTCTCAGACAAGCTGGTTGCATTTAAAAAGAAAGTTGCAATTTGGAAAAACAGAGCTAAAGATGGTAACTTTCAAATATTGCCTTTAGTACGAGAAAGCTGCATAAACAAAAGTATTGTTATTAACAAATGTATTAGTTTAAGTAATACCTCCCACAAATTATTCTTATAACACTGCCTCAGCATAGCATTATTGTAGGTATGGTATGGTTTAATCATGCATTTTTGCGACTCAAATCATGAAATAACACGAGTGCAGCAAAAGGAAATACAATAACATCAAAGATCATTAGTTGATTACATGGTTGTGAAAAAATATGACAAATAAGAGATTTCATGTTGCGCAGCTTAGAAATCGTGTTCTAACATGTTGAATCGCAAAGGGTTGGCGAAAGACCACCTGGGTCAAGTTCTCAGCCAGCCCTGCTGCTAGCACAAACCAGATTTTGATTGAAGACGTTTTACAAGAATTAATAAAAGTAATAAAAAGCATCAAATCAATGTCAGGTAAAATAAGCAAAAAAACAACAACAAAAAACACTTGGGGAAAAGCATGCCTATGTACAAGGGAAACAACTAACTAGTGACCATCACACATGTTGCATTGCAGTGCATATTACTTGATACCAACTCAAAAGATGTTTTCATGTACTGTTACGGAAAGACTTCATCCATCATGGCTACTGCAGTTTGTGAATCCTCTGACTCAGATAAATAAAATGGAAGCGAATCCACAAATAGGCAAACATATGACATGTTCAGTATAAATACTCCCTCATCACTGTGTAGTGTGTGGGCCTATGTGCCTTCACTCAGACCTCACGCATCAAACAGCAATGTGTGACTCATAACAGAAATCATCTTCACTGTGATGAAGAACCATACAATGTTGAATTCTGTGCAAACCTGGGTCATTGAAGCAGTCAACCACCACAGCACATACCCTGATTTGTTCCTAGGCAGTCATCTGCTTACTGTGCAAAATCCTGTGAGCGAATGTATGTCATAGACTAGAGTGATTTATTGGGACGATTGCGCAGCGGTCTGATTATTTCACACAACTTGATGTAGTCAGAAAGCTTTGGACTGTAAGGAATAGGACAGAATTTGTGTTATTCAGGAAGAAACGAAGTAGCAACTTGGGTTTCTGAATAGTTTGTGTTGAACAATAGCTGCATAGCAACTTTTATGAGCAAATATTACATATATATTTTGGCAGAATTTTGCTGATATGATATTATATTGGCAACATCACAATATCGGCTGATTTATATCAGCATGCCAATGCACTGGACAAGCTCTAGTAGTGTCTATCTTGCTGCCAGCAGCAGAAGGTCTGCTGGGACTATTTTGCCATTCGAACTGTATCCAGGTTTGTCCACATACTTCATAATGCTGAGTTCATGAGACACTAGCAGCACAGTGAACCTGGTAGAGTGGGAAGTGTCTATTCCTGCTATGTAAGTAGTCATTGGTTCAGCTCTTAGCAATGCTAATAGCATTGTTGCTGTGGGTTTGCTAGTAGAAAACACCCTTTGGATGGAGCGTTTTTTACGTACTAAAAGTAGTGAAAACCAGACGTAGGTTAACATCTTGGGCTAGGGTTTTGGATTAGGTTTAGGGTTTTAGGTCACATGATAAGGATGATACACTAATGCAAGTGTATCATACTTATCATGTGACCAATTCAACCAGTTGGGTTTGACTAGTGGCAAAAAGCACCAGCAGTGCTTTTCCTGCCGACAGCAAAATAGACACTGCCTTTTCATAACCTCCATTGTCACTTACATCTTTGCATGACTTAGTTAGTTCATCTATATGTCCCACAACTATCCATGCATTGTTTGCCCACCATTATCATCTGTGTTTTTCCTCTATTGTCTTCTTTCATTATGATTTTTTTGATGTTTGATAAGAGACCTCAACTGAATGTTAATAAGGATTGAATGGTAGCACAGTGAAGTCTCACAATCAAAACAGACTGGTAAAATGTTTCCTCTGACATATTTTTCTTTTGGATTGTAAGTTTTAGTAAACTATTGATATATTTTTGATGCTGAAGAACTGTGTTCATGTGGTTTTTGCAGTTTTACCTTTGAATGAATGGTACTTCAAGAAGAGCTGTTATACAGTAGTTCTTGATGAAGAATGAGATTGTTGCCTGGATTTGTGCTTTCGAAGTTTCAAAACATATCTGGCAAGGCTGGTCAATATATGGAACTGCCCAAGTCATGCAAAATAATGTATTGTTACAAATATGAAGATTGCATGTCATTATGCAATGAGCTTCTTGGTACTTTGAAAAGGCCTTGTGTTGTTGGACTTGATGTTGAATGGCCTTTTGCTCCAAAAGGATGTTCACCCAAAGTTGCAGTGCTCCAGCTCTGTTTGTCAATGGATGCTTGCTTTGTTTTTCATGTTTCTCAAATGCGCTTTTTACCTGATTCCTTGAAGTTTCTTCTTGAAGATGAGCATATTACTAAAGTTGGGATTAATGTATCACAAGATTTAAAAAAACTTGGTGCCCAGTTTAACGTTTCTGAAACTGTTCATGTGAACTTGGATGAAATGGCTGTTACCATTCTTGGAGAATGTCCACGTGGAAATTGGGGACTATCAAGTTTATGTTTAAAATTATTTGGTAAACAAGTGCGTAAACAGCAATACGTTGTTAGAAGTTCCTGGGATAAGTTTCCCTTAACTGATGAGCAGATGCAATATGCTGGTTTAGATGCATATGCTAGTTTAATTTTGTATTTAAGGTTGTGCAAATTAAAGCAGAGTTTGCAAGTCAAGCTCTAATGCTGAAAGTGATTTTGATTGTAAAAATGTTTTATCTTATCAAGTGGTTCATGTTTTTATGAAAGGACAGTTTTTTTTCTTTTGGTTGCTTCATGCTATGATAGATTAACCAAGGATTTACAAAGCTTCATAGGTTTCATTTATGCTTTTAAAGTGTTAAAATGAAGTCAGTTCTTTTATATAAAAGGCGAATAAAATTGCTTCTAAATTTTGAACATCTTAATCTAGATGATCTATTCTGTGAGAGTAATTATTGCTATGTTAGTGAATATTATACACAGGGTTGATAAAAATCATAATTTTTGTGAAAAAATATTTTTGATTTTTATGATTTAATGTGTAGGGGTGGTGACCTAACACTTGTAATTTCAAAATAAATTGTTTTAATATAACACGGTTGTGTTTTGATTCTGCAAGTACAGCAACTAGAAACAGCTCAACTTTCATTCCAACTTTCTTTGCCCTCATGCAATAATCCTTGAGACGAATCTGTTCATAATTTAAATGCAACTTTTACTTTGTGCCTGGGATTTTTTTGCTGAGACATTTTGGACACTGAGGCATTTCAGTCATTGTCTCATATAATTAGTATTTCAACTTGACATAACAGTATTCACTGCAGGGACCAAGTTTGATAGTTAAACTTTAGGGAGATGAACTTTGTGTGATATGAGTGTTATTGTGCATATCACACAATTTTGCATTTGGATGATGTTACCATCTTCACTCAACCGTAGTGCACCTTTTTTGTAAAATTCACAAAACATTGGCAGGCAAATATGGAAATGATATATTTTGGGGACCATGGTCTAAGTCTCCTGGCTGCCCCCATGGTGTTATGGCAGTTGTATAGTACTGTGCTAGTACTTGACAATGATTGTTAGGCATTTGCTTCTTTACCAAGTATACAAAACTATAGTCAGGTTTTTCTTTAAGGAAAATGTTACGTACTCAGTATGGACCTGTAGGGATCTGAAAAATTTCCAACTATCTGTTCAGATATCTCCCTTGATGAAATTCTCTGATCCTATGAACCTGATTTTGAATTCTAGGCACTCAAATCGGATCCCTAAAACACCCTAAAAAAACTGGTTTAGTATTAACACTTGAAGAGTTCTTCTTCAAAGTAGATAAAACAAACACAACACTTCAATTATTCTTTGAAAAACAAACAATGCATTGAAAGTAGAATTTATGAACATGCATCAAAATATTAGTGGACAAGTGATATTGTTCTCCCCTTGTCCAAAAGTTGGGGTAGATGTCTCTCCATCACACCTGAAACTCGGTCCCTAAATTCACTGATCTATATTTTCAGACACTGTGACTGAATTGACTTTTTTGGTTATTAGAAAAAACAACCAAAAAAACTAGCTTTGTACCAGTCTACATGATCAAACGTGTGGCATTCTAACAGTTCTGACGTTTGAGTATGCAAGGGTTAATGATTTCAGTCCACATACTATTTTTGCAGTTAGTTGAAATAGAATCTGTGACTTTACAGAAGCTACTCTAAAGTAAGTTCACTCCACAGATGAGAGAAGCAAGGAATCAATTGCACATTTTTAATAGGAAATTGATTTCACGTAACACTACACATCGTCAGTCCTATCATCAGCAAGCAATGCTAATTCCTAACAGGTGTGAAACATTGAAAAGACCTTGTTTTGGCCCATCGTAAGAAGTCTCTTGGTCCCTGCCCCCATCAATTACATCACTGATGTTAGGTTTTTACATCTTTTGTATTTGGAACACCAACAGCATTTCCGGTATAAAAGTTGAGGCCAAAAGACTTAAATCTGGGTAAAAAATACTCAAAAAGCTTCTTTTACACAAATTTTGGTTATTTTACCCTAACTTTTGAACCAGAAACCTTAGAAAGCCAGTAAAAGGCTCAAAAGACTCAGATTTTAGCTTAGTTTTCACTAATAACTTGAACAAAATACTTCCCTCTTGTGGTTGAGTCGTAGGGCCTGATAACCTTGGCCAAAAAGGCTTAAAAGTACTCCATTTATGACGTCACTCACAAAAAATCCGAAACCCAAAACCAAAAAAATTTTTTTCATTGCAAACTAGAAGACTCGCCAAGTCTTTTGAGGGTTTGAGCAGCTCTTTAGCACAATCGACTGTCCAGTTATGGAGTTGCATAGTGGCACAAAAATAGTGGCTTAATGTGTGATTTCAAAGTACGATATGTTCATACACTGGCAACAAATGTGTTCATTTGGTAAACTCCTAAAAACTATTCAGTATCTAGCTTATTTTCTTGGGAAAGTTTTGGTATCAAAAGTGTTAAAGCTCCTGGTTTTGAACTTCTGTTAGAGCTCCTGGAACAAATATGCTACCTTAAGGTTTTTAGTACCAGTGTACAAAATATTTGTAATTTGAAATCATGCATTGAGCATGTGTTTTTGCACTATTTTCTAGCCAGTTTACAACTCCGGAACTTGCCAGATGATTGTGCTAGAGAGCTGTTCAAACACTCAAAAAGATGTGGCAAGTCTTCTCGATTGCAATGAAAAAAAATTTAAGTTTTGCGTTTCAGTTTTTTGTGGGTAACGTCATAAATGCGATAGGGATAGGCCCTTTTGGCCAAGGTTATCAGGCCCTGCGTCCCCACTACGAGAGGGAAGTATTTCGTTCAAGTTTTTAGTGGAAACTAGGCTAAAATCTGAGTTGCAGATTCTGTAAATAGAGACCCTGGTTAGTCACTCAGTTATTGAATAGTAAGAGATGTAAGAAAATGTATTTCTAAAGCATTTAGTTGCTGTAAACTAGGAGTGGGGAACCTGCAGCCCGTGTGAACATTTGATATGACCTGCAACAGAATTTTCATTACCCAGGCTAAGTACAACATCATGTCAAAACAAAGATCCATGATAAGGAAGTAGTAGTAAGTCAGAGAAGTCGCTCTTCCTTATAGTTACATAAAGGTAAAACCATATGATAAAATCAAATGATTTTGCGGCTCACCAGCGATATTGCACAATTCATGCGGCTCGTGATAGTAAATAGGTTCCCTAGCCCTGCTGTAAACAAATTAATGTACTGTATTGCAGTGAGCGTGCCTTTAAAACAATACAAAATCAGCAATTTTTTGAGTGTAGTAGAGTTTTGTTGTGTAGTGTTTCATATTGGTCATATTCATTTGATATGCTCAGAGAAAGCTGTATCTATCTGAACAATGACTACTGATATCATGGAAAAAGGTGTCTTAAAAGTTTTAAATTAAATTACTGCATTGGAAAGCACAACATAATTTCATGTTTTGAATTTGTTTCACTCTATTTTATTATTAGATGTATTTTTTGTAGCAATCTTTGTATAGTCTGTATAATGCTGCAATTGTTTGGATGCTAATTAGTAAATACTATATATAGTGGCAGTTTGTGTTAAATATGCCTTATATTTAGCAACCTTATGATGCAAATTTAGAATGCAAATTGTATGGATGGAGAGTTTCGCTAAACCTTACGTACTATGTTGCTTGTTCTCATATTTTTTCCTCAGCAATAGAAAAAATGAGCCGAAAGTTGCCAGCATGGATGTCAACTAAAAGTAAATCAGACAAAAATGCCTGTCAGCCTTCTAAAGATGATGCATCATCTGCTATGACATTGCCAGAGTCATATGAAATAATTTATTCGCATCATTACAAAGATTGTTGCCTTCTTTGCGATGATCTGCTATCGACTTTGCCTCGGCCTACAGTGGTTGGCCTTGACACAGAATGGCCAATTAATTATAAACCCCATGTTGGAGAACAAAAGACTGCTGTCATTCAGCTTTGCCCATCAGTAGACAGGTGTTATATATTTCACGTGTCACAAATAGGTTCCATTCCTGGACCACTTAAATCTCTTCTGGAAGATGCATCCATAACAAAAGTGGGATTAAACATTGCTGGTGATCTGTGGAAACTCCATAGAGTTTTTGATAACATTTCTTCTGATGTTTTGAGAAATCACATTGATCTATGCAGCATGGCAAACAGTGTTTTGAACACTAGGGAGAGATGGAGCCTTGACAACTTATGTCAGCACCTTTTTAGCAAAACATTGACAAAAGATAATGCTGTCAGATCTAGTCAGTGGGATTCTTACCCATTGTCAAATGCCCAACTAAAATATGCAGCTCTTGATGCTTATGTCAGCTTGCTGGCTTATCTTGAGCTTAAACAGCGACAGAAGTAAATATGTGTATATACATTGAAGTTGTTGTGTATGCATGGGTGAAATGTGTAAATGTTTTGCCACATCCTACCATCTGTCAATGTGTTCAGTGACTCTAACAGGTAAAAATTGCATTCGTTGTTTTATTTTTGCCTGATGAAATCTATTTAGTCAATGCGTAATTCAATATCTACCTGCGTGCAGAACCCGATGATGTTATCGAAACAACCTTAAACCTGCCTCAATTGCAATACCACCTACAAGGAATTTCAAATCCAAAACTACCCAAGCTTTTAATCAAAACTATAAAACCTTTTGCATCTTCAAAGGGTTTGAACAGCTCTTTAGCTCAACTGGCTGCAAAGTTATGGCCGAACAAAACTTGGGCAAATTGCAGGACTAAAGGGTTGAAAAGTGAATAAGCTAGTAACAGACAACCAGTGTGAGCACAAACTCATGCAGCAAGCAAGTGTTCCTAAAAGCTTGCTAATGTGATGTCATAAATGGCTCAAAAGACATGAACCCAGTAGAAACATGAGTAAAGCAAAATTATAAATTTGAAATCAAACGCTACCAACTTTTCATAAAAGCTATTGATCCTTGCCTGTTAGCTGTCTCTTCAACACTGAAAAACTTGATTCATGAAAATAATGCTCTGGCAAAAATTGCTTCATGCCCAGCACCTTGAAGTAGTGACTGAAAACTCAGGTTCAAAAGACAACACAAATCATTTGCACAATTTCACAGCCTAGCACTATAAATAATTCTCAAAACACATCGATTCGTGTTGATTACCTGCCCACAACCCTAAATAACTTCTTGCAATAAAAACCTGTTCACAACTAAAAAACTGTTCATAGCAAAACCATATGCCCAGCATCTTCCCATGTGCATAAGGACTATGCCACAGTGACTTTGCCTCAAGTTGAGAAAAAAGTGGAGAAAAGTACTCAATCAGTTGCTTACCATGTCGCACAACAACAATAACAAGGCACATGCATATTCTGAAGCAGGAGTGGTTAATTAGCAGCCTGCTGGACACATGTGGCCTGCCACTCATTTCAAGTGACTCGTGGAAGCATTCCTCCAACGTATCACAGTAAATTTAGTCTTGAGGCTAACTTGAACCGAGACTTGCTTCTGTTTCCATCAGAACGTATGGCCCTCTACTAGACATAGTCTTCTCAAAGTCAACTGTGCTAAATTAATTGTCCTCCCCAGTTCTAAAATGTGCTTACAATGAAGAAACAGTTTAGCATGGCACTTTTGATAAGAAAAAAAGTGAAGTATATTTTGAAATGTGCATCGGTGCTCTGCACTAAAAACCTAGTACTTATTAAAACATACTGTATGTTGGGAAGAAAACTGTTTACACTTTCATTACTGTGCCACATGGATAGTCAAGGTCACTAACATTACTGCACTATGTAGGTCAATGTTTCTGGACTAAATGTTTTTATCTGGGTACCAACAATACTCTTTTTGTCTTGCAAATACATCTTAATATGTAGATCATGAAAAGAAAAAGCAGATTATGAGAGTGGGCTGCGTTCATCATGAATGTGGCCAATTTTTCACAATTGCAACCAATTGCCTAGAAATTTGTTCATGTTTTTCTGGGCCACTTAGTAATGAAAGTGCTAATTTAAGCATACCATTTAGTCACAGGAGTACAATTTTTTTTTTCAATTCTGCCTAAATTTTATAATGTCAATAGTTATTTAAATACCAACACTGCAACAAAGCTATAAGCTTTTCTTAACATCAATATTACAGCAGTTTTGTATTCTGCATGCCTTTTGCAGACATTGCTTGCCTTTTTTGCAAAATATTTCCTAGAAAAAGAAGGAGACCTACTAATAAAAATTAATCTGCATTGGTTACTTCTGATGGAAAGATGATGAAATTCAGCAGTGAAACTTTATGAAGGGTGTAAATTTATGAAATTTTGCACTTTTTGAGGTATTTTGCTGATCTTTACACTAGCCAGAATGAATAGCACCTTTGTCTTAATAAAAATCAACCATAAGTTGAACAGAGCCCCATTGGAAGAAAACCACCACTCAGGCCGCCTTCCTAGTAGTTGACTATGTCGTTGTGGTCACTGGACAGAAACAAGTGGGCTGACAATATTGATCATGGTGCAAATTGTTTATGTCTAGTATATGCGATTACGCATGGTCATAACAAGAAATTGTTTACTCTTGTCCTGTCAACTCAACCAGTTCTTTGTTTCTTAAAAGAATATTTTCCTTTGCACATGTATTGTATTGCTGTTCAATTTAATGCTATGCATCTACTGTATTCAGATACGAAATGACCATGTATCAATGCTTTGTCATTATTTGCATTTCTTCAAGTATGTTGCACAGTTTTGACATGGAATACACTATAACAATAGCTTTTTGATTTTGCTCTGTTTTTCAGTGTCTAAGTAATTTTGTGTTTTGTTTGTCATGTTATTTGAGGAACTTGCATTGTAATCCATGTCCAGGAAGATAGACTTTGATGCAACATGGACTCGTCTGTCAGACACTGTGATGAAGGTAGTGTCGCATTCGCCATTAAGCAGAGCAGCTTGGAATGAAAGATTCTCGTAAGTATATATTGATGCACAGAAGTCCAAATACATTTTTCTGAAAATTGATGTCAAATGTGTGCATTAATTATTTCAATTAACTCAAGAATGTCTGGCAATTTTAACAAAGCATAAGTGGTCAAGCGTATATCACCTGGGATAGAATTCTGCAAACATGTGATATAAATGATATTTAAAAGTCTTTAAGTGTTGTCTAGTTCGATTTGAACAAGAACTAAGGCTATTGGTAGGCAAAATACATTTATAAATATTTCTACTCTGTAAACACCCTGCAATGTCTGAAGCCTGTGGTGTAAGAGCTCTTTTTGGTAGATATTGGTTAGAAATATTTTGGTTACACTAAAGTTTGCTACGAATTTGCAGTACGAGACTGTTCAATGTTAGAAGTTATCAAGCAGATAAATACGCAACAACAAGAGTAGCAAAAACAACAGCATTAGAAGTTAGGTCAAACCATTTTAAAGGAACTTGATTCCCAGCTTAGGTTTTCTTGAGCCATGTTTTCTTGTTTAATTAGCAGAATGTAGCTTTCATCACACATTTTCCAACCAAGCATAACACCTGACATCACATTGTGATCAAAAGCTTTTCCTTACCTTTCTGGAGTCACTATCAAAGAAGTTTTGCTTTATCCTTATTATTAAAATTAAAATAGTGAAGTAAAGATCCAGTAATTAAAATTAATCTTCTGTACGCTATATGAGAAAACAAACTTTGCAGTTGCTAGTGAAGACAAAATGATATTGTTTCCCATCTTTCTTGGTTGCAGTGTTCGTCTGAACTTTATATATATATAGAGTGGCCTCGTGTTAACTCTAGGACAGACTCTATTTAATGGATAAGTACGATATTGTAATCATGTGCCTTTGTCCAAACTGTAGCTAAATATTTGAAAAAGAATAAAAGTTCACATTTTTTAAAATTCAGGCAAAAACAAAAATTGCCACCAATCACTGAAGTGTTGATGCAGTTTATGTAAGAAAAAGGTGATTAACTTACCATTAAATTTAGAATTACAAAATGCAGTTTCCTGATGGTATAAGCACAAAAGTGTATGATAAGTAAAGCTTTTGTTGCAAGAAATCATCTTTTAGATGTTGCAATGAGGTTTGCACTGAAGTCTAAATTGATCATAACAAAAAACTTGAATTCAAACCAACGTACAGACATATTTCTAACTCTGGCTTTTTACATGCAGTGACGTCTACTCCATCTGCATTGCATATCCAGAAACTCTTGGTGAAACACTGTATAATGAAACGAGCAAATTGCTTCGAGAGCATATAAGAGCATTGCATAAGGTAAGATTTTTAGCGTTGTCTTCAGTCAATGTGTTGAGGTTGGCAGTTTCTGCAAACACATTGCGCTCGTTGCAATCATCAATCCAGAAATATGATTGTCATTAGCACTGTGCCTGGTTTGATTAGTGACTATTGATTGTGTGCATAATCACAACAGTATTGTTGTCATTCAGGAAGTTGCAGACTCCAACGAAGGATTACTTTTTCGTTATGCAAAGTAAGTGTTTTGCTATCTTATTACGTGCCAGAAGTGTACAGTACAGTATTTTTGCAATATGCGGGCCAGAAATCCTAATCGTGGTTTTCAAATATGGAAGAAAACGCGACGGATCCAACATTAGTGCGTCATTTTGTCTCTCTGCGTAAATGGGTTTAAAAATCCAAAAAGCAACTTTTTCAAGCTAAATTTTTATTCTTTTGTCTGAGTTTATCAGAGTTTGAAAAGAAGTTGGTTAATATACTGTACATCATTTGACTTCTATGCAATGGAATTGGTGTGGATAAATGTCAAATAATGGGGTCAAGAGTTGCTTCATTTGCATCGTACTTTACAGCCGTATATCTGTCAAAGAAGTAGTTGAGCATGGGAGCATCACTATATGGCGTCACTATATACACGCATCCCGCTTTTTTGTGTGGCACTATTTCGTTGTGAGGCTTTACGTTCACTAATCAAATAAAATTTATGGTTGTTACTATTTGAACGAAATTATATTTTGTGGGAAACAACGGTTGGGAACCGGGTCTTATCGTGGCCACCCAACCAACTATGTGGCCTGCACTTTATTGACAAATATATGACCAACAAACTTGGATGTGGACTGACAACGTTATAAATTTAATAAACTGTTTTGATATTGGGTGTAATAAGATCCTGCAGCACCGAGTATGCCGACGCGTTCTGTTGCATTACTGCGTTGTTTGAATTGGCCAATATAAATTTGATAGTTGTGAACACAAGTAGTTTTTCAAGGCCGATGCCAAGGCTTTGATTAGCTTGTGCTCTATGTGCACATGGCCGTACTGGCTGCTCACCCCCATGCTAGGGCTGTTCTTTATTTTTAGCGTAGAAAGCTGAACGACTGGCTCAGAATCCAGAGTCACGATGAAAATCCCGAGGCACTGCTAAACGGGTGACTTCGCTTTGATGCAACAATATACGTTTGGCAACTCACCAGCGCTGTCACGTAGATGCATCGCTGGACTCATTAAAGCAGAACGCACTGTTACCTGTACCCAGGCACTGGAACATCTACAGGGATGGTGCAAAATACCTCGACCGTCTTTATCACCACTTCAATGCTCAGTATATTAAGAAGACACGTTCGTGCAGCGCAGAGCTCGAGTACGGGTTCCCGTTCGACAACAAAGAACAAATGCTGGAAATCGGAGAGGTCAGTTGGTCGACTTCTCCTAAATCATTGTAAAACACAAGCTATACAAGTTTTTCTTTTCCTTTTATTTTCCGAGCCAAACATTTTCGCTCTTTCCAGTTGGCGATGGAGTGCTGGAAGGATGTTATGATAGAACCGCTCACAGACCGTCTCGTAGAGCATGTCTTGTCCGAAATTGAACGACACCGCAACGGCGAGATGATATACCACGACGACGCGCTCACCGCTGTGCTGTCGCTTGTTACCGTTGACCAGTACAAGAAAAAGAACGCTTTGCAGGTAGTCGACGTGTTTATTTCCACCATTGCATGGGTACTTCACTTGCTTATTTTATTTTTCAGCAAACTTTTAGCGACGCTAGCCTGCGGTTTGTGGTGACGATTTTAGTTGCAAGGTCTAGTTATAACTCATGGGCATGGTTTTTTTCAGGTTTGGTGTTGTTGGCCCTTAAGACATTTTGAGAGACCGCAACTATTCCATTTAAATACTGAGATAGTCGCAAAGCAAAGTTTTAGTGTGTTTTGATGGTGGTTTCGAGAGACCGTTGAAAAATTTTGAGAGACCGTTTCGGTCCCTCAAAACACCTTAAAAAACATTGCTCCTGAGTGAGCAAGATTGTTTGCTCGCGGGACGGATTGGAAGCCGGTGAATGGATTGTTTGCGTAAACTAACACAATTGAAATGTGAAAAATGAATTGGCTCTACTAACATTATCTGAAAAGATTAAGCTTGCTGGATTATATGTTGCGCGGTCTTCGCCAATGCCTGGTTTAACCCGCGGTTTATCAAAAATGTGCTGTGTGCAGTAGATCTCCGGGAGTTGAAAATATATTAGTTCTTTGCCTCGTGCATATATCATCAAAATTTAACCTAGTTTGCACTCGCAAAAGCAACGGTTACTTTTCGTTGCTACCCCCACTGGCTAACTCTGTTTTCTTTCAACTTTTATCCAAGTTGTGTGCGGTGCGGAACTGTTTTTTTTTTCACTGAAACATTTCGGTCATTTGTCTCACAGTTGTGTTAAATTCGTCGTTATAGTGTCTTTTAGCCTATACTTTCAGACATTCCTACCGAAATGACTTAATTTTTTTCGGTCATTGCAAGATCATTTTGGTCTACGACTGAAAAATGACAGAAAAAAACAGGTGCGGATTAGTCTAAAATGTACGCAATAGCGGGTTATCGACCACGTTTACGCGATTGAGGAGTCGCATCTCTGGAGAGACCTTTATCGCACTAACATAGCGTTTCAGCATGTTTGCAAGTAATTAGAAAATTTGCTTTGCTACTTTCGCCAGAAAATGACGACCTTTTTTAGTCTTTGCGACATTTCATAAAAAACAAGGCCTGGTGATTTTCAGGGGGTACGACGAGGACCGGAGTCATCGCATCGCACTGGAAAAAAACTTTTCGCGCTCATTAGTCGAACTATAGGTGTTTTTTCGGCAACAAACGTGTAATTTTGTCAGTACGAAAATTCGCTGTTTTCTCTCAACTTTTTTTGTCGGCGAACCATCATCAAAAGACGCACTGAAATTTGTTTTTTCCTGCCGGGACCCCGCTTGCTCTGTTAGGCTCACCCTGTAACATGCTTAAATTCTCAATCCACCTCCTTTCGTGCACCCACGCACTAATATCGATGCGCTTTTTCGACTTCGTCCGACGATTGTGTGCGTTTGCGACACTCCCACCGCGCGACCACGTTTCGTAGTCTTCAGTCGATCTTGCCAGCAAAACGTCACTCTCGCACTCTTCGCGGCTTGAACGATCTGTAAATCGTTGTTCAGTTTTACGAAGACTTGTTCGAGAAGCCGTTCCTTCAGCGCACTGGCGGTCATTGTCGAGCGAAGGCGAACGAACTGCTCGAAGACTCCTCCTGCTCGGAATACATGAAAAAGGTACAAACTGTACATGCTGCCACTTGGACGATTGCAAACAGCTGATTTTGTTGCCCATACCAGAGTTTCTCAACCCGGTCACTCGGTCCTCCTTGGAGGCCACGGAGCGGTTCTCCTTGGGGGCCACGGAGCGGTCCTCCTTGGGGGCCACGGAGCGGTCCTCCTTGGGGGCCACGGAGCGGTTCTCCTTGGGGGCCACGGAGCGGTTCTCCTTGGGGGCCACGGAGCGGTTCTCCTTGGGGG
>JGI24158J21664_10005869_pt1 | contig 16103 bp, 13 predicted proteins | sample Ectturendosymbi3_FD_21664 | JGI IMG/M metagenome (IMG submission 21664)
TTTTCATGCATGGTGGGGAAAAATCAGAGTGTAGGCAAGGGCCACACTAAATGGATTGGCGGGCCGGGTTGTGGCCCGCGGGCCGCCTGTTGCACACCCCTGACGTAATCAGAATTGCAATTGCGTCTTTTGGCTTAATGCAACCAAGTTAGTTGACGTCTCTAGATTGTTGAAATAATGTAGACATGTTTGCGAAGTTTTTCCGCGCCAATTGTGTTTCTTGGTCTTGTAACTGCTTTGTTTCAGAAACCGTACTCGACGACTGCATCGCAATTCGAAGTTGTCCGATTTGCGACAAACGATTAGCTTCCGCCTCGATAAGCGATTTCTGTCGGAAATACGAGGTTACAGAACTGCAGATGCACTGAATTCGCAAAGCGCAGTGCAAAAGAGACAGTAAATTGTCAAGTGCGCGCTAAAATCCTTGTGAGCGCAAGTTACCCACAGTCCGCGAACAACACAATGAAAGATGTTTTCACAATGCACTGTGTGAATGAACACAAAAAACATATCTCATTTAATGCCATGGCTGCTGCTGAAATTTATTAGGCAGTTCTGAAAAACGAGGTTTGATGTTGTATCCAGCGCCTCCCTCAGCCTTGAGTTTCTCTTTTTCGACTTAATTTCAACAACGGCAGAAAATTCTTCCTTGCAAAGGATGTCGTTGACAAGCGAACAAAACGGAAATCGCTTCTCGACTAAGTTTTCGACATTCAGAAATGTAGTCAAATGAAGCCCAAAATTCGGTTTAGTTTGTAAAAGTCAAAATATACTTATTCTCAAAGATCACCTCTAGTCTAAGAGTACCAAAGGAGCTGTTTGCTTGGTACGTTACGTAGCTTTTGGTTTATTAAGATTACTGCCGAGAAATATAGCATGACAATTACAATTGCTTACGTAAACATCACATCAAAGTAGAGAATGTCATAATGAATGAGCAAAAAATGTAACTGATCTTGAAGAGGAAGCACCAGGTACGTGGTACAAACTCAGAAAAACCTGGTACACCCATTGGTGTACTATACGCTCGTTGACAAGTTCTGATATGCAAAAGCAAATATGACCTGATTAGTCTAAAAATTAAGCCGTTCTTGCAACATTCGTTCATTATAGTTGTTTTGCATACTGCTGGCAGTACATAGAGCAAAGCGTATCTTTCCTTCACACGAATAATGAACGGTTAGGCGCACACATGAACAACCAAATTGCACAACCACAAAAAGGTGCTGGCAAGTACATTCGTTTTCAACAGAAGTGCAATGAAAAACCAAACCTGCAATGCCAGTGAGTTGGATCTGCTAATTCTGAAAAAGCAAGCTTTAACCAAATAAACTTGTTTGTGGGCTTTGAGATATTATAACAAACCACAACTTCTTTCGTACGGCTCAGTGGGGAATTAGATACGGGTTAGTGCGAGAAAAAAAACAAAATTTCCTGCAAGCTACAGCTTCAATATTGTGCAAGGCAAATAACAGTACCACCATAACACCACCAAAACAGCAGGAGATAACTTTATACGCAGTTGGTGGGAACTCACTTTCCAGTTTGCTTCTCAAATTCTCTACTTCAGTAGATTGACTGCTTGACGGCAGTAGAGAGATGAGATTGTCTCCAGCACCTGAAGACCAAGGAACGATTTCTTTTTACGTGTTTGAGGATACACTTTGATGCTTACCTAGCTATCAAGAACACACGAAAAAGATCATTCGACTTTGCAGTGGTGCCAGTATGGACACGTCATAAGCAACACTTTGTTACCATAACAGTCCCTGGCAGTAGCAGTGGCATAGCCAGGCCAAAAACTTTTTTTTGGGGGAAAAATGTTTGATTTTAGGCAAATAACACTATTTTGCTTAGAAAAACGCCCCCAAAGCACAAAATGACCATATTTTCTAAAAATTTTCGTGGGGGCATGGCCCCTTTGGCCCCCCTGACTACGCCTATGGGCAGTAGTACAAACAATAAAACAAAAAGTGCTCGATCACCAGTCGTACCTTGACCAGATAAAGCCAGTGGTGAACCTGTGAGTAAGTCAACCGCAGGTTGTGCCTTTGATTTCTTTTCTGGTGTAAGAATGTTGTCATCGGTAGCCCAAGGCAAAGATGGAATGTATGCTTTCTTAGCAACTTTGGTCTAAAGATATTGAAATAATAGGCTTGCAACTGCAGTCACAACTTGGCAGAATGTTGGTTGCAGGGAAGTTAGAAAAATAAATAGTATTGCAAGCACAAGCTAGGAAAATTAGAATTAAGCTTGCTTTCAGGGCTACAATCAAAAGCAAAATTAGGATGCGCAAAAACTTCTTATTATCAACAATGACATTATGTAGTTCATAACTGAAAAATGACATATTCCAATCATCCTTGATAGCAGCAAACTTAGAAATCAAAATTACACACCAAAAATAAGTCGACTTTATTTTAACACTTGTCAAAAGCTGGATATCATTTTCACTTAATATTTTAACACTTGTCAAAATCTGGATATCATTTTTTTCACAGGGGTGGCATTTCATGGACCTACTGGCTATATAGAATATTACCAGCTTGTGCAAATTACTTCAGAGCCAAAAAATGCAAACAAACACACAAAAATACTAATAAGCTTCAAACATGCAATCAACAAAAAAGTTCAGAACTTGCAAGTACGCAAGTGACATTTTATGGGTCCTTGTAGCTTATTCACTGGAGAAACTCTTCTCAAAAAAATGCAGAAAATTACGTACTGATACTCTAAAACAGGTTCTTAATCTATATTCTCTCATTTACCTCTCAGAAAATTTCACAATAAGGTTTCCAGTGTTTCTACCAAGACATTTTTACTTATTTCACTTCTACAAATGCACATAATGAAACAAGGGCCTAAAAAGTTTTGAAATAAGGAATTACAGTAGTGGCCAATTGAACACAACAATCTCAACACAGTTGCAATCAACTTCTTGCCAAAGTCTGAATTATAGGTCACTTTAGCTGCTACAGTTTTATACAAAGACAAGCCTTAGCTTCCAAGCAGTTTTGGATAGTTTAGGCATGTTTTCTCACCACCTATTAAAAGAAACTAAATGCAATTTGAACACACAGACTTCAGAAAGCATTGATTATATTGTTATAGAATGCATCATATCTTGACATATTTCAAAATCAATAACACTAAAATCAACAAGTACAAAAATAAAACAATTTTTTTAATGTGGAAAAACATTTAAGGCTTCCTGTATACATACTTACCGGTACCAATAAAAAAGTCTCCCATGGCACCACACAACTAGGTGTAAAGTGAAGAATATTATGTAATGTACAAAGGCACTTTTAATGTAAAAATAAAGTACCTTACATAACACACTTTGGCACTGAAGGTGGCAATAGTGTAGCACACATGAGCTGTTTAAATTAATCTGGTAACATATCTGCTTAGGAATGAAAAAAACAAGAACTTAGTATTGATCACAAATATGAAAGATAACTCAGCGCAACATTTCCAATATCTGGAAAATAGATATTTGTTACAGACTATGATTCAGTTAGTTGCCCACAGGTTCTTAACGTGGGGTCTGTGAAAGTGATTTTTAGGGGTCCACATGAATGTGATTCAAAGGGTTAATACGCTTTAAGCCCATGAGGTATGGGGCTGATTGGCCAAGAGGCAACTGAATGTGCACTGTATGTGTGAGAAAAAATGGAGCCAACAAAAGTCTAGATGGCAGTTGAATTGACTGCCCACTGCCCAGGGCAAACTTGAGTTGGAGATAATCATGACACATTGTTCAACACCTGCACATAAATATACGTGAAATGAATCAACCAACTGATATCATGAACATTGATGTGCTGCAGTAAAACTGTATTTTCACTTAACTTTTGAAGAATAGCAAGGTCTATGATGTTTACACAAAAATATATTTTCAACGTTAAGCAACTCATAGGAAGGTATGTTTTGATGTATTTTATGCAAAACATGGGTGGCATTGGGTGTTTTGCTTTAATCTACTCTGAACACCTCACATCTGGAAAAAATGTAACCCTTCAGAAAGAACAGAAGAGCATCACTGTATTAAGGCTCATGCCTGCTAATTGGATGGCAACATTTAACCATAACCTAAACAGCAAAACATATACTCACATGCATTGAATCAGACAGCTGCTTTCCCAAGGACTCTGTTTTGCATTTTTCTTTTGCGAGAAGAGACTGAAGTTCGGAGATCTTAAAAGAGAGGCTCTCTATTTGCTGCTGAGACTCATCCTTTTTTTGGCTCTTTGATGCCTGCAAAATAGCTTATGATGTTAAAAAAAAACTAAATAAATAAAGTGTAACACTTAAGACCAACAAATGGTCCACCATGCTTTTGAATCTTCATTTGAAACACATTAATTTCCATGTAACAGCACTACATTTTGAGTTACAAGTGTGTTTCCAGGATTATGCTTTCAGGATTTAGGATACTTAAAAAATATAATTGCAATTACAGCATTGTGCAATTCATCTTTCAACTAACATATTGTCAGGAAACAATGCAGTTCACACATCATTGCAAAGAGACAGCAAAATATGCTATTCAAACCTTGCTAGCATTTTGTTCCATTTGTCTTTTGCATCTTTGTAATTGATCTTTAAGACTGCTTAGAAGAGTATCCTTGTTGTGCATTTCATGGTCAAGCTTGTCAACCTACACAGACACAATTACAGATCCATAAAATTTGTCATAAACTTTTCATTAACTGAAGAAAAAATCTCTGCATGTGTGTGTGTGAAATACAAATGCACAAACTTTTCATGGCAATATATTTATTATTACTTTGGTATTTAGCACACAACAGGTAAAACCATGTGCCACAAAATGGGCAATTTACACAAGTTGCCCAGATTGCTAAATAAATCAAGACTTTTAATTTTTAAAGTATGTTAAACTTTGCATTCTAAACAATGATCATTTTGCAAAGAATGAACAAAAAAGTGCAAGAAAATTAAAACAAATATTTTCACCTTTTGTTCCAACTTGGCACATGTTTCAGCAAGAGTTCCATTTTCACGCTTTAAACCTGAAATGTGTGATTTTTCCTCTTCAGTTTTTTGCTTCTGCAACAATACATAAAAAATAGCCTTTTGCTTAGTTATGAAAAGCATATTATACATACTTTTAAAAAATTTTATGTATGTTAGACTAGCTAAAGAATGTAAAAAATGGCCTTTTACTTGGTTATAAAAAAACTAAAATTTGCAAAGTTTCAAAAACTTTGCAAATTTTAGTACTCATTGCAACTAGCCACAGTTCGTGTATGTTTCTTTCTATACCTGTTTTCAAGTGCTAACATTTCGCCTGTAAGGTTTATCTTATGGTTTACAGGACTGATGATGCAATGAAAAACGCAAAATTAGTTTCAAGAAAGAAACCTTAGCTATTGCAAAAACACCAGGGCACTAAAAAAACACAGAGGTCATTGAGTCATTGCCCCTAGACTGGTGGAAAAGGTTTACAGCAAGCCCAGTTGAGAGCGAAGTTGTATACGTGGGAAGGAACTGCCAGATGATCAACACAGTTGTGCAGGGAGTGCTGTGTCACAACCTGTCTCTCTCGATGGATCAGGTGCTCAGATCTGCAAGGATCTGGGCATGGCAGAGAAAGTGTAAACCCAACTTTGCAAGTTTTAATCATCGCAGAAGTATGAAAGCGGACAGATTCCTCAGAAGCTTGCCGCCAGGCTAAAGCTTATTTTGTTAGCCAAAGAAGTATTGAAGATTTGCAAACTATGCAAAGCTTTTGTAAAGCAGCACAAGAGGCAAATTGTTAAACTACATCTGGGCAGCCTAAGCCTATTACCAACTACTGCATACACCATAAAAAGTGACATGCACAGAAAAGTGTAACTACCATTAATTGAAATCTGATGCCACCTTGGAAGTATATGTGATTTGCATCCACATTGCAGCTCTTGGGTTGAATGGTTCCGTTAAATAAATCTTGAGAATGTGGCTACCTATGGTTTGTGCCACTACGTCACTACCATAACAACGTTTCACATTTTTCATTTTTCACAGTGCTTTTCTCATGACTGTCCATAAGAACTTGCAGCGAGATCACTGCAGTTTAATTGCAAATGCATTGATAGTAGCAAGAGTTACCGAATGCAAAAATGTCATTTACATCATTTTCTTTGGCGGTTATTTTCATTTTAAAATCTTGAAAATGTTAGCATAGAATATGTAAGCTGACAGTTGGATCAACTAAAGTAAGAAAATTGCCACTGAGTGTGCTGAGGGTATTTGGAGACCAATACAAAATCTATGTGACACTAAGAGCTGTTTGAAAATATAAATTGCTTCCTTATTATTGTTGTATCAAGAGCAAGTGCATACCAGATCAGTTAGTTCTCTGTCACAAGTGATGTAGATTACAGAGTTGAAACAGTGTGCAAGCTTGAAAACGGTAGTTCAAGTAAGCCGAATATAAAATGTAGTCAAGTTCATCATCACTTTCATACAAAACCAATTTGATGGTTAGATGCTTGGTGTCATTGCAATTGTAACCAACTTGACCAGCAACATAAAAACCACATTCTTGCAATATTTTTGTACCCTTGTACACTCATGACATTAAAAAAGTAAAATATTTTGAACAGCACAGAAATTAATCTATGACCATAGCATTAAAACCAACATGGACTACTGTGATACTAAGCACTGAGCAAAGCATTGGCACCAACTAAAAATATTGTTGAACCTTGCTTGATTCAAGCACAAAACACTACTTGTATTAAGTCTGATAGAACACTACATTAAAACTTGCAACATCCTTCCAGCATTTTATAACACAATGCCTACATCAAAATATCCACAAAATAATCTGATCACTCCTCCATATTGCTTATTTTGTGTTAAAGTTTATTTCTACTGTTTTCTAGCAGTCCTTTCTTCATTTTGGCACAAGCTGTGATTATTTTGATTAAAACAGTTTAAATATTTTATTATGTTAGTTTTTGAAACATTCAAAACTTAAGGAAATAAATGAAGCACTGATTATATTACATGACATTGAGCCACATGTGTTTTATTGTTTTCAACAATGTAATAAACAGCACTTTCTTACACCTTCCATAATCAACAAAAAGACTGAAATTGATCAAAAGCAACAATGAAGTGATTATTAAAATGTGACTTTTTTGCCATACACAGTCTTATTCATTAGAAACAAGCAGTACAAAAACATTACTACACCATGCACACAAAACATCCATTACTTTACCTGCTTCCCAAAAGCAGCTTCTAAAGATTCTAACTGAAATTGCTTCTGCTTGGTCTCTTTGCGTAATTTGTCATTTTGGTTTTCAATTTCACTGATTTTGGTTAGAGTCCTATGATCAAGACCAACCTTCCACTCATCAACAGCCCAACTCATTGCTAAGATGCAATGCTTTTGTAAAAGCAATTTTATCACTCCAAAATGCAGATTTGCATCTGCCTTGAGTATTCACAGTATATTACACAAAACAGCTCTTTGCGCAGCTGAATAATGCAAAAGTGTAGCTATACAAAATAAAGCTGAAACAAAATAAGTGTTTAATGAAATATTTGAACAGCATTTACAATACAACCAAATAAAATGTGGATGCAACTAGCAAGTAAAACATGATTGTTTTGAGATTTCACATACAGCACCAATTAGTCAAAAATTTCTGCAAAAAATTTTGTAGTAATAAATACAAGTACTAAAAAGTAATTTCAAATTTATTTCAAGTGTGCAATTGCCTTTACTTAACACGTTGGAAGCCAGTGTATAATATACTCATACTTTAAAATCATAATTGAGCCACTTTTTTGGTTCACTTTGCACCACCATAGCTTTGCCAGCCGATTGAGCTAGATAGCTGTTCAAACCATCTAAATATGCACATAATCTTTTATTTTAGATTTATTTAATTAGCAAATTTTGTTTTTTTTATGGGTAACATCATAATAGGGATAGTTCTGTGCATTTTTGACCAAGGTCACTGGGCCCTGGATGCCAACACCAAGGCAAGAGCCAATTTTTTGGTTTAAGTTTTAGTGGAAACTGGACTATAATATGAGTCTTTAGTCTTTATCTAGCGTTTCTAGTTCAAAAGTTATGACCAAAAACATTTTTACCCAAATTTTGTATTCAACCAACATGTTTTTTTAATCCCATCACTTAACTCACTACTTAGGGTCAGTTCACCAGCATGCATATGTAAACATCAAAACTTTACTAAATTAGCTATTTCTCGATTAAGTACGTTAAGTAACATTTTCCAATTCTAACAGCACTTTGCAAAAACCATCCCCTATGATCTGGATCATTCACCATCCGATTTCATTAGACAAAACCCAAGTTACATGCCCCCAATAAAAAAAAACATGTTTCGACCGCCAGTAAGCAGACAGTATAAAATAATGTAAAAACCAAGAAAAAATTAGTGATTTCAGTTGATAGGAGTGAAATGTCAAAATTATTTGTTTCCAGCTTTTTTTAGTAAAATTGTGACATAAACAACGAATAAACCCTAAATAAACAACAAATCAGCAATACTCGAATCAATCACTAATCATCATTTAAGGTTAATTTTGGATGTTAAGTTTAGCTTTAGCTTCCTTGTAAGTTATGGACCTAGTTCAGATTATGATAAGCACTTCATTTAAATCAGTGGTTTTCAACCTTTTTCATACAGCAACCCATTTTGCAACCCAAATTAGCCTAACGACCCCTTCTGAAAATTTCCAGTCAGGCATATGAAATGCAGTTGTGTTTTCATAATGAACAATCACTTTGACTAAAAATAATGCATGATATCCCTATGTTTGTTTAACAAAGACTCATTTAATTAAATTCATGCACATGGAAGCATCAGTGAGAAAGACCCGTGCCATATACAAATCACTCCACAGCACAACTCATTGAAAACTAGAATAACTCCCAAGTTAGCTACCGCATCAGAGATGTCTAATTTACAAACATAGCACATTCTTATATCTTTCTTATGTCAAAAGTTATTCGTCATAATCACGCTCACAACTTTGCAATAGTCATAATCACACTCAGAACAATTTTGAAATAAAAAGTAGTCATCATTTTTGCCAGGTAATCCTATTATTTTGGCTACGACAAAAAGTGCTTTCATATACGAAATATAAAATCTAAAAGTAAGTATTAATATTTTTATCAGAAGCTCTTGCGAACCCTCAAAAAATGGCAAACAACACCCATGGGGATCAAGCTCCCAGGTTGAAAACCACTCATTTAAATCATCTTGGCTATAATTACTCACTTAATTCACTAAATTCTACGACTTGGTAGCTATTAGTAACTACAGTACATGGTTCACATAGATCTGTATGATGTCACGCGAGCACTAAATCCTCGTCCGCTTTCTAATGCCAAACATGCATGTGAACTGTCTCTCAGAAATCTTATGTAAAAAAATGGGGAAAGGAAAAAGGTACATTTGTAGAAGTTGGCAAGCTATTAGAAGATCATTGCAGGAGCAAGCATGCAAAAATCAGCAACTCTAAGAGCAAGTTTGAGCGGTGTTAATGTAGTGGTGTTTGTGTGGGTAAATGAAATTTTGTTTTTTTGGATCAAACGCTATGATAGCATAGTTGGTACAAGAAAACTGTCTGGTAAATAGTCAGATTTCCTTAAATCTGCTTGAAATTTGGTAGAAGCATTCAAGGAAGGTACAATAAAGAACGGATGTCTGTCAGAACAGATATCGTTAATGGATGTGTGACAACATAACCAGAGTGCAAAAAAACTCGTGACACAATAAACAAAGGTGTAGATACAATACAAAAAAGAGTTTGTAATTGCAATTTAATATAACCTTTCCCCAAACACGTAATGCTAAAAAGTTGCAATGTTTTACTTTTTTATATTTTCACAACTGCTCAAACCTTAGCTTGTTATCAAGATTGGAATAATATTGGTGTGAATGCAATGGTGGCTGGAAGCAAGCCTAGGTTAGCAACAAATAAATTTTTACTACCGTTTTGGTGCCATTGCTAAGCATAAATTATTGGTTTTTGCGATTCCAGTTACGTCATTTTATATCCGCGATTAAGATCTACTACTGACGGACATCCGTCTTTCACAATGCACCTTCAAAGAAGGCTAAGGAATACTGTTATTATTTTTTTATGTTTTCCTTCTTAATTTTTTCCATAAAAAAGATTTTTTTATTGAACTTCAGCATACTACGCCAATCCGCAAACCACTGTAGTTGTCTGATCTTAAAGATACTCTGTTTTTCATGCATCCTTTACTTATTAGATTATTCTCTTGTTTGTTAAATCTTTTATTTGCAAACTGCTGCTAGTCTATATGAAATCTTGATCAATTTTCAGTTGAACACCAATTCAGAAATAGGCTAGCGTTAAAAAGGAAGTGGCTATGGAACCACCATCCACCCATGGATCTTCTTGATTCAAAACTTATTAGACCATCCTGTCTCTCATGACGCGATTCCAATAAAACTTTTGGTTTGTCATTCAACTAGCATTGATGTGGCAGCCTACGGGATAGGTTCCAAGTCTGTCTACCATCCATGTCAATGGATAAGGGTTTGTCTCTCGACTTGGCGCCTTAGGTTTTCGTAATGACTGCTTGCACGTTTCAATTTGTGAGACCACTTTTTCTTTTCTTTCTTCAAAGCTTTACAAACTTTTGGTTTAGGGATTACTGTTAGGTTGGCTTTAGGTTTGCACTAGCTTAGTCATGTTAGCTTAGGGATAGGTTTGCATTAGTTTAGGGTTAGGTTAGCGTTAGCTTAGGGTTAGAACTTTGGTTAGGGTTAGAACTTAGGTTAGTGTTAGGTGAGGATTAGGTTAATGTTAGCTTAGCTTAGCATTTCAATTGGTTAAGGCTACAGTTACTAGGGTTATGTTTTAGGTTTACCTTTTGTGTCTACTGTGTTTCTACAAAGCCTACTGCATTCTCCTCGTGTGTTACTGTTATGTTACAAGAGATGGTCGAATAAGGTTTCAAATTTAAAAAGATCCATCGATGGTTCTGTAGCCACTGCTGTTAAAAACTTCAACTTGTCAGTGAACTCACATGGATGATTATGATGTCACTGACAATGAATACAGTGAGTATGCATGAAAGCCACCGTGGTTGAGTACTTACAAAGTTTTTCTCACGACTAGTATGTATGTTGTGTACATGACTTGACTTGTTTATCTGTCATCTCTGAACTCATCACACATTTTGCTTGTCCACCCATCATCAACTGTGATGTGACTACCTGTAGTGCAGTGGTTCCCAATCCCAAACCTGTTCGAGCCGTGACGTTGCCCAAACCAAGCCAAGGTTGGTAGCGACTATGTCTCAATTAGCCTACCCTCAATATTTTGCAGTGATCGCTCATAATATACAGTAGGTAAATAGAGTGGTTTCGGTTCCACATTACCCCCCCAAAGAATCGCATATTACCCCCGAGGGGTAATTTACCCCCAGTTGAGTTTGGGAACCACTGCTAGTGTTAGGCCGTGCCGTAGTGGTAGTCATCCAAACTTACTTTGGAAAAATACCACTCGAAACGATATTTTTTTACACAAAATCACACCTGACACCATCATACTGTTTCTATAAAGCACAGACTGAAAGTTTCAGTTTTAAGACATCCAAAAGACAATCAATGTATTCCCAAACGTTATAAAAAATACCACGCATTACTACGATGTTGACAAACATTCAACACTGATTACTCGCTTCCATTCAATTTCCCACAACTACAAACCCTGCACTGTTATTGGCTTAAAATATCCGCTAACAGCGCCAAAGATAAAATAGAATCAAATTCCAGAAGTAGAGATGGGCGGACTGATGAAGGTCATATTTAACGATCCAAATTCAGTCCTGAATTTTTTTAATTCAGTCAAGTCCAAACTTAGTCCAAAAAGATTTTTTAAAGCACTGTCCAAATCCAAATGAAGTCCAAAAATTTGACAAAATACAGTACTTTAACAACATAAATACCGCATTTCTTTTCCATTAAGTCAGACCAAATCAGGTCCAGCCACCAGATACTAAATTTTAGAAGATGAAGTCCGGTATCAAGAGAAATTTCGGATTTGCGAAATCGCTGGTTTTGAGGAAACCGCGCATCCGCAGAGCGATATTCCAGGTCACATCTTTTGCAAGTTTTTCCGGGTAGGCAGGGTTGCCAACCTGTCTTCACCAAAATAGCCAGACCGAGTCGCAAAAAAATGCTAAAGCGCCAATGCAAAATAAATGCTGTTTCACAGCTTGTTAGAGTCATCGAAGCAATCCAATTCCAAGTCATTAAAAACATTTTCTTCTCCCGTGATCAGGCCAGATTTTTCATATCTATTTAAACTAGTTTCTTATTATGTTATTTAATAAGAAACAAAAATTGTTTCTTATTAAATAAATTGAGCATTTTTAGAGCAATAGTAAAATATCTGCAGAATTTTTTTCAAAACTGAGATTCATTTTTATGCGTAACGATAACAATGCATCTAACTCGCTTCCTAAGCTTCATTGAATTCCATGCAGTTGTTTTTGTCAAAGTTACAGAGGAAAAAATTGTTCCATCTGCATTTGAAATTGATAATGCTAAGCAGGACAGTCCGCATATTGCAGGGGTGGCCAAACTATGGCCCACGAGCCGCATCCGGCCTGCCGACCAGTTTAATCCAGTTCGCCAAATACCTTGCACCTTTTTTTCAAGCACCGCATTTCCTACTGTGGACAGCAGTGCAATAGCATTGGCTGCTGCTTGTCATATAAATCGCACTGCAGAGATGATCGGATAGTGAATTTTTACTATCCGATCCTATCCTGTTTTTGAAAAATGATATCCGTTTCCGATCCGAATCCTGTTTTGGTTGAAACCATACTATCCGTATCGGAAAACTATCCGAAAGTGTATTGTGATGCACAACATATACTTTTTGTGGTGTGTCTTTATTGCCTTGGGCTATTTTGCCTTGTGAGGCAGAATAGCTGCTGGAGCTATTTTGCCTTTAGTTGAACACGACTGGTTGAAGTAGCCACATGACAAGTTTGGAGCGCATGTCCTGCTAAATTGACCATGACATCTGTAACAGCTAAGTCCCATGAATGGATGATGGTTGTCATGGTTTCATGGCTGGCAAGAAGTTAGCAGCTTCTTGTTTGCATTAAGTGAAACTGCAGGTTAAACCCTACTTCTAAACACTGAACCACTAAACCTAAAACATGACCCTAGACCTTGGCGATAAGCCCTCATCCTAAACCTTAACCATAAACTCTTAAACCCCAACCAATTGTCTCTGCGTATTGTAACTGTCGCATGACCACTTCAACCAATTGCATTCACATGAAGGCAAAATGGTCCCAGCACAGGTTTTGCCTCATGAAGCAGAAAAGGCACTATACCTGAATGCATTGTGCCACTTTGGGCCCTGTCATGCTTGTAAACAAAAAGTTTGACATATCTTGCAAGCTTGACATATCGCATGAAGCATGTGCAACCCAGTTGTCTTCGCACACCTTCCGTGTGGGATTTATCCTGGAACCTCGGGAAGGATGGATTGCGACGTCATCGATGTTAACTCCGCGCCAGACGAATCGGCCAGAGAGGGCTCTTATTTCCATGTGCATGGGAGTCACTTATAAGTGTCGCTTGCTTGGTCTTTCCCTTCTTGCTTTGGCCGACTTTGCTCACATGAGCGGTCGCACTAGCGTGACTGCTACATGTGTAACCTAAGTACTTTTCCGAGTCAATTGCATTGAAAAGCAAGCGGAAGTTTTGCCACACAGTCCTGTCGCCACAGGGGGGGCTTTGGTGGGCTTAGCCCCTCCGAAAAAATGCTCCAAGCCCCCCCAATTTTGAATATGTAGCACTATAGAAGTGCTTGTTCAAATTTCAGAATGTCTAGCCCCATTGCACAAATGTAAAGACCACTGTATAAAGCCCCACCCTCACTCCACAAATGTGAAGCCCCCCATAAACTTTCTGGCGACGGTTCTGTTGCCACACCAAGCTTTTCATTAGTCATATCTTTGGCAACAGTGCTTAGATTTTAACACCACCCATGAGTTCACATTCATTTCGTTGCAAACCCTGCGCCAAAATGTTGGCAATCGCGGGACTTAAAGGGTTCATTATATGCAAAATTGTTGTTTTGTGAAACTGACTTGTTAGACTGAATTTTTGTCAATCAATTCAATATAAATGACATATTTTAAGCCAGGGCATTGTTTTGAATGTTGTTTTGGTGTGTAGACTAACACTGCTATGTAGTTAGGTTTGGTTTAAGGGCAACAATGGGTAGGATTAAGAAAGAATGGAGCTATCTGGCCTGGTATCATTCAGCAACCAGTCAATGCAGGCACACGTACAATAGGCGTGAAGACTGCAAGGCTCGGTGTAGACTGCAGACCATGTTAAAAGAGCTAGAGTGCTCTAGCTAGTCTAGGCTACAGATCACAGTAGTCCTACACTAGCTAGCCCTAGTCCAGGTACGCAGCAAACAACGTCCTTAATGTATAGGCTATTGAAAGAGCCCTACCTTGCCACACCAGGAACAGATGTTACAAGCAAGTTTTACATGTAACAAGTATTGCTGCTCAGAAGCCAAGCCTGGGAATACGCTCTAACCTCGAATCCAACCAAACAACGTTCAAAACGATTTCAAACAATCAGAACGATCCATGCGATCAACGGATCCTGAAGCCAGTCACGAAAAACGTGACGCGAAGACGTGATTGCCTCAATAAGACCGTTAATGATGTTAGGCGGTCAAACGTGATCAAGCCTCATTCAAATATCCGGTTTAGCCAATCATAAAGCGATTACTTAATGATACATAATTAGGAACCAATCAAGACGCTTAATTGAATGGAGAATGTCCAGGAATTCGGGTATAAAAGACCACGAATTCGCATCCAAAGACAGTTGAAATTGATTTCACTCGAAAGCAGTTTCTCTCCTTCTGTCTCTCAAACCTTGAGGTTTGGCTTCGGAAGTAAAACGACTCCTACATTCGGCCTGCTGACCCCAGGCTTAAGGCTCGGTTATGGAATGTATTCGTTCCTTCCTGCCTGACACCGAAAGCCAAGAAGGTAATCAAGAGTTTAGGTTTTACGACTGGTTAAGTCCTAGCAGGATCCCGCCGGGCTAGAAAATGGCTTGTCCGAGATAATCTCTGCCAAAATGGACGACAGCAATTGGCTTGTCCGTGTTAATCCCTGTCAGTCGGTCCGGCAATTCACTCTACATTAGAGTAATATGCTGTAAGTCGTTAACATAAAATAATGTGTACTAATACGCCCTGACGTTGTGTAAAATGATAAAGTTAAAAGAGTATTCCTTTAAGTTATGCATTTTTTATGTGCTCACAACCAAACCGAATAACTGAAACTATACAGCTGTAAGTAAAACTGCGGCTCGCTTTGACTAATGATAAACTTCCGTTGAGACGTTCTAGCAACACTCTGAATGATCAGAGCTTAGTATCGAGAGTCGAAGCGTGACAGCAGACAGAATCAAAGACAAACCCACAAGCATTAGGACGTTAATGAAATGTAAATCAGAATTAATTTATTTTATTAATAATATCCCTAGGCAGTTGCATGAGAGTTCTTGTTTGAGAAGTGCACAAGATTGAACCATTAATATTGGTGAGTACCATTGGCTGTTCATTATTATGTCGCTTTTATGAAACAATAAAATTTACGAAATAAAATATGACTTATGAGTGTTGCCGTTAGAATGAATAGAGAAGTATCAGAAATAAGAAGGTTTTTTAAGCCGACTTGTTTCGGTGATAAAGGGCCGTGATTCAGCAATGAAGTGAACCCACTGTTAGAAAACTGCTGAATCTAAAGAAGTCACATATCCTCACATTGTTGAGCAATGGACTTTAACACAGACTTATGCTGACAAATTTGGCGTGTCCAATTAGCAGATTGGGTGAGGGCATGGGATTACACTGCAGTACAGCGCTTACACCATAGAACGACACAGAGTCATGGCACAGAAGGCTGAAAAGATGCTTCTGAAGATAATAAATGAATGATTTTGCAATGTGCAACTTTTTCCAAAAGTCTGAATCCTCGAAATATCGATAAAAGCGTGTCGGATATCCGG
>JGI24158J21664_10005870_pt1 | contig 16103 bp, 9 predicted proteins | sample Ectturendosymbi3_FD_21664 | JGI IMG/M metagenome (IMG submission 21664)
TATTGCGTCATAAAGCAGATAGTTGATCATGTGCCCACTCTTGCCGTTAAACAAGCGTGAAATAATTGCATTGTAAGTTCAATTCACTTGTCAGTTCGGTTTGATTGAGGAAACTTTGCACTTGCGCTAGTCGCTCGGATCTCCACTGCAGAGTTTCCTTTACAAGTTTGGCTTGATTACGTTGGTAGCGGTACACTGTCTGATGTCCACCAGAGCAGCATGATATTAGTCATAAACATGGACGCAGCTGGGAAATACAGATACAGATTAACTCCAATAATTTGCCATCTTTTTTATATTTATTTTGTTAAAACACAACCATCAAAAAGGTTATAGCACGGTTGAATGAGCATAGTGACGTCATAACACCACCTCTTAGATGGGCCCGCGTCTAGGTCTTTCATTGGGTCCCGCACTTGCCAAGGCCAGCGCTGTCTAAAGATGCTTTCGTTCATATGAGGCCGGCACAATTGTGTATCGTGCTCAGTCAACCGTGCTCAGTCAACCGCACTGCATGTGCAGTGCTGTGGAAGTTGAATGGTTAGCACAGAATTTTCGACATAGCAGTGCACGTGTGTGATTGCATCTACAGTGGCGTTTAGGTTTCTCTAGTGAATAATAACGCTAGCTCATATTTAATGATATCCACAAGCCTATGTTGCGTTTGATAGGTTAATCATAGCAGCTTAATCTTCAAAAAATGAAAAATCGCCATGCAAGATAGGAATTTATGTTGGCCCCCTTCTTTTTCCTTGGCCCCGCAGTGCCCCCCCCCACTTTTTTCATTATAGAATCGCCACTGACTACAAGCTCCCTACTGCATAATACCAGTACCGGGAACACGGCTCTTGTAAAGTGTGAGTGTCTTATCTGCAAATAAACTGTCATTGCAAGAATGAAATCAATTAATCGAAATTGAGCTACTGACTTCATGTTTCTGGAAAATTTTGGGTTTTAGGCTCAATTTCGAGTAGGGGGGCAAATGCCCGTTTTGCCCCACCTGCGGTCGCCCATGAAGTGGGGCTACTTTCATTCGCACATGTTTTAAGTGGGGTTCCTACAATACTTTCACTTGTTTGCAGCAACTTGCAGAAAAGGTTTGAAAAAGAAAAGCTTTTCATAAGACGTCAACCTGACAGCACTTGTGGATCGAATGGTTTGTTTGCAACAATTGGTTCGAAAATAGAAAATCCGCAAATTGCAAATGGAAAGGATGTGAACTCTGTCATAAGACGAAACAGCGCTGTTCAACAACCACAAGTCTCGGGAGATAATAACGAAAGCTTAGCCTATTTGAGCAATCAAAAATTAATGGACATTTCTTCATCGCAAAGTGAAGTGGTAGAAAATGTTCTTTATGGTACTAGATCTGAAGAAGTGCTTGTTGACAATGATTTGTACAACATTTAGTATTTATCACAAACCAATTTTGATTTATGAATCAATAACTCATTTTATTTACTGGGAAAAGATGAAGTCTGAACTTGGCACTCCCTGTGTAGAAACATAAGCCTTTCCAAGCATTTTGCCAAAACAATACTTCAGAGATAAAAAAACAGGGAACTTTGTGTTAGATTTCCTGCAAATGTTTTGGAACTACATTGATTTAAGTTGCTGTGTGATTCTGGCAATTGTGTATGCCACAAAACTAGTTAGCTTGATATAATGTGGCGCTTAGCGAAGTTAAATCCAAAAACAAAGAGAATCCTCATGTCGTATAGTGGATATCAACCATCGTATAAATTTGTCAGATCGAAGATTAACGAAAAGAAAGACCTTAATGTCGTGGTCGTGTCTAGGAACCTAGCTCTGCCGGGAACGCTGTAAACAATGCACACGTTCGCCGCTTTGGGGTCGAAAATTCAATCACAATCCGTTTTTACCTGTTTCATAGCTTTTCTCCCCCTAGTGTGCAACACAAGTGACCTGGAGGTCAAGTGAAACAAGTTGTTGCACCAAGAATCGTTTATTTCGATATGTAAAAAGAAATTCTGTCGCGTTTCTGGTATGCATGAATAGGTATCTGGGTTCAGCGTGTCAAATAACTAAAATGCTTAGTATGCATTAAAGAATGACCTTGCATGTGTTCCACCTGTGTTCCTCCTACTCAACGTATTCCATTCTCTTCAATGTAGTTATGTTTAACAATTTTTGCAAAGTTTTCATGTGCCAGTGATGGGAAAAAGTTATTGTCTTTTGGTTCTGAGGAATACATTGCACATATAGCATTTAGAAAGTATCTCTTTCTGGTAGGCAAACATTTTCACCTAAAAGGAAATCGGCACGATTTACACCTTGCCAGGGGTTGCGCGTTTTGGTTCAGAGCAGGCTTTGTGATAAAACATTTCCAAAGACGAGGAGATGTTTTAAATAAAAAACGGTGTTGCTGTGTCGAAGGAAGTATAATTTCAATTCAAGAGAAAGAATTGTATTGTTAATCAAGTAGCCAATTTGCAATAAGGGGTATCCGTTTAATACTGTTTACCAAACTTAGTGTAGCACAGGAATCGATAAATCAACTGGTTCACCCTTTGCCAATTCGGAAATAAAACAGACTATCAGATAAAGGTGTGAATTAGCTTTTGCGTAAGAGCAAAGGATACATACCGTACATGCTTCAGTGTTTTGTGCTGGTTAGTGTTTCCTGGCATTTTTTATTCGTGATTTGATGCAACGTCCATGTTTGTGAACGGCTTCAAAGTGGATATGCAACCTGCATCACCGGTTTTGATTAGTGCTTCCGGTCCAGGGATATTTCTAGATATTCCTATTGTTGGGATACTGATCGGCGCTCTTGCAACAACTAGACTGACCATTCAACTAGTCGGGAATCTTCGTAAAATCTTGCGCTTGGGAATCACGGACACCTCTTTGGAATAGGAAGGCAAGACGTGACGTTCATACACAGCAAATCTGAAACGTTGAACGTTTTCAGACAAAGCTGTGAATTTTTTGCGTGAAAGGGTCAAAAATCTGCTCGTGAATTGAGTTGCAACTTACGTTTAAAGTGTGTGCATACGGCAAAACCACGTCTAAGAAAACATCCACGACAAACACGTTTATTTCGTAAGGTCTGTTCTAAGGAACCTGCAGATTGGTGTTATTTGTGTCTATGGTAAGCATACAGACTACCTAGGTCTTCATTCCGATAAACTTATCAAGCCAAGACATAAAAATTACGAACGTTCAATATTCAAAACTATTTACCTATTTTACTGTGATTCCAGCAAAAAAACTAGTGATATTCTTTCCTCAAATGACTTCCGCTCCAGCTTTACTTGTTTGTATTATCAAAGGATATATTTCTTCAAAATTTGTTTGTTCACAAAACTCAGGACAGATACCCTGAAAGTGCAGATAGACGGGAAAAAGAAAAAACATGTCTATGATACTGAACGATATTTGCAAAAAATGGTTGGTNTGGGTTNTGAACATTACGTTCCATGCATACTTTGGAAATACAACAAAAGATCTGTGTTCAACTGATCTTCAGGTCTTCGTTCAGGAATGGCTGGCAAGACTTCGGACATATGAATGGCAAAACAAGTCAATAAAGCATTGGAACTTAACTGGGCAAAGTCAAACTCTGAACGTTCTCTAAGAATAGGTTGCTTTGAGCAGAGTTCAACAGCACTACCAATCAGAAAATTAGTATATTTGCAGTAAAAGTACTGGCCGAAATATTTCGGAAATAATGCAAATCGCATGCGTTTTAATAAGTCAGGGTCTAGATATCATGGATTTTATGGTGATTAACCTATTACCAACATTCATTCCTCATCTATCTCATAATGTCTTGGGAGTTCGTATTGCAGCTGTTCAAGCCCCATATAAAGCTAACGTGACTATCAAATTGTGCTGCAAAATATCATGGAATAGTTGAAACAACTCTGACTCTTGACTTTTTCTTTATGATATTAGAAACGACAATGTTACGAAAACTTTGTCGTATGCTTCAGGTTACGGTTTCGAACCCTTTTCGGAATGATCTTGTGCCGCTTCCTCTATCACGTTTCTTTGTGATCATGGCCGTCGCCACTGGTGCCTGCCCCCCTCCATTTCATATTTGGCCCCCTAACTACCACGAAGCTGTAGAATTGTTATGTGCAGTTGTATATAGTCAATAAGTGATAGCTTGTTGAATGACTCTAGTTTGCGACATTGCGTTCGTTTTTCAAGTCAACAAAAAGCGCAGAAATCCACTGTTTTAGTCGCCGGAATCGCCAACATAAGTGTCTTGAATGCTTTGTGCAAACAAAATTTTGGCTTATGGTAAACTAAGAGCGCGTCTTGTTTTTTTTTCGTGACGGACAGTAAAGTTGTAGGAAATACAGAGTACTTTGAAATTAATTTTTGAGTAGTCACACGTCGGTTGTGTATGTTACGGCAGATGCGAGCCGTGGAGGAGCTAGTCCGCAGTAAAGTAGAGAAACGCGCACCTGACGAACTTTCGCCTAAACCTGACCCTGACGAATTGCGTGCACCACGGGGTCTGTAGTCTCTTATTCCCTACAGCAATCGCAAACGGAGGGCAATCAATCTGGGCAAACTTTGTTGTCACAAATCCAAAAGGCGTCAAACTTCAACGGCGATTGATTGTCAAACACGGTTTCTGAAATACAACAGAAACAACTAAGCGATTCTACCAAGCGCAGCAGCAGTAAACTATCAGACCGCACTATCTATTAGCTCAGCATGGCAAGACAATTAATCCTTGAAGGCGCGACTGCGAATTAAGTCAGTTCAGCCATTAACAATGAAAAGGCGTTTGCTGCCACTATTCTCAGGTAAATCTACGCGAACTAAAGACACAGCAGTAAACTTGCACTGGATTCGCGGTGTGTTACCGACGTTCAAGAGCAATAAAAATAAACATGTATCACAAACCAATTGGTGTGAAAACCACAGCTCAGACCTTTGGTCTTTTCGGTGATCAGAAATGCTCTGACTCACTTGGCAGAATTTGGTTTATACACGAAGAGAGCTGAACGTTACTAACTCCAAATTAGACTGGGCTGTGGTTTTTACTGCACGTTATGCGAGGTGAAATAGAAAAACAGTTAATCTTTGCGCGAGATTGCGCAAACCGTCAAAGACTGTTGCCGTCTATTTGGCAACCACGAGGGACGATATACTAGGGAATGGAAACAGGTCAATCCGCTTGCGGGGTCTCGGTGCGGCATTGTGTAAACAGGCAAAGACGGTCAAGAACCTGCTGGTCTACACTAGGAAGCCGCGGGAACTGTAACTGGCAGGAATACTGCGGTATATGTGCAGATGCTGTCAATTAATGTTAGGCCTTAAGGTGGCATCAAGTAAATTAGACCCCCTTTGAACCTAGAGAGCACATATTAGATAACTAGTAATCGCACGAACACAGCTTGAAGTCATTAAACACAGATGGGACATAAGTCGCTGCGCGCCGTTACAGTGCAAAATCAGGGCCAGATTTAGCAATAGGTTGTGTAGGCTTAACCCTACGACCTCAAGATCCAAGGGGCCCTCCAGCAAACTATGGTACGCATGGAGGCAATTGCCCTCACTGCATATGGTCAGGTCGTTAAATAAACATACGCCAACAATTTATGTTTTTAGTTATTAGTTTTAATTCAATTAATTGGATTTTGTGTGGGTAACACCAGGGTCTTCCAACGAGTTTTCATGAGTCTCAGGTCAGGCCGCATGCCGACTGTAGTGTCGACATACTCAAAGCACTTTAACTGCGTCTTGCGTTTGATGAGTCGTGTCGATTGTTTCGTGTGAATTAGGCGAAAGGTTCGATACGCACCTGGTAAAAGCTTAAAGGTTATACTGCAGATAAGAGATACGTGAAAGGCTAGCGTTATCCTGCAATAAAAACACAGTTGTTTTTTTCTGATCTTGAACAACGCAGCTGCTTTGCTAGCGTTTCCATTCAGTCATTCAGAAAGCAGATTGCCATTGAGTACACTATTTGCGCAAGTTTGTACTGCTCCCATGCTAAGGAAATCAAAGAACGTTTGATGAGCTTAAATTAATCAGCAAAAGTCACTTTACCAAATTGCAGCCACATAACTCTACCCAAGGAGACAAANAGTAAGCAAACAGCAAGAAAAGGACCGAGCCACGTTTTGGNTCTGACGTCTGTTGCCCTTAGATTAGNTGTTATTGGTCGGTATATCCAACCACGCGGAGTCTTAGCTCTTAGTTTGATGGCCACAGCTTGCTCAGGAAAAAAGGTCTTTCTGAAGATTAAAAAGAAGTAAAACTGAATTAAAGGGTCGCAATGCTCCAGGACAGGTTGACCAACACTAAAATATTCGGAGCATTAAAAATGACAAACTTAGGCAAACAAATTTTGATTAAATCTTAGATGATGTTGTTATGAAGGCCAGGACCAAAGCCTTTAAATTGTTTACTGTGCTCTGTTCAGCCTGACTTAGTTCAAAGATTGTAGCTTTTCATTTCTTAACACCTATTTCAATAACGACAGGACGGCATAAGGGAAATTTAAATTTCACATCCTTTCGCGCGACGGTTTCGTTGCAGTCTGGAAAAGCAACAAAAATTCGAATCGTGATCCTAGCAGTTGCAACCATTTGGGATGTTTTACTTGACGTGTTTTGCTCGTGTGTGCAAGATTTTTACAGCCCTTGTCCTTACGGCCGCTACAAAGTCTATACGTGTAGTGTGTTTGGTTTTTAGGAAATTGTATATTTTGGGTGCTACTGTTGAGCACAACGAACAAAAAAAGAGATGCAAAGTTGACGTAGGCCGTGTGCTTTTTCAAAAATTTAACTGTGATGTTTTTGTTTGTCTCCCTGTCGAGATTACAATAGTGTTCCCGCCAGCCAAGCATGTTTTGCACAATTCCGTGTCATTGAACGCTTTTGCGCCGAAAGTAAGAACAAGCGCAGTTATCGTGGGTCACTTGCTGTAGAGATCTACAAATTTTTATTGACCGTACTTTTAAAGCAGGGGTTCCCAACCTTTTGTTTCTCACGTACCCTTTCAGCATTTCGACAGATGAACACTGAACATGTACCCCTAAAATCGTCTATGGGAAAATATTTTAGCATGGTTATTCATAGATATGTTTAACAATAAGCATATGATTTTCATATAGACCTATGTATGAATATTTCCAAATAAATATAATGTAACTATTTTTTCTCCTATATTGCTAACCTCAAATGCACCCCTTCAGATAGACAACTGCACCCCAGGGGGTGCATGTACCCCAGGTTTGGAACTTCTGTTTTAAAGCATCAGTATCGTCATTTTCGGCCTAGCGCTTTTCAATTTTCCTTGGTAACAGTGGGAGATGGAACCTTACAATTGGATTAGCCTAAAGGGGCATTGCATTAGCTAATTACGGCTCTGGGTATACCGAAAGATTTAAGTGTAACAGATAACAGGGCTATGTTGATTCCAGAAATGAGTCACAACCATTATTTGACGAAGTTTGTTCTAAACAGAGAGGTATATGATGACATTCTTTCCGCTTTTGCGCTTCAATTGCCACGTTGTATCGCCTACTTGCATTATTTCTGCTGTATAGCGAACCGCCTGATATGCTGCAGCTTGTGCGACATGAAAGAGGTGGCGAGGGGCAAACGTGAAACGCGAGGACAATCTACAAGGAGATAGCACTTTTAACGGTTTGCAAAATATGCTATTTCTTGTCTCTTCCCTTGCCCAAGTTGCATAAGAGCAAATGACGATGCTCAGCAGGTTTGGCGTTCATATCTGTTTATATCTTTCTGGGTCGAGTAAAATGTGAATAAAGTTTACATATGCCAAGAGACTTTTTTCGTGCGGTTGTTGTATGCATCCAACATTGTATTTCTAAAATATGCCCCCCTTGTGATTTTTGGCCCCCCTTGCTGCGACATCCTGGCGACAGCTCTGTTTGTGATATACTACGACAACTATATATGCCAGAGATATTTTATTAATTTTCTTGTCATGATTTTTGTCAGCCCACTCCACAATATTGAGGCGAACTTCACAATCTTTTTTCCACGAAATGAGGTTTTCAAGTTTTAGGCAGCTTGATTCGTTTTGATAGTGATGAAACTTTTTGGTAGTGTACAAACACACGATAATATAGGATAATGCATTTCTGCATAATTAAACCACCCATGCTTGACAAAACGCCTATGCGGATCAAAATTACTCCAAACACATATTGTGATGAATTTGCAACTTCGCAATTGATGGTTCATAAATAAGAGTTACATAGTGATACTACCTGCTGGGTGCAATTACTGAACTCGCTATTTTTATAAAGCGAAAAAATAACCTAGATACTAAAAATTAACTTGTAGCTTTCAAAAGCAAATAATTTTTTATTTTTTGTGATAGCTGCTACATTTGCATACAAAGTTCGCATGTCCACTAGTTTTGCATGATGAGTTGCACCTTTTGCCTGATTAAATGTTTACTTTGTTACTTATTTGTGTGTGACTTTGGTGCGTTTGAGTAGACACCTATCTGAACCCTTATTTGATTTTAAAATCCTGTAAATCTTTCAGAATTTGATGTGAAACGCATTACGCTTTGCCTACAACATAGGTCATGTTATCCCTGGGAAAGTATAGCCGCAAGAGATGTTGACGCGTAGAAAATAAAAGCTCGGAAAGTTGGCCGCTCGGCTTATCAATCCGGTTACGAGGATTCAGTAAATGGTGTTGTGCGAGTGTTCATCTTGCTGCTCGCTGCCTTTGCACCAAGTAATCGCAATCAACAACCGAAGCGGTGTCTATCAACTCAAATGAAAACCACTTTTACCACATCTATGACTTTCGTGTGACGTAGGTTGCACAGCAGGAAGCAGTGTGTAACTCACGATATGATGCTGCAAATAGCCGTGTATAGAGAGCAGCAAAGCACAGTGTTTGCTATCTTGCCAGGCTGGTTCTATGCTGCAGCAGAACGTTTGAAGGTAGGTCAGTATATTTGATACACGCATGGCCTCCAGACTACCGCCTTCGCAAACTGCTTCAATGTTGTCATATGTACAATCAAAGCAAAAGGACATCATGACGTGATCCTAAGAGTGGTTCAACAAATTGACCTGCACGTGGGAATTTGTCCACTGCTTCATCCCACGGCGGTGCAAGATGTTTTAGAAGCACAGCACAAAAACATTGTGGATACGTTTTGAGTAAAACTATGGAGCAATACAGAAATCCTAGGTTGAATTTGTATTTCAAAGGTAAACCATTTCCTGGTTCCTGTTTTTCCAATAAATCAAAGTAAGGCGTTTAAAATTTCAACACGTTTTATCATTGCAATTTAGTTAGGGTTTAGCACGCAGTGCAACATTATATCATTGGCGACGTTTTGAATAAATCTCTGCATGTGATTAATATAAATTGTAACTGTTTGATGTACAAGAGATTTTTGAAAGACATTTTATAAGCAAATTCAAGTGCGCTTAAAATCCTCGAGAGTCATTTGAAAGTACTGTATTACAGTATATCTGCTGCAATGTTGAAAGCCTTGCAAAAATGCCCCTTTGACTGAATTGAAAATTGTCTGCTTAAATGCAGCTGTAGGAAGTACTAAGTTAGTACGTTTGTCATCTACCAATTTCAACGCCATACCTTTTCATGCTGAGTGTCTACAGCAACATAACCACTTTTACCAGTCTCAGCGGTTTCAGTAGTTCCCTTTTCTGTCATTTATAACTATTAGGAACGGTTATGACTTTAACAGCTTCATGACGGCTAGATGTCATGGTGAGAAAGTCACAGCAGCTTTTGGGCGATTTTTGGCGATGCAGCAAAAACATCACGAGAACCACAGCCTGTTATAAGATAGTGAGATTACTTTTTTGAGCGTTTGACTGATGCCGGGTGACCATGTTTCTAAAGTTGCAATGCGTGATTACGGTGGAGTAAACACATTGTAGCGCTTGCATTGATGCCGTAGGTGCGTTTGCGTGAATGTTTTCGTTTTCATTGACGTCAAATCCGTTTCTGACCGAATTACACTAAGACTGCGACGTTTCCTCAAACGAGTATGAGGATGGCGGCAGCCCAATAGTACGACATCAGAATCAAGAAGTTGGTAGTTCGATTCCCGGTGGCTGAACCACCGTAACACTTTGTAGGTCGGAGTGTTTGGCTATATCTGTTACAAAACAATAAAACTTTTGTCTTGAGTCAATTGCCGCCTTCCAAATAATACAGAGGAAAAAGTTATGGCTCTGTTTATATTGTTTTAGGAATTATATTCGATGTTGAAAAAGTGCTGTAAAGCTATGGCGTTGAAGAAAAATTGAAATTTCACTCTCCAACGTAACGCCGTACGTTGCATTCACCTTCATAATCAACACATCGGATCTTTACTTTTGTGTTTGAAGGAGCGCAGTGTATTTAGTATAACTATGGGGATTGAATTTGGAAAAATTAAAAAAATTAATATAACAATCAAACGAATTAAATAAATCTGGCAGATGAAACCATTTCCTACAACATTTTGTAAGCATTTCAGGGAAACCAGACTGCATTAGGCCTACATTAAAATGACAGAGCACATCCTCTTGCGGTAAATGGACACTTCTGAGATCTCCTGAGATAGAAACAGACATTCCATATGATAATATTTTGAAAAGGAACCAGCAATGTTTCTAAAAATGTTTAAGTTTCCGTGAAAAAAATTAGCTCTGCGAAAAATAGCTTCATTCCAAATTTGAAAATTTTATGATGAAGCATCGTTACGAAAAGAATAATATTTATATTTGTTTCAAAATGCATTGGCCAAATTTATGTTGCGAAGATTGCGGCAGATCAATGACGTAGTAGTGTGTAAGTTTTTTCAGCATTCGAATATAGGACCTCCATTCAAACTTCAAAATCATTTAAATGATAAAAGATGTGAAATCTTTTGAAAAATTACTTTTAACCAGGAAGTCATTTTCAGTAAGGAAACAAGATTTTATAACGCCTCCAATCAGTCTGTCTTTACTGTCAAGCGGCAAAACGGAAGGTTTGCATAGTTTCACGTTGAATCAACTCTGGTTTCGAAGTAAAAGAAGGTTATGTGTACTCTAAAGATCTTTACAATGTCCGAATTTTATTCTACAGTTATTTATTCTTTGGCAACATAATCGTTTGCATCTTGTGTACTCCATGGGATTTGTTCCTTCTTCAGTGAAACATAACTACCATCTGCCAACATTAGTAAGAATATTGTGTAATTTTAATGAAAAAACGCGCTTTCGCAACATGTTGAGACCGGTTTTAACCACGTATCTGCGGTATAGCTTCCCACAGTTCTATTGGGTGAGCTTCCACAGATCAGCCCTCGGTTGTTTGTTGTTTTCTTTTGCAATTGTCTCGCCTTTGGCTCTACGACGTATCAGGTCACGTTGACAGTTACACCAGCGTTAATTTTACTTTGAACGTACAGTAAAAACTGAGGATTGGTCATGTTGAATGATGCATCTAGATTCAAAGACGTGTAAACCTTCACCCTGACCTGAATGCATTTGTTGGGTGTAAAAAATGTAAAAATTGGCAAGAAATGTTTAGATATTAATATTGACAGTTCGTACGTCAAAGTTTAATTTGCATCGTTAGTTTTTGAAACAGTCACAAACTCCGATTTACACCAATTTGATATTTCTTTCGCGTTTGTTTTTAGAGGATTTTATTTAATCGCAAATAATCTGTTTCATATTCTTAGATGAATATTTGTTTGTGGCGTTCATTCTATTACTTCTTGTACGGCCAGGATTTGCAGAAATTTATAGGAAAGTCGAGCACGCTTGTCTTATTACACATTAATGTACTGGTGGTATAACCCGTAAAGTCATGTTATTGAACCTAAGGTTTTCATGACTGCAGCTCTTTTTCACATATAATTTTGAGAAATCTGTGTCAATCGTAGTTGCTGCAAGTAAAGCACTTGGATGTTCTGTATCCAAACCTTGAGGTTTGTGCTGTACGTGCAAGAAACCACTTCGCAACCCTACAAAACCTAGGTTCACTATTCTTTTCACATGTTTGTCTACTAAACTGCAAACGTCTGAGAGCTTCCTGGCGCTTCACTGCGCAATACGGAATTTAAACTTTTAACACTCAACTGCAGCTTTATGCAAGTGGCAGGATAAAGGTTTGATGTCTTCTGGTGAAAAATGTTTAGTTTCAGTTCTCGAACACCTCTTATGGCGTTGTTATATGGTGAGGATTTTGAAAAAGAAGCACCAATTATCTCGTAACTTGTTTTGTTAATCTTTTCACCTCCTAATCTCCGCAAAGTTGAAGACCTGGTTATACAAGCACCACCAAAGAACACTTTACGCTGAAAAATGCAGCGTATCTGTCGCTACATTTATTTTGGTTCGAAACAACATAGTTTTTCAACGGATAATTCTCTAAAACTCGTAATTGTGTGAACTCTTGAGTAACCGTTGTTTCACCGGTTAGCTCTGAGAAAACGGTGGTTCAACATCCTTATTCTAATAATAGTATATGATGAAATTAATCATACGCAGGTTATTACGGAAGAACTCGAGCGAGCACCCAGTACATAGTGCGTACTGCTGATAGCGTATAGGCCTTCGTGATCGTTTGAAAACTGTGGAGAGGCTTTCAGCAAAACATGTTTTAATGTTCACTGTTTCTACAGTACTCTGTCAATATCTTTAGTGCCAACGCCTAACGGGATACAGTAGAACTACACACAAGTCATTGTATCGTCTATTGAGAATATATCGTCTCTTGAGAAAGAAACGGTCGAGTTTACAACTTTGGTTTACAGCGAATAGTATGAAAAACTGCAAGTTTGTTGAAAAATGAAACGGTTACAAGTAATCTTAAACATGAGAAGAATATCATACTGCTACTGTGCTTTTCTTGTTTTACTTGCAGGTAAGAATTTGCGTCTGTTATCATTTGTTATGTATACTTTGTAACTACACAAAGCACAAGTCATTAAGCTTCACGATTTTGTGGAACGTAGCGTTTCAATTTAATCACTTTCTATATATTAAAAGCTTTCTTGCTGGTATTGCGATCAGTGAGGTTTAAGAGTTTTTTGAAATACAATGCAGTCGGGACAAACCAGAACCGTCGCCAGAAAGTCTTTAATAACAGGGCTTTACGTTTGTGCAGGGGGACTTCACAGTAAAAATTCAAAAACTCCACTGGTTAATAGTGTTTCTTATTTCAATTTTGGCGGGGTTGGTGCATTGTTTGGGGATTTAAGCCCACCAAAGCTCAATGCTTGGAAAAAACTACCGTTATCTTCGGCAAAGGGCGTCATTTAAAAAACCTGAAAAACGATTCGTAGTTGCTCTTCTATTTCCAAATGAAGCAAGTTTGGTTACTGTATACGGAAAGTGTGGACAGGTGCTGAGTTATCGATTCCTTTTAATGGAATGTCTGTCGCAAAACATTCTGCTCGAAATGACTTTATTTTTGTCTTTCAGAAATCATGCAGATACCCACGACATTTTCAACGTGTAACATGTGGAACGAACCAAGGGGTTACGGAAAACTTTATGCCAATATCAAGAGCAAACAAAATTGTACATGGTCTCTTCTTCCACCATCCAATCGAACAAAAGTGATTCTCGTTTTAAAGGCCGTCCATTTTCAAAAAGTGAACAGATCTCAAACGTACATGCAACGTGTAATTTTGCCAGATGGGAGTAAGTATTATATTGCAGTGCTTCCCCGCACTTTTCAAATTGAGAATCAAATTTACTGACAATCTTTTGTGGTGCCAAGTATGATAGAATGTGGTAACGCAGTGATAAAGAAATGAAGGTATGAGAAGGAAATAAAGCATTATTAACAACACATGCAGTTTATTGCTGTCAATAGCAAATTTGAGATTGCAAATTACGTTTGATCTAGATGATCTAGACAAAATTGGCCATTTTTCATAAAACGTTTCACCAGAAATATTGTTTTTCAAGAATTGTTGTGTTTTTCGATTTTTTGTCATGGAGTGTCATACCGGCAAATAGTAAGGTTTAGAAATGTTTCGCGGTCCGCCTGCAATCAATGTACCGGTCCACGAATGGACCATACCCTACTAGTTGGGAAGCTCTGCTCTGCTATATGACGTAAACAGCTTGTGATTGTTGTATTCAGGGTAATAATATGCTTCACTGCCCAATCCCATAAATTGCAGTGTATTTTTCGTACGTTTTGCATCACGGTTGTGCATTATGCTTTGAATGCGCATTTTGTCTGGAATATTCTTCGTCATTCTTTCTTCGCTGCAATGTTACAGTGCTCATATGGTTTTGGTGGACATCCACAGATAAATTCTCGTTGAAAGAGTTCCGAAACGAGCAGGTCCACCAAATTCTTTGCGAAAGTGTTACTTCAAACGAAACGAGATGCTTATTTTTCAAAAACATATAAATCAGTCAAGATCAGCGGTCCCCAAACGTTTTGGAAGCTGAGCCAAATTTATGATTTTATCAGCGTCCACGCGCCGGGTTGTTTTGTGTACTGAAAAAAACACGAACAGCATTAGTTACGTTTGTGTATTCCTATATTTTTTCTTTGCGCGGTAGCATGTTTTTAAAGTGACTTACGAAACTGCTTCGTTTGTTGCGGGTTGTAATACATTAAACCTCGGTTAATCTGGATTCGGTTGATTAAGATCGTCGCCAAAACCGGATAAAACTGGTGGTACGAATGATTTCTCAGATTTTTCTTTATAAAACTCTTCGGTTTATCCGGATTAAAAAATCCGGATCTTCGCCATACCGGGTCAAATCTTCTCTTTTAACATGTCGCAATCCGGATTTTTCTGCACTTGCACGATGTTGTGTCCTGAAGTGCACTTATTGGTCTCTAGGAAAGATTCGGCAGCTTTGAGGCGCAACACAAAAGTGCTCACGATCACCCACGAACGTATAGAAATATGATGGCAACGGCCACAACTGCGCGCAACGCCCGATTAATCGTAGAGATGATTATTACGTCACACACGTACATAGTATTTTGTTTTGAACTTTACGCTCAAGGCGCGCCCCCACACCACAGTTACAGTCTATTGACCAGTGCTGAGTGTGCGTGTGTAGAGCATTACCCCTGAGCGTATTGTACTCGGAAAGACATTTGGAGGGCATTACCTTCCAAATAGAGTGACTGCTTTTGTACCAGCTACAGAAATCTCTGCGCCAGTCCAAAATCCCAGAATTTCTTCGCAGTCAAGGAATCTAAACTTATGAACTTAAGGTTGTTCATAACCGCCTAGATATGGTGGTTACAAGTCTGATATACCATTGCAAAATACATCAACAAATTCGTTTTGGTTCTGCGAAAGACTGCTGTTGGGTTGAAAATGTGTTCAATTTAAGTAATTTTCACTGATATCTCAATGCTTAGATGACGTCAGACTAGAAACAATTATCTTCGGTTAATCCGGATCTTCGCCTAAACCGGATAAAATCGTCGGTCAGTTCGAATCCGGATTAACCGAGTTTTACTGTAATTGGCCCCACGCTTGATGCTGCAATACGGTGGGTATCATGAAAACGTGCATCTGAAATTATGTTTAAATACTCGGACGTGCAATGTTTCATCTTAGAAAAGAAGTGTTCGCAAAGACAAGTACTTCCACGAAAACGAATGAATTTGAGCTCGTTTTGAAATCTTTGGATATCTTTTCAGACTTTTTTTAGGAAACACTCTGCAAAATTCTAGAAGCTTTTTTGGTAGAAATTTTGCNTTCAGATCTAAGTCATTCTGTAACTCAATAGATTCCATTTGCACAACTATTGGCACTGATTCGACATCAATGTCAAAGGATACTGAAAACATTTTGCTTCCATTTTCCATACTNCGAAAGTCCTGAAATAAGCGATCAAGTTCACCTTGCAACTTTAGAATTTAGTTGGCATATTTCGCATTATTGTCACTTTCACCATTTCCAAGTGCACTTTGCCAACACGGAAAATAATCAAATATATTTTGGCGCAGCCGTCTTGCCAAAGTTTTAGCTTTGCTTCAAATGCATCAATTTCACTAAAAGATTGTGAATCAGTTTTACCTTTCCTTGCAATGACGCATGCAGATACCTTTCATTTGTCTGTCATGTCTACCACGAATGCAAGTTTTGAGAGCCAATGAACATTAGTACTCTCA
>JGI24158J21664_10005873_pt1 | contig 16102 bp, 9 predicted proteins | sample Ectturendosymbi3_FD_21664 | JGI IMG/M metagenome (IMG submission 21664)
TGAAATTTGGCTCAAAATCAATTAAACGGCCGTAATTATTTTTCGATCCTTGTTTGTGATTTTCCCTTCATAGTTTGATCTGGGAAAAGTCACGTCAGTATCAGTTTGATTGGGTCTGTGCCGCATACCTAGAGTATAGTTCCCTAGAGTACGTGAAAACTAGCGTTGACAAAGAAAACAAGTTTCGAAAAATTAAATCCATGCAGCATGTGTTAGTAGCCTTACAATAGGAAAAATCATCTTGCCACAGCGTTTTGATATTTGTAGTTTCATTCTGTAGATGCCCAACTTGTTTTGGATGCCCGAGGCAGTCGCCCCGTTTGCCACCCCCCTCTCTCCACGCCACTGGGTACGGTCTACGGTGGGCTATTTTCAGAAAGCTTGAATCACGTATGGGCAAGTCAGGCTATGTTAACCATGTACGAAATTGAAAAATAAACAAAACGAATTATGACGACACAACCTTTCTTCAATAATTTGCTTTTTACTACACAACTGTTTTAAGATGGAGCAACTCTACATTGTTCTGTTCATTTGCATTGTTTATTTTTTATTCTTGAATGTTCAACGTAATCAATAGTTCTTAAATGAAAAATTTTAAAAATATTCAAGAAGTTTCAAGCACGCCGGAAAATATTCAAGGACAAGGAGATATTTTTCAAGAATCAAGGACATAACTAGTGTTGATAGCAAATTCAAGGACAGTTCTTGGCGCTCAAGGACGTCTGGCAACCTTAAGTATATTAGGAACAATTAGAATATTTAGGAAATTACAATTCAACGATGATATTCTCAGGTAAGAAAGCTACACGTAAACTGTAAGCAACCGTTTTTTAATCCCAGCAGCTTGAAAATTACACAGAAGATTAAAGTTGGTAGTACTTTTGCTAATGTATAAGTAAAAATGTTACCACAAGTTGTCAAAACCTATGTATGTTAAAAAATTCTGCACGTAACTAAACAAATTTCTAAGTAACAATTATTGAGCTTATTTTTGCAAACATCGTAAAATACCATAAAATGGGAAAAACTTACAAGAATGACCTGGACCACCAATGCCACCGATTCCGCCGATCCCGCCAGTCGCAGCCAGAAGCAAAAGTAAGTTATTGTCCAAACCACCGCTGTTGCCAGTATTGCCAGTGTTGCCAGTTAAGCTGTTGTCCAGTAAAAGCAAGGGCAAAATATTGTTTCCATGAAAACCGTGACCGCCAGGGCCTTGTGGGCCTCCAAATCCAAGACCACCACCACTGGCAAGCAAAAAGTATAAGAGTGAATTGTCATTTCCACTTCCGCTACCCCCAAAAAGACTAGAATTCGACAAAAGCAACAACGGCAAAATCCCCCCTCCCAGACCGCCCAAACCTGGGTCTCCTGGTTTTCCAGGCCCCCCCAAGCCGGTACTACCGCTCAAAGAAAGTAGCAGGAGAAGGTCTGAATTGCTTCCGCCGAAAAGATTGCCGCCGTTATTGCCTGCCAAGAGAAGAGGCAAAAGGCTTTCTATACCTGATCCTGGAAATCCAGGACCTCCACCGATACCGCCTAAACCACCATGAGAAAGCAAAGACAACAGAAGCAGGTTGTTGTCGTTGTTGTTGTTGTTTCCTCCAAGGGTTCCATTTGAAAAAAGCAAAAGAGGGAGATATGATGAGAGGCCTCCGAGGCCAGGTCCTCCTCCCAAAGGACCGCCATGGCCTCCTGAGAAAAGAGACAATAACAGCAGGTTGTTGTCGTTCGTGCCTCCGCCATTGTTGTTCAAAATGCTATATAAAATAAGAGGGCTTATCGGGCTGACGTGTGGGGGTGGGAGAACTTTACCGTCGGGCCCGGGCCCTGGGAGAGGTCCACCTGGTCCTGGAAGACCTCCAAATCCGCCGGGGCTCAACAAGAAAGAATAAGTGAGAAGATCTGCATTTTGCAAGCCATTGTTGTTGTTCAGCAAAGGGTAAAATAAGAAAGGGTTTTGAAGGAAACCGCCTCCGTAGGGACCCCCTCCTGATCCAGAATAAAGAGAAGATGCAAGTAAAAGAAGCAAAAGATTGTTATTGTCGTTCAGGCCGCTGCCGTCTCGAAGGGCTAGGGCTGCAATCAGACCCAGATTGTTGCTGCCGCCATACAAATCTGCAAAACACAAAAATGTTGTCATGTTGCTGCTAGTCTACTTTACATTTCGTACACAGTAACCACATTTTTCACTTGCACGCCCAATTATGTAAATCTATGATCAAGTTCAGTTTCGTTTATACTTGGTTTCTGCACTCTTTGTCGCAAAGCGGTCTGCGGCGCCCATCTCCGCTTGCTTGCGCCGTGGGCCAGGCGGCTACTTTCGCAGTGAATATTGCACTGGTGGCAAGTCGCAGCACCGCGCGTGAATCGTTCCCTTGCACCCTCCCATCAACGCTGAGCACGAGGCTGGACAGGCCGCAAGTATCGTTTTTCAACTCTCCGGCATGACCAGATCGGTACGTTTTTGGTGGTGACATTTTGTATGACGCATGTCACAAAAAATGAAATTATTTTGCCGCCACTTGCCAGATTTTATACATTTCTTATGTCACATGACTTGAATTTGCAATACTGGGGCATAGTTCTCAAGATGACATCATTAAAAACACAAAATACTACCAAACCTTTCGTGGAACTCTCTCGAAAGACATCATGAATTGCTCTTTCGTTTACATTTTCTACCAGTGTTTCTTTGCAACTCTGTACTATGCTTTTTTTTCACATTGTTATAGTGGAAGGAGCAGTACGTACTTGATCCAGTAAGGCCAAACTGACGGGTCATCGGGGCCCCCAATGTTTGTCTGACGTTGATATCGAAGGTTCCGCTTATCTGGCGCAGGTCGACACCAACCGATCTGAGGTCGTTTTCGTCCATGATCTTGTTTATCCTTTCAATATCTTTTTCCAAAAGCTTCAGTATTTCTTCAATGTCAATATTTTTTAAGAAAGCAGGAGTTGCTTTGGAGCATTCTTTCCCAGTTATTCTTGCTTTAGAGTTGAGGCGCTGCAGTTCTGAGCTGCTGTTGAACTTTTCGGCCACAAGTGATGACAAACGCAGCATGTCTATGCATTCTTCATTGAGACCACAGTGCGAATTGAAGAGGCATGCTGTGTTGAAAACAAATACTGTAAGTGTTGTTAAAAGCACAACGGTATGTACTAAAAATATCAAGGAAGTCTTTACATCTTACAGCAGGTAGTTATTGAAACCAAAGATTTTAAACAATTTAACCAGACTATCAAACGTCTCTCCCAATAACAATAAAAAAACTAAATTACGCTTTTAACTGTTTGAGCTTCATCAATTGGAAGTTAACATTGTCTTGCAATAAAAAAAACGGAAAATGTGTTTATTAAAAAAGGCAGTTGGACGAGAAGCAGTGCTTGACATTTCTTCGCGGAGTCATACAAAGAAATTGTTACAAGATTGTTCCAAACATCGTCGAAAGAGGAAAAAATTGATGGTTGACGTTTCGTCATTTTTGACAAAATTCTCACGTGTTTCTACAATTTACTTGTAACAAGTGCACTAATGATTCCTCAATTAGAAACAACGAAGGAAAAATGGGTGCAGAAAATGGAAATGTTGGCAAAAAGAGAAGCAAAAGCAACATTGGTTACTTTATATTAAAACAGTCTGAAACCTTGGTTCAAATTACAAATCTTATCTTAGATTTGTAGCGCAAATTTTTCAAAACTTTTACCTCTTCCCACCGGCAAATCGGTGATTGGAGAGTTGGTGACGTTTTCTTTATATGCTTGAAAATCCTGCAGTGATTCTGCCATATCTGTAAGCGACTTGATGTTCGCCTCCGATAGTTTTTCCACCGGATCAGCTGTTCTTGACGATGCGAGACTTACCAAATACAGTAGAGCAGATATGGCTCCCAACACCTTCATCATCTCGATTTGATTTTTCTAAAAAGTGTGCGTGGATATTACCTATTTAAGCGTACATTTCTTTCACAGCCACAATTGCGAGTTGGCTTATTTTCGGTGCAAAGTTCATCATATACGGCGATGCAAGCATGCTAGCGTTTACCAATTTATAATATTATAAATTTTTACATCTTAAACGCTTTTAGTATTTACATGTGAGAAGCAACAATTTTGGTAGCTTTTCGTTGTTCTTTTTCTTCAATTATGCGAAATGCCACCTTTGCGTGAAGAATAACTTTTCAACACTTGAATAAAACTTGTTTTCACAATGTTTAGTTTTTTGTGATGTTGTTCTTTATCACAAAAATTTGTACCATTTGTTCAGAAAATCACAAAAATAAAGTCACTGAATAGATCGGCGTTGCAAGATTCTCTGACATCTTTTGTTTAGTCATTAGCCACCCTTATCAAAATAGTTGAAAACCGTACTATGTAGTCCTAAAAATTTCTCATAATCATATCTCCGACTTCTTTCAAGGCATAGTCGCAGCACGTCAATATTACTTCAAAAAATCAAAAACATCTTCAATTGTGACAACTGCAAGAACTGCCAGCATTTCGAAATGTCATTTTTTCTCACCTTGAGCTTTGCTGCCAATGATTTGGCCAGGTATCCAAGTCAGCTCGCTCAAATCTCAATAGCGGAATGCTCTTTCCTCCACCAAAGCGCCTTTTATTCACTGCGCTGACCTGACCCGGGGGTGTGCGGTACGAGGTTTAGAGGGCCGCGAGCAGAATGACAACACAAACCCAACCAGTACCGGCCATTTCATCGATAATGACCCGGCATGCTTACCTCTCTCATACTAGCACCTTCTTTTTTCATGAACAACAGCTATGGTGGTGGGCAAACCTTATTAGAAGGTTGATACCCGGAGTGACACTATCACCTACGATTTTGCCAAAATGATTTGGTTCTGTTGCAACTAGTTTTGTAAAAAGTACATGTACCTGTTCGAAACCTATCTTTAAACTCTGCATTGAAAATTGCAAAATGCGTTCTAATACTAAAAAAATTCGGATTTGAAATTGTTGTTTCATACAATTTAAAAAATGGAGGGGCAATGTTGTTTTACAAGTTGGTACGCTGACGGTGATACTTCTTGGGTGAAAGCAAACGCGTAACTAACTCCAAGAATTATTTTTGAACACGCTACTTGTTCTGTATGCAAGCATGACGGAATTATTGTAAGGTTTGAAAAAGTTTATTTTATCGATTGAGTTGGGTCGTTGGCATGCCACGCAGAGCATAACTATATTCTATGCCAGCAGTTCACTGTTACGGAACGGAAGTTGCAATTTGACATTCATCCATATATAAATCAAATTGCTTCACAGATTTGTTGTTTACAGTATTTTTGTTTGCTTTATTCGCGATTCAAATTTACAACTCGCACTCACAATAGATTGCGATACACCTTCCGTTTTTCGCGACACTTTACAAGAATTTCAATAAATGTTCTCAAAAACGAAATTATTTTGTAAATAGACGTCATTAATTGCAAAATTGCGATTTTCCGGTTCTAATAATTCACTTCAGCATCTTTTGTATAAAAAACGACCAAAGTTTGGATACGTTTTGCGATTCCAGTGGAGGCAGCACCATTCATCCTCGTGGTTGGTGATAACATAACGCCTTTGTCTGACTGAAGTTTATTCATGCTGTTTGCATCCTGCGTAGAATGAACGCATCTTGTTTCATTTGTGGAAAATGCCACAGCAAAAATTCCTGTACGAGATAATGTGATTTTCACACAATCCTGTACAACATTGTTTCTCATGTGTCATATTAAGGTGGATTCGTGCGTATTGCTTGAATCGTGTGTTCCAGTTTTTCAAACGTGTTTCTGTATGTTTTTTATGCTCGTAACTTTTGCTTGCATACAATAAATGCGGCCGAGTACATCCGGGGCTTTGCGGCGTTTCCAAAACCAGTCAGTGTGAATTGAAAGCATTCCGTTTACCATTTCAAAAAGTGTTTCTGCGACGATGAAAAGCTTTTTAAGATGGTTTGAAGTGATCTTTCAAAACAACAGACCAAAAAAGTAATTGATTCTTCATCACATTAATATAACTAGAACTTTTATAAGGGAAGAGTTTTACAGTATCTTAGTATAAACTTTGTGCTTCTGTTGCATCACAGTACTTATTTTATTCCAATCTTTATTCTTCACATTTTGACAAAAATTTTTCTGTCGAATTTGGTCTCACGTCTTGTTTGTTTTTGACATGTGAAGTTTTTTTGTGAGGAACACTGGGAATTGTCCGAGGAACACTGGTGAATACTTGTTCGGATTTAAAATTGTTGTTTCATACAATTAAATAAAAATGTATTGGAGTTACACGTTTGCAAGCCGATCACTGAGGAAGTTCAACCACTAATGTGACTGCTAATGTTGTTGACTGACAGCTATCAAGACTATTAAACAACCTTCACGCTGAAAACGTAACATCCGACGACGTCAGTCAAAGGACGTACGCAAAGCGTGTGCTGGGCGAGGCGTTTCGCACTAAACGAAGTTGCAATTTCAAATTAAGGAGACTATCAGTTACAAGTGGTAGTTACCACGCAAAGACACTGGTGTTGACGTTGCTATTTCCCGGAAGTAAGTGCCACCTTGACTCGCCTTTTCGCCCTCAGCAATGTCTAACCTGGCATCAGATGGCACAAGCACAAACCCGAACCGGTCGTGCCGCCATCGTCCTGGCCCTTACGTTTCAATCACCGAGCGTTGATCAAATCGATAAATATCGTGCGTCTCCGCATCAGCTACACTTGGAAAAGTTCACATGCAACTTGTTCGTGTCGTCAGGCTAAGTTATTTGGGACTGTTTTCTGACCGAGGCACGCGTGGTCCGGCTGTGACTGGATGAGTGGACTGGCCAATGAAAACGTAATAAATATAATCAGACTCACCTGATGCATGAAGTAAACAAAACATCAAACTAAGCAATCGCCTCAAATTCTACAAAAGGTTGGTGCACTTGGGATAAGACTAGAAAGCTCTCATTTAATTCAAGCAACTACAAGATCGAAATCTTAGATGTATACGATGGAAGCGCAAAAATTGCATTACAGACAAGATTAATTTCGATCACCAACCAGTGTTTTCTTTCTTTAAAAGGTAGCATGGTTTCTAATGATGTCTGGGCATGAGATACATTGGTTTGCAGTGGCGTAACTCATAGGCGTAGCCAGCGGGGCCAAAAGGGCCAAGGCCCCTCAAATTTTTAGAAAATATGGTCATTTTGTGCTTTGAGAGGCGTTTTTCCAAACAAAATAGTGTTATTCGCTTAAAATCAAACATTTTTCCCCCCACCAAATTTTTTGCCTCCCCCCAAATTTCTGGTCTGGCTACGCCACTGGCGTAACTTACGGGAGGCAGAGGGGCGAATCGCCCCCCACCTGGCAAGCTAAATTAAAAAACGGGTTCCCACTTACCTTATATTTCGGTTTTAGTATTCTTTAGATTTTCAGTGGGTTGTTGCTTTTTTTGCGTTTTTCGGAGAATTTTCCAATGATTTATGGTTTTAGTATCGCCATTCACATCCGAATTCACCATCATTTCTCACGTTTTTTTCTGAGTGTTAGTTAGTTGGCCCCCTACAGTGGCCAGTAGGCTCCTTTCAGCTATGTTTCCCTCATGGCTCAAACCTCTAGCTAAGTCACTGTTGTTGTGTTCTTTTAATAACAACTATTGGCTTCATTGTTGCGGTCGCAGAAAAATACATAATATTTTTAGCAATGATATTGCACAGCTAAGGTCATGAACACACAGTACTTTGCTGCTTATGACAACTTTGCTGGAAGTTCGAAGTGGTGAGTAACCCCTGCCGAAAAATTCGAAGAGCGTACGAATGCGTCCATTTGCTGTGTAGTTTTGGAAGCAGATCTGCGCTTACAGCGGGAAAACTGACTTTGAAAGACCCTTTCTTACTTGTTATGGATTACTTCTTGCTACCAAACTTGTTGCATTGAAAGATCTGGACCAGCAACGTAAATGCGCAAGCAGTAAATGTTTCGTGATATCTCCGCTGTATTTCCGCTTGGTCAATATCTCTCTGGGGAGTAATTGAATGGTGTTAGCGAATTGTCGCAATGCCGATGCGTCTTTCAAAGCTTTGTTGAGACAGTTTTGTGATGTCACATTGGGCCGGAGGGAAGCCCGTAGTCCATTCTCACTGATCGCTGAAACTCAATCTTTTCAGAGCTATCGCAAGTTGTTGAAATGTTCGCCTGCACTGACCGCGGGCGAAATATTGGTCTGGAACTATTTTGCTTCATCGCATTGTTTTATTTGTTTGGGTTGAACTGCTTTGGAGCAACACGCAAGTGAAAGACTGCGCGTTTGGAACGGGGATCATCGAGTTAATATATTAACAGTGATTTTATGAGCAGCGCAGCTTCAACCTTGTCTTTGTTGCAAAATTTTCTGAAGCGGTGATCTGTGAACCGCAGAAAAGGTAACGCTGACAATTCTGGATTAAATAAATAATTTCAACGAACAGCATCTGTCGTTACCCAACAACTTAAGAATTGATGTTAAGTTTCACGTGCGCAGTCTGAAAAGCACAGCGGATACCATGCCAGTTATACATACCGGCATTCCTGATAATGATGTTGATACCCATCGCTGTAAGCCAGGCTTGCACAGCCTTTCACGCGTGGCAGACCGGATTTTGTCACCGACTGTCACCGCGGGACGCAGCTGCTACCAACAAGAACGATAACAGACCACTTCTCAAGTCATGTTGCGGAGTTTTAGTGTGAGGCCAAGTAACTAGTACACTGGACAGCGCTAAATAGCGTTGTGACTGACACTATTGCACTTACGCTCTTTCAATTGTAAAACAGGTGTTCTGTTTCAGCTGAGAATGAGAAACCTGAAACAAGAATTATTTTTGATGCCATCACAATAACGCAGACTGAGGCGAGATTTGCGATCAAACTTAAGCGTTCATGCTGATATTTACATTGCTTAATTGATATTAAATACTTATATAACAAACACACAGCGTATAGGAGATAATTTTCCTGTTGAGTTTTCCACATTGACAACCATGAATGCTACTCTGGCCGCAACCATGAGGGCAGCAGGGCAATTCTCCCCAAGAAATTTTCAAAAGCGCCAATAAGTTTGTTTTGTTGTTAGGTGCAAAAACAAGTTAGAATCATGTGACAACCCAAGTCTCACGTTAGGAGTCGAGTAAATACTGTAGCTAAATGACAATCACGTTTCGAGACATTGCTTGTACAATTACATGTACTTGGAAAGCATGTTTAGTGCTGAAGAGACAATTAAAAAACAAAAAATTGAAAAAAAAGCATTTTCTATGACATTGCTCCATTTCATGAGATAGCTCTGTTGCTATCGTGAAAAATAATCTCATAATCGCACGACAGACAGATTCACACTTGGCCTAAAAGCATATGACTCTAAAATACATTTAATTAACGTATCTAATAACGGTAGAATTTCAATCAAATGTTTCATACTGCTTCACATGCTTGGCCGTGGACTTCTGATGTGAAGAAAAAATCACCAACTCAATAGTCCAGGCTTAAAAAAAAGCGTTGCGACACTGTTCAACAGACTCAAGACACCAACAGCGCAATGTCTGATAATTTGCATTACATACATAACCCGGGCCTTTTTGTTTGTGATGTGTCTGTCAAAAACATTTTTCTCACTTTTTCAACTAACACAACCACACATTTTACCAACCTAAAAATGTGAACTATTTATCAATGCAGTGTTTAACTGCTGTAGTTTAGGCAAGTTAACCTGCGCAAAAGCTGAATATTGACTGCGGTCTTTGCAGACCACATACTGCTTGTCATTTCGTTATCTTAGACTTAGGCGAACTTAATGTGACAGCCAGAGCCGGAGGAAAGGCCCCCCGTACCCCCCGCCCGGGGGGAGCCCCGAGCAAAAAGGGGCCCCCAAATCTGACTGAGTACCTTTATTACGGCGTATATAAAGGCACCAGAACTGAACTCACCAAGAACTGATTTCACACATTTCATCTTTCAATATTCATATTTATCTAATACGTCAAAGAAATCGATCTTCACACGACCCGTAACTTCCTAAAGCCAACCATTGTAAAATACTTCGTTGTCAATAGCTTCGTTGTCAACATTTGCCTTGGTAAGCTGGCTGTTGTGCAGGTAACGTTTGCTGAATCCACGTTGATAATAAGCATTTTTAGTATAGCCTAGTAAAAAATTATCAAAGAAAATAAACTTGTAGACCAGTTGCGTAACTAGAAGTTTTAGCCAGGACAGGAAATGTAGCTGACAGAGGCCCACTGGCCACCGTAGGGGACCGCTCGCCAACATTCAGAAAAAGTTTAGAAATGAAAGTGTATCCAGATGTGGATTTCTACATACTAACACCCGAAATCATCGGAAAACAACTGGCCAAAATCTTCCGAAATACGCAAAAAAAACACACGACTTACCGAAAAGCAAAATAGTAGTGAATACCGAAATACAAGCAAAATGGGGGCTCAGTTTTTGCATTTAGCTTGCCAGGGAGAGGTTCGCACCCTTGCACCCCCCTCAGTCACATCACTATTGTAGACCTGTGTTGTGTTCTTTCACTGTACAAGAATAGAATAACCGGTACACAATCATATAAAATCGTATTCGTAGCCGCGTCTGTAATATCCAGTGTATCTTTCATCAGAGTTGTCCAGTGAAAACTCGAAACTTTACATCACAATGCGAAATCCAGTTATTTAGTGAATAACACTGTTTCCTGCCCAGCGGTGGGCCTCGGCCCAAATGTGGGCCGTTCAGCACTTTTTATTGGGCCACACTGCAAAAGAACCAGGTTCACTGTCCTGGTTTGTGCAGTGATGAGTTTGCAGTTCACTCATGTCCGCTGCTTTGCCTGTCTGCAGAGGCAAGTTGCCTAACTTGCGTGCAGATTGTTCTACTGCAGGACTTTTATTGCGTAACAATAACATGCCAACGAATCTTCACGAGTTCACTTCAAGTTACGGTAGCAGCAGTGTTACCACGCTGGTTTTTTTCACTAGATCTGCTTTTTTTCTGTTTTATCTGGGGTTCTGGGTTTTTTATTGAAAATCTGGGTTTTTTTGACTCTGGTCAAATTTTATAAATGTATGTCGTATTACTGTATTTTCCATTCAAGAATACAGTAATTTCACAGACATAATATGTACAGCGTCATTAGTAGCCAGTGTAGATGAGTAGTAGGGCTAGGCTTAACCAAATTGTTTGAAATATAATGGTTTAGAGATAAAGCACTAACTAGGCATAGGTCAGCACTCTAATCTATCGCTGATATGTCAAGGGCTGCTTGTGCATGATTTTAGAATGCTTTTTTTGGTTTTGAAGATGCTGTGTGGTTGAGAATCTGTTCATTGTTTTACGGGCGCATTGATTGTGACATGAATGTAAAATTTCGAATGTTAAATTTGTAGTCAAATATTGCAATGAATGCAATGGTTAGGGTGAAACGAAAACTGTAAGACGTTGAATGTATCATGTACTGTACATGTTTCAATTTTTGCATTTAAGTGAAAGCTCAAGAAAACATTAAACGTTTTTTTAGAAAAGATCTAACTAGCTTTTTTATGTTACTTCAAACATTTGATTTGCTGCTAGCCTACTTGCAAATTGTGATTGTCAGTATATTTAAAAATAGACTTGAACTTGTTAAAAATATAATGCAAATAATGTATATTACCTTAATTTTGATGTGCAAGTACCGGTAGCATGCTTTTCAAGTTTGGTTTTGATTTTTTTCAAACGTTTTGCATGTCTGGGGTTTTTATTATTTTTTGTTTTTTTTTAAGGTAAACTCTGGGGTTTTTCTTCATAACAGAGTGGCAACACTGGGTAGTATGCGTTTTGCCGCATGCGAGTGGTGAACGCATGTAATGTAAGGAGACAGTGAGTTCTGACAGCGGATAGCCGGGTACTTTTACAGCATACTGTGTAAAAAGCGGTATGGTAAGTTTGAAAAATCCACTGTTAGTGTGAGACTGAACGCTTGTCCGGTTTATGTGGATGAGGGTTCACCGTGAAAAAATCAGTTAAGATAAGCAAGAACTTATTGAAAGGGTATTTGATTACTTTGAGATCTTAGACGTTTGCAGCTCTTGTTGCTAAGTGATACTGCCCAGCGCCGGATTAAGGAGGCACGGGGCCTGTAACATTTCGAGAGCGCGGGGCCCCTAAGTTTAGAAAAAATCTCAACACTTGCTAAATCATAAAGTGTGTGGATAAGGCAACCGTGTTACTGTAGCTTTCTCCAGGCCCGTAACCAGGGGGGCGAAGCCCCTCCAAGAAAAGTTTTCGCCCCCCTTGAAAGATGTGTTGGGCATAGTTTAAAATTATTGGACACAGTTCAAAAATTTTGGGCCCCTCTCAGGAAACTCTTCGCCCCTCCTGGTGTCCCAAGCTGGTTGCGGGCCTGGCTTTTTCTGCATGCTTTCTCTAGTTTGCCTCGTGACATGACCGTCTTGAGTGTATCATGCTGACCGCCAGTGTAGCCACATGGTTGTGACCTAAATCTGCTAAGTGATCTTACAAAAACTGCTAGAATTTGATAAAAGTCTTGTCACAGATTTTCAGCTGAAAGCACTGAAATTCTGTTTAAAATCTGTTATTTGAACATGATTAAAAGAAACCTATAAAGTTATACAATTTAATTTCTCGTTTTGCACTCGCTCTCAATAAGCATGGTTTAAAAATGCAGGTTTTGGCCAATACACTTTTCTTCCCACAATTTTCTTTCAGTCATCGTTTTGAACAACGTAACTGCAGCTTATTCGCTTTTTTTGTATGACACACAGTTCTTGACGATCTCTTTGAAATGGTTGCATGTTTTTGTACAGTAGAACAATGCTCAGCAACAAACAACCTGAGCATAGCTTCAGCCCTCCAACTTTTTAAGTCTGGTCTTTGTAACTTAATACTTTGTGTTACATTCGTGAGCATGCAAAAACTTCTTTATTCTTATCTGAGTGCTTTTGCTACCAGTTATGCCTTTTAGGCTCACCATTGTTTCGCTATGATTGCATTCACAGCAAACTTCGCAAAAGACTTTTCTTGAATCGGCAGGTTAGGCAATGGGACTATAGGCACTGAGCCAACTTGCAATCATATATGTCGAAAACTTACGGCAGCTTTGGTTTGACAGGAAGTTTATTACCAGATGTTACTACTTGTTAGTGTAACTGAACCACTTGGAAATATCGTTCCGTGGGATAAAAACGTATTCTACCAATGTTGTCTTTAACTCAACGCGCTCACTAAGCACACCAGCAAATAATTTAGGCTTCACCAAGCCATCTAATTACTTGTTTTTATGATACAATCATCTGCTTGAATAAGCTTCTTTGCATCATAATAAAAATTCCAAATAATTGTAGGCAGCTGGTTGTGCTTTATCTTGATGTTACTGTTACCCAATTGAAAACTTCATAAAGAAGAGAAGTACATTTTTCATGCAGAAGGTGTAAAAGTTTTTATCATGAAAAACTGTTGAAACAGGTTTTTGGTCAGGAATTTGTTATCTGTTAAACCTGCAAAGCGGTTGGTAAAACCCTGGTAGAAAACCAGTTAACTGCTACATTCAAAATTTTACAGCTAACAGTGAGAAAATTCTGCCAGATTTAGCAGCATATCAGCTAAAATGGCATCACTGCTGTTCGCAATCTTATGCCTTTTGTTACGTAACTGTACAAAAAGAATCAGACAAGAATTTGTGGACACAGACAGCGTTCAGATGTTCGCTTCCTACTTGTGGCAAATTAGTAAAATACTGACTTCTTAGACTGAAAAAATCTTACATGTAATGTAATAAATAAAATTTATTATAGATGACCGCGGGGCTCCCAAAAGCGAGGGCCCGTAGCAATTGCTACATTTGCTACTATTGTTAATCCGGCAATGATGCTGGCAAGTCTTGCTAGATAAAATAAAGACATAAATGTGGTTTTGTTAAATGACCATGGCAATTTGCTTCTTTGTAAAGAAGACTTCAAAAATCTGCAGATACAGGCGCGGACACAGGGGGGGATGCATCCCCCCACCAGACCCAAAGCGGTGTTGACATGACACTTGATTTCATTGAAAATCATCGCCAAAAATATTTTTGCACTGCACATAACTTGATCGCTAAAGATACTAAAAATAAACTTATGCTAACAATTAGTCAAAAACGTTTCTTCGTTTCATTAGATGAGCTGGCCTTGTTTGTGGAACCTGATACAAAATAGTCAATGATCGCATGGGCGTCCGCAGGGGGGAAAACGGGCATTTGTCCCCCCCTGGAAATTGGGATTATGAACCAATTCTTTCTGGAAAAAACTGAAGTCGGCATCTTCACTCCGATTTTTTTATTTGATTCTTGCAATGACAGTTTTTTTGCCGGTATGAAACTCACACTGCACAAGAGTCAGGTTCACAGTTATAGTGTCATGCAGTGATGAGATTGCAGTTCACTCATGTCACCTCCTTTGCCTGCAGAGGCGGGTTGCGAAAGTCACAAGCGGATTGTTCTACTGTTGGTCTTCGTTGCGTAACAATGACATGGCAACAAATCTGCAAAGGTTCACTATATATTACGGTAGCAGGCGTTTTGTGGCATGAGACTGTAGAACGCACGCATCTTGGTAAGTAATGCAGCGAGACAGTGACATGCTGATAGTGGTAAGCCACGTACATTTATACTTTGTGAAAAGAAGCATGAGGGAGTCTACAGCAAGGCAATGCAGCCACAAGTTTGAAAAATCCATTATCAGTGCCAGTGTGACCAATGTGCCTGAGTGTCAAACTACACTTACGCAGGCTTCTTTTCATGCAGTATAAAATTACGTGGCTTGATAGAATACATCGATGCAGGCTTGTGGGAATATGTCTTGATTGTTAAGGTTTAGTTCTGACATCTGAGTGAATGCTGAGTGCAAAGCTATAGTTGCTGTAGCGAGTTTTCCTAATTCATCTGGTCAATTTTGCAAAACCTGCGTGGTGTTCTAATTCTAGTNAGTTTGTCCGTAGTTGTGTCAACAATCAGGTTCACTAAATTGTCNGGTTTGTGTAGCAAGGTTTTATTGATCGCTTTGGACGAAATCCCAGACGTTTGCAGCTCTTGTTTCTAAGTGATGCTGACAAGTCTTGCAGCAGATCCCGAAATCAGGGGGAGAGCAACCGGACAATTCCGCCCCGAAATTTTCAAAAACATGTTCAATTGTTTGTTCAGTTGAATATACCAGCTGGGTGCGGCCCTGCTTGCTAACTAATAAAGTCATAATTTGTGGTTTCGTTGAAAACCATGGCAATCCAATGCTTCTTTCTTTACAAATCATGGCAATGCTTACGGTACTTGAAAAGAAATGCTCTGCGTTGAAAACCTGCAGATAGCTTACTGTGAAAATTGTCGCAATGCTAATATATCTGGCTGTTGCTGCCAACGAAGCGTTTTTTGTGATTGTTGCCCTAACTTGGGACATTTTCTTTGCAGTGTAGCATAAGGCGTTTTGTGAACGTCCATTTGCATTGCATCGTCAGCAATGTTACCTCTAAGGTGCGCAAATACTCAGGACCACCAGAGCTGTTGCGCAGTGAAATCTCATTCTCGCGTACTTGCAACATTCCAAAGCAATGGAATAGTATGCAAATAAGAAGCTATTTCAATGACATGTTATTTTGTTCTTATTGTGATAAGGTTGTATATTTATTATATAATTCACAAAGTTTGTAATTCATTGAAAACTCCACCTGCTCATCCTTAAAATAATGATGCTCACTAAAACATATTTGCTCAGTGCAAAATTATCTTACAGGGAACACCGATCGTCAGAAATTTGAAAATGACATACAAAATGTCGACTTCGCCTCCCCTGGAAAAATATCTGCGGACGCCCATGAATGATCGTGATTTCTCGCTTTCGTTTTTTCGTTACTTTCGTGCTTTCACTCATTACGAATTATTTGTTTCTTTCCGTTCTCTTAATTTCGGTTTTTAAAATAAACAGAATCAACTCGCTTCTTGTTATTATTTAATCAAAATTGCCTGCAATAACAAATGTTATGCACAAAGTACTATGGGTGTTGCAGACTATTCCAAACGACAATTAAACAATGTAAGGTTCCCCATTTGAAGAGCACTGATCC
>JGI24158J21664_10005875_pt1 | contig 16102 bp, 14 predicted proteins | sample Ectturendosymbi3_FD_21664 | JGI IMG/M metagenome (IMG submission 21664)
CAGCAACTGCTTTCATCGTGAGCGAAGGTCAAGTTGACCTTGACCTTCAGCAACTGCTTTCATCGTGAGCGAAGGTCAAGTTGAGTATCGAAATGTCTGATGCCACTTAATCATCGGTTACTGCGTCATTGTTAATTCTTACGCGACTTCGCCAGACTTTCGAAATTCTAGCCCTGGAGCTCTCGTGTGAACTTTATTGCTTGAATTTTTAAGGAGTGGCCGATTCGTCTAATAACGTCGCACTTATCCATGCATGACCAAACGCATTGCGTTTCTTGGTTCTCTTTCAACATCGCGAGGATTACGCACTGTCATTTTTTTGCAGCAAGCGCTGCGGTGTTGGTGACTGGTTCGTGGCATGTACCGAGAGATGCCGGAGCTGGCCGGAGGCCGCAACAGGTTCCACGGTTCACAGGCTCTGAGAGTTAATTCCACCAGCATTTTTCAAATGCGTGTTTTTGAAACCGAAAAAAAGACTGGTAAGTTGTGTCAAAATCACCGCATTTCACTTCACCCAGCAGATTTTACTACCTGAAATAATCGCTGTACTGGTATCTCATGAGTTGCTCGATGATGTTGCGGCAATCGCCGATCGGATCCTCCTCCTCCTCGCTTTGGTCCGACTCGTCCACAGACGCGTCCGGATCGCTGTTTCTTCCCGTATCCTCCTCATCCTCTTCGTCGCCACTGCCCTGATCTTCGTCTTCTTCTTCTTCACTGAAGTCCGAGTCGCGGATGCGGAAGTTGGTTCGCTTTCGCAAAACGCGCCTCGACGACTCTTCTGTTGTTGGCGGCGGCGGTGAGAGGGAAACAGAAATAAATCAAGATTGCAGGTGAGAAAAATCAAGGTTGCTGTTGGTTTGATGCAAGAACAGCGAGGCTCGACAAGCGGCTACTTGCCGAGCACGATGTTTTGAAAAGACCGCGCAATACCAAGAAACTTTAAACGACAACTATTACGAGTTTAATTTCTTCTGATGAAGCACTTCACACGATAGAATTAGGCGCGAGGCACAGGCTTCAGGATCAGACTTGAAGCTTAACGTATAAAACGAACAACTTTCACTTGCTTTTTGTTTACATGCAATCACGAGTGCTTGAACATAAAAATCATCTCGGCAAATGAGGAGATGACGACAGACGCAGCAGGCAGATAAGCTTGACTGCGAGTTAAGTTAAGTTTAAAATTTTTTCTATTTGTCCACTCATTCCTTGTTTGGTATTGAAGTCTTCCATTTGTAATTTCAGTTGTTTCTCAGTTATTGTCGCTGCAACGTTTCCTTCTTGTTGTTCTTATGTACTAATATTTTTCCGCAAACAACAACGGAAATCAACTCTTCGCCCACGGCGCACGCACTGAAGTGCGAAAAAGTCTCAAAACAAAATAAGCACACCTTTGCCCGCGGCTCCAAACCAAAAGTACGTGTCAAAGCTGTTTCAAGTCGACCTCACGTTCTTCCGTCAAAGCTACGTTGAGATTGACAAGTACTTTCGAAACCGTCCATCGCATTTTAATCCGCGTTTCGCAACAACAACAGTGTCACTGAGACTTACCCGACGCCGGCGTCTTTTTCATCTTCGCTCGAATCCGGGACGACCTTCGCTGCGCGCCGCTGTACTCGTCGCTTTCATCTGCAAAAAAACGAGGACAAAAAATTGATGCGCAACGTCGTGAGTAGGTTCCAGTCGCCTGCAACGTCACGCGTCTCGTGAAGCAGGGCGTTGTAACAAAAGTGATTAACTTTTGCGGCAATAACGTCTTGAACCACTGATAGAAACGTTTTCAGCGTCGAAGAAGCCTGTGCAACTACTCCGCGCAATCATACACGCAAAACGCGTTTTGGTGCGGCGTAAACCACAAATACAAAGACAAGATATCCAAAAGTATATAAGAAATCTTGCAAATACCGGCGTAGAAATCTTCTCAATCGAACTGTTAGGTCGACAACTGAACTCTTAACTACTATTTATTGAACAAAGCGACTTTCTAGCGCGCACGCGTTTATCAACGCTGAGACATGCATCTCCCAGGAAGAGCCACTCCTTGCAGGTCTATAGTCTTTTCTACCAGCACTACAAGGATGCTGGTCCTCCTAACACGGCGCCGGGCAAAGATTACTATCACAAGAACGGGGGCTCAGTATGGTCGGACTCGTCACAATTTAGACGTCGTCGTGCTCGTCTCACCGCTCGATTCTTCCTCCTCTTCGTCTACTTCTTCATCCTCCCGATGCTTTTCACCGTCTTCTTGCTCTTCCTCTTCTTCCTCCTCCTCATCATCATCAGAGATCACACCGTCGTTCAGATCTGCGTAGCTCTTCGGTTGCGCAGCAGTGCGTCGACTGGTCCTGCGCGCGACATTCAAATTCAAGCGATGGAGGGCGCACTTGGCGATTACAAACGCGACTGCCGGATACTACATGAATGGCTTGCCGATGAAGCTGCTCTTTGACAGAAAAACAAGAGTCCTGCAATTACGTCACAGGGAGCTTTCTGGAAAAAGACAAGACGCAGGAGTAAAATTGTCGATTCTCTCACGCAATGCGCAAAGGTTTAACGGCAAAAGGGGCAGTCATGCGTGGCGCCGGATAGCAGCAAGGCTCAGCTCAAGACCGGATCGGTTCAACCTCACCGACCCCTTTGACGCCGTCTTTCAGTTCAGGGACGAAAACGAGAGATTTTGGCGAACTGCCGCGCTTGTCCTGAACCGCGCGCGACAACGCTGAAGTTGAACAACCCACCTTCGTCGCCACGACGGTGCAAGAACGTCGCCACGACAACTCTGGAATTGAACAGTTGCTGAGAAACCCACCTTCGTTTGTACTGATACAATTCCCACTTGATGGAGCTGTTCAAGATGGCGACGAGCAGACACAGACGCGACAGCAAGGAGCTTTCCTCAACAGCGTTCCTCCAGCGGGACACGCGGCGCTCGGCCTTCGCCTGTCGAGGAAAAAAAGAACATGTGGTTCGATCGTCGGAGACTGTCTTCGGTTCCTCGCTGCTCGCCGATCGTTACGCGAGCACAAGCGTCTTGCTGGCGAAAGTTTCAACTGTTCCTAGAATGCATCCAGCAGAAGTTTTAGCAGCGTTTTAGCTAGCAGTCGCGCACGTATAATGTGGGCAGGGGCGTAACGAGGGAGGCAAGGGGAGAACAATGCCCCGAGCGGCAGGGGCGAAAATGTCCCGGGCGCCAAAAAGCCCCAACAATGTCGCAATCACTTTCTTCTGCAGAGTACATTTGCTCATCAGGTTCGAACATGGGGGAGCCGAACTTATTTCTTGCCCAGGGCGCCATCTGACATTGATGCCCCCGGGCGGTGAACAAACTTTAATCGAACAGCGTTTGCAGCGAACTTCAATTCGGAAATTTGCAGCCGCGTCGACGGCAACAACAACAACAACAACAACAACGCGAAGTATCGCAACAAAGCGCCGACGAAAGTGATGCGTCCTCACCACAGCCAGGTTTTGGGTGCTTTCGTCCGTCGCCTGTTTCTTTTTGTCGGAGATCCCAGTCATGTATTGCTTCAGGTAGCTGCAATGTAGGTCACACAGAGGAGTTCAGACTTTTGTTCTCGCTTCAAAAAGCGCCGGAAAGCGCATTCGTTACGACGCATAAGAACTAGCACAGCCTGTAAGGAACAATCAAAAACAAAAATCGCCAAACCAAGCTTTTTACCACACTTCGTGTTGGTCTTTCATATTTTTTGAAATAAATCCAAGTGTGCGCGATAAACGTTTTAATGCGTTCAAGACGTCGGCACATTAAAATTACAAAAGCAAAAACTTGGACCACGTGGAGAAACTTAAAAATCGACGATTTCCAGAAAAAAACTCACCCGGGTGGAATCGACGAGTGGACGTCGAGCAGAACATTCGAGAAGTCGGCGGCGGACTCGGCAATATTTATGCGCTGCAGGAAGACGTCGGGCTCGGTTATGGTGGATATGCCTCCCTGGCAAGCCTCAGTCACGAGCGAGGTAAGCCGCTTGCGCAGCAGCGACGCGTGCAGCTCGCCGCCGTCGGAGGGCAGCGCGGAGCGGCGAACGGGCGCGTCCGGCGGTGGTTGCCGCATCGCTTGCTTCTTGCTCAAAGATCTGATGACACCGAAGACGGTGGTGTTAGAACCAGCACCACGCCGGCGAGCGCGTTCGTCATCGGCAAACTAACTTCGCACGGTCGGGGTTCGAACACGAGGCGTGCCTTTTGCAGCAGTTTCCGGCTCACAAAGTAAGGTGTAGAAACGTCGCTGATATTGTTATTGTACACACGTTGGACTCTGCCTCGGAGCAACAGCCGAACACTGCAAATCACGTCGCTACAAACCACAGCAACATGGCGCAGTTCGTCATAGATTACAATAGAGAGAGGAATCGCTGTTTGACAATGAGGTGTCATTGCTGCAGCATCACTATACGTCGTTTCAACGGTTTTCACAAGATTCTGCTAAAACAGTGCAGCAAATTTCTCCGGAGAGATTATTATCAGGACTGTCAATAGATTTCTTGCGAACAGTTGGTTGAGCACGCGTCACCAAAGCTGGTGGGCTGGGCCTGAAGAGCTTGTGGCCCTTCCAGCCTCGTGCTCGGCTTTGATCGGTGGGTGCAAGGTGCTGCCATTCATTCTCCATCAGTGCAGCATTCACAGCGAAAGCAGCCGCGTGGGCCACGGCGGAAGCAAGCGGAAATGGGCGCCGCAGGCCACTCGTGACACTCCCGAAAGGAGCACAGAAACCGAGTAAATGGAACTGAAGTCAAAATCATCGCAACCAGAGTGGATTTCTCCGCTGACGCAAAACACATCTTACGAAAGTGATAGAACAACAACGATTATATCGGTCGTTACCGTCACGCACGCGCTACCGCTCGCTTACTTGACAATGCAATCGTATTTCGCTTTCAGCGCGCGGTGCAGCTTGGACTCGCGCAGGCCTCTCGTGCACAAGGACTGCATCAGCGAGTCGAGCTCTTCCTGAGTGTCGACCGACAGCCACAGGTTGTCTCCCGCGCTCGGACACGTCGTCTCCTCCTTCGATTTACGAAAGCGCGCTGCAGACCATACACAATGCGTCGTGGTCGAGTTCAGATCGATCGACAAGACGCGTCTTTCAAAAACGCGCAGTCGCTTCGAAAGAACTGATTGCTTTACATTCGGCGAATCATTTAGCAATATTATCCCGTTGCAAACCTGGAACTTGTGGGGCTGCACAACGCACAGCAGCGATCACAAGCAGAGTTATTATTGTTCGTCCGAGCGCAGGCCGCAACCAGGGGAGGCAACGGGGCGATTGAGCCCCCCAAAATTTTCAAAAACATTTTGAAACCGCCAAAAACTTTTTCAGTCGTTAGGTACACAACAATTTGCAATCATTTTGCCCCCGTCCGAAAATACCAGCTGGTTGCGTCCCTGGCCGAGCGCCAAGCTAAGGGCTGTTGTCCACAAGCGATGGATACGCAGATTGGCAGACCCGAACTCAGTGTGCATTGTGTGTGTGGGGGGGGGTGGCAGTAAACTTTTTTTTATAAGTCTCAAGCGTTAACAGGCTTTCGTAATAAGCAACAAGCAGATTAGGCCGATCGCATTACAATCCGCAAACCGGAAACCCGCTTCAGTTCTCGTGGCGTACGCGACATTTGTCACGCTTGCCCGCTGTAATGTACATTTTTGTTCTTTCCGTTGCAGAACTGCCACGTGCGAATGCCTGTATCGTCGCGTGTGTTAACACTGTTCGCCGGTGTGCCGACAGTGCTGCGTTCATTGTATTGCCATCGGACTGAGCAACCAGCAGTTTTTCCTCGAAGAAAATTCAACACTGAGCAAACGTTTGTTTTGGTGAGCATGCAATTACGCAACCATGTGGTCGCAACAGCAGTGAAGCGGTAAAAGGGCTATGGGGTACATACTGTATATATATATATATATATACGACAATAGATTTGTGACGTTTTGTCATATATATGGGGTATCTACGACATTAGATCTGTGGTGTTGCAAGTGCGCGAGAATGAGATTTCACTGCACAAGCAGTATCAAATGGTTTGGTGGTGCTGCATACGTCAGAAGGAACACTGGCTGACAGAGTGTTAACTCAACCGTAAAAGCAGAGGGGGTAAGTGAACGAGTTACGTCCATAGCAGTGCTTCCCAAGGGACTGTGCGGCTCCCACGAGTGCCATTTGCAATACTGAGGAAGGACCTCTAGTTGCTTACGCTTTATTTTTAGTAGGTATGCGCATAATTTTTCAATGTGTTATTAAATCTTCAGCACAATTGCTGGGTGTTCGCCTTTGAGTACAGCAAGACGCTTTATCTCTTGTGTGGAGTACCGTAAGCCTAAAGAGATTGGGAACCACTGGCCTTGTAGGATGTCCTTAGACCGATAAACGCAGGCCATTGGACTATGACAATAATGAGCATTTAACATAAATTTCATAGTCCCTAAAAGTTAAAAACCTTTGAATCGTTAACTTGGGGTTACTGTTCGTTCTCAAACAGGTGATATAGCTAGCGCCACTTGAATTGAAAACAACTGACCTTTCGCAAGTTGCTACAACAGAAAACATTTGATTCGCAGGTCATAGAAATACAGCAAAAATCGCACTTTCGCAAAATTTCGGGTCAGCGCTGCATTTGTTACCTTTTTTAGGAGTGGCAAGTTGGGACAATGGAATGTCTTCATCGTCCGAGTTCGGCGCAGCCTTCAGCGGAGAAACTATCAAAACAAGGAAAACCTACAGCAGCGTTTCTTAAAACATTCGTCGGTAACGGGCCCCGAGTACATCCTTAAGAAACGTTGAAAGAAATATTCGCAATTTGGTTTTAATCATCACAGTGGTGTCTGCAAAGCCTAATAACCATTTAAATCACATTGACGAACACCTTTGGGGTTCACTGACCCAGGTTAAGAACCGCGGGTCTACAGGTAGTTTCGTTAAAGCATAAGTCGCTTCGCGACATAAAACTTCCAACGTCGGAGAAAACTGTACTACCGCGGAATGCCAAATCCCAACAGCCATATCAACGAAAAATCACGTCAACTGAGATTTTTAAACGGCACGTGGGAACAAGACGACATAACAACACAGCGCCAAGCAAAATGCAACTCACTGGGCTTTCCTGGGGCTTTCACCGAAGTCTTGCGAGGGGTGCTCGGTTCTTTGGTTGCCAGGTCGGGCATGGTCGAATAAGTGAAGCACTCGCCGGCCCAGCCTTTTTCGACGTAGAAGCCCGGCGCGCCGTCGCAGAACAACCAATACCTGCAACAGTAGCATACAATCACGATCTCGTTGGGCGTGATAACCGCTCCAGCCTGGGGGAGACATGTCGCTTCACAAAGAGAACACACCGGGCAGGATCGCATCCAACGGACGCATCATTTAAAATAACTTGTATTAGCCCCTATGAGCAGCAACGCTCTTGTCTTTCTAACCTGTCGTGGTTGCGGTCGGTACCGAGCGGCGTGCACCTGCGCACGGCTCGCGCGTAAGCTCGCGATTCCGCCAACATCCGGGACGTTCTCTCTGCTTCCTGGACGCGTTTCTCCTCTTGGTAGATGCGATCCCGCTGCTCGCGCTCCTTCCTCTTTCGGGCTTCTTCCTCCTGGCGGTGCCGTTCGGTCAGGACACGGCGACTCTTGACTCTGAGCGCGCGTTTTCGAAGGTGAGAATGAAGCGCATAATAACACAGCAACAGCAAATATACACAGCAACAGAAAAAAACGCGGTTTGCAAAGCGACGGATAATCGAAAAACTCTTAATTTATAAGAGTCTTGTTATAAAAACCCTTTATTTGTAACTTATTTATTTATACTTATTTATAAGAGTTTACAACAAATTCTTGTTTCATAGTGATCGCTCTTGATTTGTAGTGCGTGATTTATGGCAAAGTTGCATCAACGGCAAATTGTTTAGTATTTCACATTGGGGGTAATGGCACAAGATAAACGGCACTCCTATGTAATGACATTTTTCGTGCAGCCCGCCGTCGGTGAACAAGATTTTTATCTCCTCGCCACGAACGACGTACCTGCTGACAAGATCGATATTTTCCAATTTATCTCCGTCTTCCTCGGCGGGCGAGTTCGGGACGGTTTTGTCATCCTCCTCTGCCTTTTCCGCCTTTTTGATCTGAGAGGCAAGCTGCGGTTATTCGCTGCCACGAAACGTACGGAAGAGACCACACAGCGAACGCTGGAAACGCCTTCGCAGGACAAGTCTACCACAAGTAAAGTCCTCCCAATTGCTAGTCTAGCGACATTAAATTGCGCAGTAGAAAAACGTCTGCAGCCATGTCGAAATAAAGGCCGTAAAAATAAGCTTGTGTCCGTCATTGCTGCTGCGAGTAACCAGCTTTTGTCTTGGATATTCAAGCGTAGCAATGAAAGATATAGCAATCTCGCACACGTATGACTCGTCAGCATCCGATAGAGCATGGACAAAGCAGTGAATGGCGAGCATCTTGCTGATGGCGCCATTCACTCGCAACCGTCGCAGAAAGCTGACTTAAGGGCGTGTGCGGCGCTTAAATGAACAATAAGGTAACAGTCGCGGAACTTGGTGCAGCAGGCGAAGAAATTAATGCGCCTCAATTGTTTGTCGTACAAAACGTCTGTGTAGGGCATAAAACAACAGCGACAATTCATTTTTTTCTACACAATCAGCGTGCATTGCTCTGCAGTACCAAAAAATCTTCAGAATTTTTACTACCACAAGATGCTCATATTTTACCCGAAAGAAGTTACAACAGTACCAGATGTTGAAAATCTAGTTGTCGCGAAGAGCTGCACGCTCCAGCGCAAAAACCTTCACAGCACCTGCGCGTTTTGCTTCATCTCCTTTGTTTGCCTGACCACCTTGTGCCAGGCAGACGCCGCCTTCTGCGTGGCCTGCTCCATGTGCAACTGAACGGCGTACGTGTTCATCACGCGATAGACCAGCGCCGCCAGGACCTCGATCTGCTCGCACGGCTCGAGGTCGTAGATCTCGGATTCGAAGAGACGCCGGGAGGCCTGCGACCGTTACATGGCGCTGCTGAGCTTTCGAGAAGCACTGGCGTTCGTGGCAAACGCTCCAGTGTCAGTCAAATAGTGGTGAACGTTTTAAACCAGTCGTTCTTAACCTTTTCTTTGTCACGCCTCCCTTAAGTAAGTGTCCTTTGCTTCAAGCCCCACTCACTTTAAATAACTGAATTGGACGGAACACTTTTCTGTTCAAAAGCTTTCCATGTTGTAGAGCGCGCAATGGTTCGCGCGCCCCTGGCGAGGCGTGCCTCCCGGCTAAGAACCACTGTTTTAAACGGTTTCACAAAGCGAAGCGATGCAAGGACGACGGACTAGATGACAAAAAATGTTGTTTAGAACGGCAACCATGCCGTGAATCAACAGAGAACGGATCACAATTACCTGTGATTCAGATAGCTTTTAAGGAAACAACTTGCGCGCAGTACGCTTTAAGCGTTCACATATAGCCAGGTTCCTCGTTAACAAGCGCTAGTGGGAAACACTTTCTCGAACAGAGGCAGACAACCAAGATCGATGTCGCACTACTACACAACTCGAACAAAATAACTCATCCACTCCAAGGAAATCCAGTCGACGAGGCAACTGCAACATCAGCAATCACGCGTTACAAACCGATGGACCAAGACCGACGTCACATCTCGCCGGCGCCCAGTCTTCTTCGCCATTCCTGCTCTCATCCAAGTCGTCGTCGTGTTGACGAAGACAGATGCGAGTAAGCTCGCAGCAGACGTCGGGAGCGATCTGAATCTGAAACGCAGGAGCGATTTGACGTCCGGTCATTCCCAGCTCTTTGAGTTGAGCATTATCCGACACACAGACTTAGACCGAAGCTCAACAAACGACGATATACAAAAGACTGCTCGAAACTAACAGCGGCCAGGACCGCGTCGTTTTTCGCGCAGCACATTTAACGATTTGTGGTAAGCAGCAAAACAAACACCCAAGTCACACCCACAGTTAAGATCACCTGGCTTAGCTTGAAATCAAGCTCCGAATAGTCCTTGGCAATGTCGTCGGCTAACAAAGTTTGCAGCAGCGAAATGATGATTCGACTTGTCAATCCAAACCTGTTGTCCCAAGCAAACTTTCAGTCGTAAATGCACATTGGTGGTTGCTGCAGCATTCCCCGGTTGCTCGCGCAAAAATGTACGATAAGGAAACACGGATGTGGCGTCGAGCGAGTTTGCAGTCGGATTCCTTTTACAAGCTCTTTGAAGTTCGTTTACTCAGCTGACACGCATTAGAAGTGTAAAATGTCGAATTATAAATGGAATGCCGAAATTATTATCAGAAGAGAAAAAGCGGCAGGAAGCCACGATGACATACGTCATGACAGGCACGAAAATATGTCGATTGTCGACTGTTGTCATCACTCAGTACATACCATGCAGTGCAAAGCATGTTATTTCGCAAGGTTCTATACCCTGCAAAAGCGTGATATCATTGGGTGGTTGGAAAATTCGAACGAAACTAAGATTCAAAATCACCCTTTGCTTCCGGTGGTGACGGCATCCGTTACAGCCTCTGTCGTAAATTGCTTTGGGAAGGATGAGTCCCTCGGCGCAAGCAGTGCGTGGTACGCGTAGAGAAACTCGCATATCATGACCACATCGCCGAAAACGCGGTTGGGGAGCCCGTCTGGCAAGCAGACCAATTTGAGCTTGGGCAGTGATCTGCGCAAGAAAATCAATACTTTTTCGAGGGGAGTTCGCGGACAAGCTTAGCTGCAGCAGCAGCCTTTCGATGACTGACGTTTCCGTCAAATAATTAACAACTTTTGCATTTCTCGACTCCAACCTGCCGACGTGTAGTTTTTCATCAACTGATTAGGAGTTGGAAATTGCGGCAGGACCCACTTCGGTTATTTTTTCAAGCAAAAATTTGTTTCTCATTTAATTGCAACATTTAAGACAAGTCATGGGAAACACTTGCTGCCGATCGCACCAGATGGCGTGCCTCCCTGAGTTATGGTTATTCATTCATTGTCAGTTATGGTTATTCATTGTCTCCACTTCAAATAAAAACAACGTATAAAATCGGTACTAACTTCGCTTTTCCGGTCCTGACCAGGTCCTGGTCCTCGAACTGCTCCGAGACGTTCTCCCGACCTTTCAACTTTTTTCTGCGTTCTTTCATGAACTGGCGACGCTCCTCCTTAGACATCGATTCGTATTTTTTCTTAAATTCGATCATTTCCAACCGCTTTATGACGTCGTCTTTTACTTCCGGCGGCAGGTTGGAAAGTTGCTTTTTGTTTAAAATTTTGCACGCCCTGAAAAAATGCCAAGAACAGTAACGCGACTGTCCCACATTTGCGACAGCACGAGAAGGTTCGTAATCGTGGATTTTCAAGAGATTTACACGAAGTCGTTTCTGTCACGGAGCGCGAAAGACTTCAGGCAACCGCAGTTTTGGGAAGAAATTCAAGTGGTGGAGTTTTGGGTGAGAATTTACTTTTTTTTGCAACAGCATGAGCGCACCAGAAGATTTTTACTGCCACACCGAAAAAACAGCTTTGACCCGCGTCGCTGAGTCGATGCGTTTCAAGTTGTGCGCTGTTTGTCACAAACGGTTGCGGCAACTGCCTTGGCAGCACGGGCTCCACACAAGTTATTAATTCCTGCACTCAACTGCGATTTTTTCTACTCAGAGGCGCTTTGTATTTAAACAATAAGTACCGAAGCCGCTAAACATCAACACAAAGTCGCCAACTTACGACAATCAATGCCAGCTTACGTGGTGAGGGTTAATTTGTACTTGTGACTGCGGAAAACCTTTTCTTTCTTCAAAGACATCAGCTGTCGAACAATAATCGGCTGCGGCAACTTCCTCGGAATCAGCTTGCCGCCGTTTTGGATGGACAGGCGCGATTTGGAAGGTGTCCGGGAGGTCAAGAGCTTGACGCCTCCTTTCTTGGTCATCTCAAGCAGCGTCGCCTGTTTCTTTTTGCGCGGCGACGAGTTCTTTCTTGAAGACGACGGCTTGCTTTTGACTGGCAAGTTGTCGTTGACCACAATGCAATTCGCTGCCTTGCCGCTTTCGCGCGGCACAACATCTGCATCTTCGTCTTTTATGTAATCGACCAGCTTCGGCACCATCGCTTTCTTCAGGAAGACGTCCATCGCGCCGAGCATCTTCTTTTTCGCTTTAGACTTACTGCTGTCCAGTTTCAATCGCTTCTTCGGAGACGGCGATTCACCGTTTGACTTGCGCTTGACAACGGTCGGCTTTAGTGTGAGCGAAGCGGTTTCGTCAGCTGGGTTTGAGTCTTTGTCGCTGCTGTTCCCGTTCACCATCCCGTTGGCGCGGGGAGGCTCAGGAACGACTGCAGGCACTTTGGGCTTGCTCGTCTCTTTTGCGTACTGCTCAGGCGTCACAGTGGTCAGCAGCAGCATGCGTGCCTCTTCGCTGACAGGGATCAGGCGTTTCAGTTCATGCCGAAGCACCTGGTCAGGAAAAGCACGTCTTGAAAGTGCAAAGAGTTACTGTGACGGATTTTGAAAAAAAACAAGTTTAAACTATGATTCAGGGTTGCGGAGGCGGTGCCGGAGTCGTAGGNTTTTGTGTGGAGTCGGATTCCTAACAACACTAGGAGTCGGACTTTTTTGTCCGACTCCGGATGTCCAGTCGGATCATCTTTTAAATCACACCCNTAAGTTCGGAATTCCTGTTGAAATGGCACAATTTCTGTTGAAACTTTTGTTGAAACAGATTTCTCTGCACCAGGATTTCCATTCATTTTGACAGCCAAACTTCATTCTCTCTATGTTAAGGAGTTGAGTCCAAAATTTTGGAAAGGTCGGAGTTGGAGTCGAATATTTTATCTCCGAATCCGCAACCCTGCTATGATTCGCCGTCGACTTGCAGGCAGATCAAAACAACGAACTACTATCATTATTCTGTTTGATAGTTCAACAACACATCAACTCTTTAACATTTTGCGATTGATATTCCACAGCAGCGAATGAAATAACCAAAGAAGTTACAAGCGAAAGAAGGGTGCCTTCTCGATAACACATTGTCGCAAACTACTCGCACACGTGCAATTCCTTGTTGCATCGTTTAAAAAAAAACAACTATCTTCGGTACCGAACGACTACAGCGCAAAGTATGACTTCATTTGTACGCAGCAAGTACGACATAATGGTAACGTTTCTAAGCCTTTTCAATTGAATCAGCAAGCCGCTAGTGAAAATTAGATAACATGGAGAAGGCAAATAACGGGAGTGAACCTCACCAAGTCTTCACGGACGAGCCAAGGCATCCTTTCGGCGCCGGCACAGGGACGGAACGCATTCGCTCTGATGAACAGACGCAGAAGCTCTCGGGTTGGAAGCTTTCCTGTTCGGCGGAGATGTTCACAAGGAACTCGACTGACGATCTGTCCAGGGCCCACCAAGAAAACACGTTTGGGTATAAAGTGCTGATGTTTCAAAGCGATTTCAACGGCTTAGTTTCAACAATATTTCGCCACTTCCAAAAGGTGGTAATGTTGACGTGGGACGTTGTTATTCTAGGCCAGCAGCGTTACGATCTCGCTGCGCGGGTAAAATGCCCGCTATGTCCTGAAAACACGAAAATGGTTTCTACTGCATTAAACGCTGCGGCGTACTTTCCTCGGGGGTAATTGTGCTTTTTTGTTAAAGTCGCATTTCCAGGGAGTCGTTGCTTGTGCCACAGTTTGATGCACAAGTCGAAGTCTTCCAGTGCATGCTCAACATCACCATGGAAACACGATTCACACAAAATTCAAATCAAACAGCACAGCGGCGCTAAAATGCAAAGCATTAGGAACACCATAGTATCACCAGAGGAATTGGGTTCAGTGGAACGGACAAAAATAACAGCAACTGGAAGCCATTCTGGGTCACACACAGCAGACAACAGAGACGCATATTTACAAAAAACAGCCATATTCACAGGCGGTAAGATCGCACCTTGTTTTCATCGCTCAACAAGATGTCATATTGATACGGCAAAAGAGAAAATCGTTTTCCTTTGGATCGTGACGGATTCTGAAAGATCGAGCTCGAGCACCTCGGTGACCGTCTCATGTCTGGAAAAGATTTCATTTAACTGAAGAGACGGACGGGAAAAATACTTCGCATTAAAAAATCATACAGTAGCATCAAAACACCCGAAATACGTGTTTTTGACGTTCTACAAGCGTGGATCAAGTGCATAGACCTATTAATCTGTTTCAGAAAGACCGATATTATTTTGCTCGGAGACAACCCGCACAGCATCAATATTAATATAAGCTGATCCAAAAACCTCCTCTCCTGTGATCAGAACCTCCTCTCCTGTGGTAGGGCAGGAGAGGAGGTTCTGATCATAAACACGGAATACACGTACGCCAGTAGTTATCAAACGAGTGGCTGAAAGCTATGCAAAGATTTGGTACCAAGTTTCGCTAGTACAACGTATAAAAAGAGTTAAATAAGCTGCATCTAGTCGTAAAAAACTAACACCGAGTTCAACACACTAAGTTGAACAGACTCCAAACGATAAGCGAAAAAAGCTCTCATCAAAACTAAAGGTTTGGAATTTAGTAATACTGAGAAATATATTTCTTTACAGTACTGTCAAATCTGAAGCGAGAGTACGAAATGCACCCAAAAACTACTTTACATAGGAAAGGTACATTCGTCAAGATAGGCTTTGCCAGTCGACTTGTAACTACCGGCAATTTGCCTTCAGCGCATACGAAAATCAAAAAACTCGCACTTCAGAACGTACACACAGTATGAAAATAAAACATCTTCAATGCACCGACCAAACAAATCAGTAACCTCTTTAGTCATTCGTCTCCGTCTGCTGCTAAACTAAAATCAAAGCAAGACGCACACTTAAAGCAATCGCGAAGACGACGGGCAAGCGTTTTTGCAACTGGCCCGAAGGTGACCGCAAAGACGAGTCGAAAAAACTGCGGTTGAGAGAATTCGCATGGATTTTCGTCTAGCTCAGGGGTTCCCAAACTGGGGTACATGTACCCCTAGGGGTACATTTGCCTATCTGAAGGGGTACATTTAAGATTAGCAATAGAAAGGAAAAATATGTTTATACATTATTCATTTCAAATTATTTATACATATTAATTTGTCTGAACCGTTGCATTTTACTAATCAGGTTGGAAAAGCGGGAGTATTGAGTCCATACTTGTTTGCTGTGTATTTAGATGATTTACTTCTTGAACTAAACAACATTAAAGCTGAGTGTTACATGGTTGAAATCTTATTGAACTACTTGATGTTTGCTGATGGTATTTGTGTGTTATGACCAAGTATACATGGGTTGCAAAGTATGCTAGATGTGTGTCAGCGTCAGGCTTATGCAGAATCGCATGAGATTATTTTCAACTGCAGCACAACTGTTTGTATGACGTTTAAGGCTAAGACGGCGAAAAGCACGGTCATCTCGTTGCTGGCACTGGGTGTACAAAGAGTAAAATATGTTGGCCACTACAAAGATTTGGGAATTGTACGAGATATTGAGCTTTCAGATGACAAAAATATTCAGACACAACTGCAATGTCAAAACCTTATTTTTCCCGATGTTCGAACGCAGTGAAACATGTACTTTTTTGTTCCTTCTGTACGCCCATGTATGCATCACAATTATGGTGTGATTTCAGGAAGGCATACTTCCACAGATTGTTTGGGGCTTATAACTTTGGTTGAAGGGCACTGTACAACATGCCGTTGCGAGCGAGTGTTAGTAGTCATCAAGTTCATTATAACATTCCTACCTTTGAGGCTTTATTGAGATAAAATGTGTACCTGTTTCTCGAAAGACGCAGAAAGTCTAACGCATGGCTGCGCGCTTTGATGCAGTCAGATTGTTTATATTCGTACTTATTATTTTAATATAACCGCATTTTACTTTGTGACTGAAGTGCCGGCCTTTCCATTGTTAGTTTGAGGGCGTGTGTACTGTGCAGGCCACAACGCATTCGTGCTTCACTTGGCATTGGCCAGGATTGGACTCTATTTCTTAACATGCGATTTTCGTGTCCTACTCTGGATGGAGTGTTGTACCAATTGTTACGAGTTATCGAACAACTATGTTAAGAAAGTGTCT
>JGI24158J21664_10005877_pt1 | contig 16101 bp, 8 predicted proteins | sample Ectturendosymbi3_FD_21664 | JGI IMG/M metagenome (IMG submission 21664)
TATCGAAACGTTTGCAAGATGTCAGTTGTATCGTTTGCTTTGGCCGTAGTATTTATTATAAGGCTATTTAGCACTTCCGCTTTTCGTGTACCACAGTAGAGTCAAATCTGAGAACATCATAAAGCTGAAATACTATATGCATAATGGATTGAGCATTTACACAAGTACCGTAAGACCACATTTCTCACCTACCATGCCTATCCTACATAACATTAACAACATTATTATGACAGAAATCGCAATAAACCCACTATTTTTACAGAATTGCAACTAAACTTTCAAAATCATATCAATATCTGTTGTAGTTTCAATAAAATATTGATATTTAAGAGAAAAATCTGTGCTGCAATAAAGTTTGACCTAACGATAACTTTTGACGTAATGATAAATTTTGACTTTTTTTGACCTAATAACTTGGGATTCCCTCATAGTATGAGTGTGAAATTTTGTTTGTGGATGTTTCATAAACTTTAGAAAGAGCAGACAAAATTTGACTTTATTGACTTTTGGTTGTCGTACTTATGAGTAATCATTATGTAATTAACTCCCGAAGCATTGTTCTGCTCTTCTAAGCAACTGTGCTCTTTCTGTTTACATGACCTGTATTTTGAAGATCGTGATGTTATGAAACAATAGGAATAGCAGGCCATAGAAAAATTAAATCTTTTTAGTAAAAAAGCCTGATAGGTAAACTAGAAAGCTGTGAATCCAGGTTTTTGTGAATAACCGAAGTTACTCGTATAGTACCTGGAAGACCTTCACCGACCACTAGTGGCATGCGTACCATAAGTTGGGAACCCTTGACTAACATGGTCTTTCACCAATCCTGTAGTGACACTCCTTGCTTAAATTGATCAGTTGTTATACCATTGTGGTTTCATTTATTCTAATATTCACTGACAATTGGTTTCCTTTTCCATGATGGCTTTATATTGTTTCTGTTTATTATTAGCTGAGTGTTATGAAACAACAAACCAATTAAATTTCTGGACACTGGTAAACCATGGTTCACAGTTTCCACTGATATTCAGCAATGTTCTTACTTATAAAATGACAGTTGTGAAGGCCATGTACATTCCTGCTCAGTGTTCCCTCTAAGATTTTTTTGTCGGCTGGTGTCCAGAAAGTGCCGTCAAGATCAAACGAAACTTAGGCGCCCTTTGTAAATTTTCCTAAAATGCATCCATTTTCAACGAAAATACTTGTCATCAACCATTGTTGGTGAATGACTAAAAAATATGTAAAATGGTCTTCACTTATTCCAACACGTACACACGCAAGATTTTCTGATAAACGAACAAAGAGTCATCACAGAGGCAATAAATGAAATTAGCTGCATGCAAACTTCCAAATGTGAACCTTTTCTCTCAGGGGTTGCCCTACGTATGGTCCTGAATGACTGTTCTTGTCTTTGTTGTGCATTGCTTACTGTCGCACTACACCAGTTGATTTCAACTTTTTCTGTACCGCGACAATCACAGCAATCCATTCTAGCCCAAAACCCCATCTGAAACTCAAATAAAGCAAATGTAATACAGCTGTGTACACAAACTATGTACTGATGACTTCTCCAAAAACATCATTTGACAGATTTTCGGAAAAGAGCATAAAAGCGATTTTCAAACAACAAAGGAATTTTACTTTGTCTCTTTTTCCCAGGTTGATTTTGGGCTAGCAGCTAAATCCTAAATCCTGTGTCCGAAATCGTCTGAAAGTTTGTAGCATACTGTCTGAAGTATTACTGAGTTAACAGTATGTAGGTGAGCACTATATCTGAAATAACCTAAGCAACAAACATTCCTAGCCCACTAACTATGCCACGAGAATAAAAACAACTGCTACGTAATTAACGGCTAACGCCCAGTCGCCTACACATGTAGGCTATTTAAAATATTTTTAAAATCTGCATGCAAAGTTGAAAAAATTTCCAAAAATCAACTGAAAGTGTTTGTCAGATTTAAGCAGCGACCCAACCACCAACAAACCTTCGTTGTTTCGTTGCTTAAGGTAAAAATCTTCAGGTGACTTAGATTTTTAGTGCTCATGCATGACATAGAATCTAAAAAGTTAGCAAAAAGCTTCTTTTACAAATACTTTGATTCTAGGTTGTGTCAAAATTGTTATAAGATTCTATGAAAACAACTAGTCTCTTCGTGCGATTTCTCCTGATAAACGTTGTGAAGTTCAATGGGTTTTTTAACATTGCGCAAACACAATCCACCGTGTGCAGGAATTGTTTTACTCATGACCAAAACGCTACACTGCAATTCAGCCACGTCGCTGTTTCTGTATTATCTTAAGTAATGCCGCAGAGGTCATGGTCAAACATTAGATATAGGCTACAGTAACTTTTTATGTAGTAGTGTTGATCAAAGCTAATTAAATCGATATTCAAACAGACTTCTCTAAAGACTTCTAAAATAGTTGTTTTGCTGCATGCATAACCTAGATCAAGGGAGGGCAATTACGTTAACTCAGGGGCCACTTTGAGAAGGTCGCGTTTCAGTGGAGGGCCTGTATTTTCTAATGAAAATAGAAGCAAGTCTCAGTTCAAGTTAGCCTCAGCACTGATATTTATTTTAAGTGGGAGGAATTTTCTGATTAAAATTTTTCCCTGATTGCTTCCGTGGGGCCACTGAAAGCGCTATGGTGGGCCATATATGGCCCGCGAGCCACTAGTTGCCCACCGCTGACCTAGATCATTCAATACTACTGTACATAAAATTGTTAGAACTGCAAAGAAATCAATTTTGGATCCCCTGCATCTTGCAGACATAAACTTAGCTACTTTTGTAGGCCTATCATAAACTCTTGTGTGTAACTGTACAAAGGGTGTTGTAACAACTTTACAACATCAAAGCAGTGAAAATAAGAATTTGCCCGACCACAGAACGTCTTTTTTAACTATGACAAGCTTAACTTCAGGTTTCGACTGTCAGGCAAGCTACAGTTAGTTTTTCTTGTGGCATAGGGGCACCAACGATTAGTAAATGTCTTGTTTACACTTTTTCCAGCAACCGTCACCTACATCAAAGCACTTGCAAATCATCCACGTTGGCTGAGTTGAGTTATTATGTCTAATCCACTGCCTGAAAGGTTTATTTGAGAAAGCAACAGCACCGCCACAAATCTAAAACAATATCCAGATATAGAAAAGCACTCTGCACAATCGTTTTGGGCCTGTTTTCTCACTTAAAATTTAGGCATATTTGTCTTAACTATACACATTGGTTTTATATGATATGTCAAAATCGATTGATGGAAGCCTCTTCTTCCAGCTTTTCGACTACTTACACTAACTTGATGGACACATAGTTTTTTTAGCCTAATTTCGCAAACTATGACTGACATCATTAGGAATTTACTGCATGTGCAAGTTAACTGTTTGTTTGAAATAAGTGTGTCGTACCTATACTTCGCCAAGCTTATATATTAATTATACTTATCAATGATCATTGCTTCTTCCCGCCGCTTGCAGGCTTGTTTACTTTCGCACTTGATACATCACAAATGGTTGTGAAATTTTACCGTCAAACTTTGTGCCTCAGTCATTCACCAGCCACGTGATGAGACATGAGCTGAACCTGGAACTTGATAACAGTCGTGATAAGCCGGACAAAAAAACAACTTTTACTGTCATTCAAAGGTGCCCTTTACTCAAAACACAAGAAGTTAGGTTAAAGGCCTCTATGAACGACTTGCTTAATTTTGCCAGGCATCTTACCTCAGGTCAAATTTCACAAAATCTGTTCCTTCTTTTGAAGTTCAGATATTACAAAACATGTCTGAGGTGCCAGTCCAAGACTTTCTTGGAAGTGCTTCGCATAAAGTAACACTAGCAGGTCACAATTTGTGGGTGTACTCGCAGTCCAAATGTGTTCAGATTCAAAACATTCTCATAAAATGTGGAAGTCAAGAACTTCACAATGTGTCCGAACAACCCAGCAAAGTTTATGGGCGTGTAAAATTATAAAACCTGGCCAAAGCATTTTTACAAAGCGTTGAAGTCAAGAATGTTTGTTTGCGCAACACGTAAATCGTGAAAATGCGCCCACAACTTTTTTATCAATCTTGCAAAGCTTCCAAATTCCAAATTGGAAAGCTTCCAAAATGTGTCTAAACCTCACAACAAAGCGCTTCGTTTTTTTAACACAAAAATCGAGGAATGGCAGATAACTTCCAAAATGCATCTGAATTTCACGACAAACAGCTTTGTTTTTGGACGCATAAATCGGGAAAATGTGCCCAGAACTTTTTTATATAGCTTGAAAGGCGAAAAGGTCGAAAATGCAACTGAACTTCACAGCAAGCAGCTTCATTTTTGGACACAAATCGTGGAATTGCGCCCAGAACTTTTTCTGTAAACCTTGCAGGCAGAGTACTTTCGAAATGCGTCTGAACTTCACAGGAAACAGCTTCGTTTCCGAATTCACAAATCGAGAAATTGTGCCCAGAACTTTTTCTGTAAAACTTGCAAGTGGAAAACTTCCAGAATGCGTCTGAACTTCACAGCAAACAGCTTCGTTTTTGGACGCAAAATCGGGAAATTGTGCCCAGAACATTTTATATAAAACATACAAAACGAAAACGTCAAAAAAGCATCTGTATTTCACAGCAAACAGCTTCATTTACGGACGCAAAATTTGAGAAAATGCCCCTAAATGTTTTCTGTGAAACTTGCAAGGCGAAAACTTCCAAGATGCGTCTGAACTTCACGGATAACAGCTTCGTTTTTGGACACATACCGTGATATTGCACCCAGAACGTTTTTCTGTAAACCTTGCAGGCAGAGAACTTCCAAAAAGTGTCTGAACTTAATGGCAAACAGCTTTGTTTTTAGACGCAAGAATCGAGAAAATGTGCCCAGAACTTTTTTATCAAGCTGGCAAGGTGAAAACTTCCAAAATGCGTCTGAACTCAACAGCAAACCGCTTCGTTTTTGGACACATAAATCATGAAATTGGGCCCAGTACTTTTACTGTGATACTTGCAAACGGATAACATCCAGAATGCATCTGAACCCAACAGCAAACAGCTTCACTTTTCGACGAAAACATCAAGAAAATGTGTCCAACTTTTTGCATAAACCTTGCAAGGCTGAGGACTTCCAAAATGCATCTGAACTTCACAGCAAACTGCTTCGTTTTTGGATGCACAACTTGTGAAATTGCGTCCAGAACTTTTTCTGTAAAACTTACAGGCAGAGAACTTCCAAAATGCGTCTGAACTACATGGGAAATACCTTCGTGTTTGGACGGAAAAATCAAGAAAATGCGCCCAATTTTTTTTTAACTTGCAAGGTGAAACCCTCCAAAATGTGCCTGGACTTCATGGCAAACAGCTTCGTTTCTGGACGCAAAAATGGTGAAAATGTGCCCAAAACATTTTTGTACACTTTGGAGGCGGATAACTCAAAAAATGCTACTGAACTTCATGGCAAACAGCTTTGCTTTGAGACGCAAAAATCGGGAAAGTGCACCCAGAACGTCTTTATAAACTTTGCAAGCGGACAATTCCCAAAATGCATCTGAACTTTCTATGCTGTGACCTGAGAACAGCTTTAATCGTGAAAATATGTCCCGTACATTTTTGAAAAAATATTTAAATTGTGTTTTGTGGAATTTTTTCCAGTGAAGGAAATTGCGTCCAAAAAATGCAAGTGCCGATTTTCAAAATTTTGTTGGCTGGCGTCCAAAAAATCTGCCGAAAGTGCTGTTTTTTTTCGGCTTAGAGGGAGCACTGTTCCTGCTACTGCCGAAATTGCAAAGTGGATCTGAGTCCAAGAAGAATATACAGAATGCTGATCTCATAAGAAGTGTTTTTAGTGATGTAGACTTAGAAGCAATACTGATCAATTATGTCATACATTACAGCATAAAAGTGTTGCAGTGTAACCTAATCCTTTCAAATAAGGTGGTTTAACTTTTTCAATAAACTCAAAAACTGTACAGTGAGAAAAAAAAGTTTGCAGATAAACCTTTTGTCACGACTGCATTAAAGTTTATTTTCTTGAGGTATTGGCTACCACTATTCATCTTGAGCTAGTTAACATTGATACTTTGTAGTGATTATGAATCATTTTTTGATTCATAACTACTCTTTTTATTAAATGCATTTTTTCCATAACTTGCAGTAAGCAGTTGACTTGAAGGCATTGCTAAAGTAAGTCTGAAAACATCACAAGGCTAAAAATACAGTTCAGTAGCCTTTCAACTTCTGGAACTTATCAAGCTTTGAATGACTTTTTGCCATTCCTTTGTTCATGTTGCACATTAGCTGCAAATATAAACATCATCTTCCACTATAATTACGCGTAGGATTGGTTCTTAATTAGAGCAGGGGTTCTAAATCTGGGGTCTTCAAATTCATTTAGGGTCCATGGATGTGTGTTAGGGAGTGTGTAATCCAAAATCCAATAGTTTTTATCCACCCATTTGGGCTGTTATTCAACTTACTTGCACCACAATTATAGTCTGACATGTTCATGTGGCAATCAGACTGATCTTTTATTTGATTTTATGACACCAGCTGGTGCCAGGCCTAAGCTTGAATTTGCTTCTTGCTTGGGTGGTTGAGGTTCTCAAGCTAAGAAGCAACAAAATCTAATTTCTCAATAATTGAAATATGCTGACCAAACAAAGGGATCTGCAGCGATTTTGGACACAGCAAAATTGGTCTGCAGCGTTAAAAAGTTTGAGAACCACTGAATAGAGGGTACAAGCATTTTTTCTATGTCAAAGCTAGCTTGTGCTCCACTGCCAAACACATTGCCAGTGTTTTATTTGACCAAATTTACTCGGTATTGTTATGTTGCAACCTCTTGCTCAGTGTGGTGTTGAATGTGTGATTCACCATGAATTGGTGTGCATGAAGATTAACACCCATATTATATATGTGGCATTAACAAGCAAGAGGGATTGTTGCAAATGATCTCTATTCTGTTGCTTGCTGCCACAGTGTGAAGCTTTGTGCACATGCACAAAGCCGCTCAGGGTTTCTGATCACAACAGTTGCATTTAATATTTTGTTTCATATCCACTTTTCTAGTTTCAGTATTTTGAATAATGCCAGTTGTTTGTTTTTATGTATTATTATTATTTTTGTTATTCTTTCCTGCGCACAACCCATTTTTATGCATAAAATTACACTCCAATAGTTTTGTTGTACCTCATCAACTATTTTTTTACTTTATTATACTTTATTTAAACATTTTTTGACCACACCAAAGTTCCTCAATTAAACTTGATCCACTATTTTGTGTATTTGGGCATGCTCTAAATCAGTGTTTCTCAAACTTCTTTGTTCCATCGTCCCTTTTTCACTCTCGTCACATCGTTGTCTCCCCCCAAGCCTGATAAATCAAACACAAGGTAGTTTCTTAAAGAAGTTTATTTGAAGAAATCGATGTATACCATGGTCCCCACTTCAGTATGATGGATGTGCTTAGTGGCCGTCACACAGCTTCGAAATATTATTAGGAGACATTTCAGTGAAGCACAGTTGTAGATCACCTCCAATATCAATCAGCAAGTGGTTTCACGATTAGTGCTAGTGGTTGAGTGTTTTCGCCCCTTTTGTGTTGTTTGCTCCCCTGTCGCCCCTTTGCCATTCAAAATCGCTCCCAAGGGGATGATTCCGCCCACTTTCTGAGAACCACTGCTCTCTTCATCTGTAATTTTTCTTCACCATGTTCTGTGTTTGTTTACTTGTTTTTCTAACTGTGTATATTTTGTTTCCAACAGATGTTTTTCAACACACACAAAAAAGTGATAAAGCCATAAAGTGTTAAATGGGATCAGGTTAACTTGACAACTGCCATAGCCTTTCACCCATCCTATGTGACATTAGTGACACTGCTTGTGTACATCGATCAGTTATTTTGCAATTGTGTTTTCAATTGTAATTTCCACCAACAATTGGTTGCTTCTTAGCATGATCATTTGTTGTATTGTTTCTGTTTATTACCTGAGTCATCTGAAACAATAAAATCAGTCTATCAATTGATCAGGATTTAACACTTTAGTGTTGAAGTAAGCTTGCTAAACATGCAGTTAAATGCAAACTGTTGTAGTTTGAAACGCAAGTTTCACTCCTAATATGTAAGGTGTTATGCACTTTTTTGTGTAAAATATTTTTTAAGCAAGTAGTCAAATATTTTTGAAAGTTGAGAATTCTTAAAAGAAAGACTCTCTTGCCAATTACTCATTTATCAAGCAGTATCTAGACCAGGCGTAAGCAAACTATGGGCCACATATTACCCTGGATCAATAGATACTCAGAATGACAAACATTAATGAAGACTCATCTTCCTAGACAGACCTCACCTAGTTTTTCCAAATGGGGTTTGCCTGCTGGTATAACATAGTAATAGGCATGGTAACTTAGTAGCTATATATATTGTGAGCTTCAAATTTTTTCAAAGCTAATGAATGATTTGATCAAAAAATGTTCGTCTTCACTCAGTATAAAAACCAGTACTTTTCTGAATTCATTCATCTTATGATACACAAAAAAGCTACAGTATTGCATTATATTTGACAGTTTAGCAATTGACATTGAATGTTACGCTGCATTACTAGCAGACAGTATTTTACCTACCCAGGGTTCCTATGGAGTGTGGGAAAGTTTGGAACAAATTTTTTTACTTTGTTGGTATATATGGAAAAAGGCAATAATTTTCCAGACCTTATCTTTTGTCATGCATTCTGATTTAATATTTCATTCTGATATTTTTGATAAGATTCATAATTTTGCATTAATCATGTTAACTATTCTAGTACAGTATTTTACCTGGGTATGTCATTTGAATAAGTTAAATCAGGAAAAGCCGGCAAAAACTCTTGGAATAAAGTCTGAAAATTTATGTTCAAAACTGCATAGCAATCCTGTTTACCATTTCCTTTAGTTAGTGTCTAAAATTGCATATTGTGTTTTACTTAGCAACTATCTTATAACTGGTGAAATAGAGTTTCAATTACAAGTGCATACATACATTTTGAATATTAACACCTACATGTGCTTGTGTGGTTTGAATATTACCACCTACATGTGTGTGTGTTTTTAGAAGCACAGATTGGTAGAACGGGACCTAAAACTTAAGAATTGAATTAGTGAGTTACCAATAAAAAACTTTGAATGTATCAAAGGTTTTTATTGGTAACTTGCTTTAAAAAAGAACTATGCAAACTGACACATGCAAAAATTCAACTTTACACATTCGCTGCTGGTGTAAAAACCCAAGTTCGCTGCTGGTGTAAAACCCAAACCCAAAGGTAAAGAGATATTTTATCCAAATATTGTTTGTTTTGCCGTAACTTGTGAACCAGAAATGCTAGAAAGCCAATCAAAGGTTCAAAACACTAACCTAGTTTCCAGTAAAAACTTGAGTCAAATATTGGCTTTTGCTATAAGGGCCCAGGACCTGATGACCTCAGCAAAAAGCGCCAAAACTACCCCACTTATGCCACCCATAAAAAATCCAAAACTTTCCAATTTTTTCAATGCACATGAAAAGACTTGGCAAATCTTTTGAGGGTTTGGACAGCTGTCTAGCTCAATTGCCTGATGATTTAATGGAGTTGCAAAGTGACACAACAATATGGGCTCAATGTAGGTTTTCGAAATACGAATATTTCATACACTGGTGCCAAAGGTGTTAAATTGCAAGAACAACAAGTTTGGTGTTTTACTGACTGTTAGTACAGATGATTCCAGATAATTGTATATTGGTTAAATGCATAAAACACATAAATATTGAACAGGATTCTTTAATCCCAAACCAAAACCAGTCATGTATGAAGAAAATAGTCCAGTTTATTGCATAACGTACTGCCTAAACTGGTTATCCACATATAATTGTTGTTTTCACTTTTAGATTTGCATCATGTGTATCATCAAGTAGGCCTTAATGGCCGATATGCAGCTCTGATCATAAACAGTTTTTAAGTCATACAAAGCATTTAATTCTAGCTCCTATTTACTTTGTGCGGACAAACAAGTTCATAATCATGAAACAGAGTTCATGATTTTCTGATACATATTTTGTATAGTGCACCTTTGATTCAGAATTGGGTCCATTGTCATTTGATAGAAATAGCAAAAATCGAATGTAGGTTTTCTTACTGTAGGATCCCAAACAAGAAATTGTTTAGTTAAGCGAGTTAGCTTGTAGGCATAATATAAGTAAAACTTGAAAACAGAAATAATGTTGCACTTCTAATTCAGTTTTTCGATTGCAACTAAGTAATAAAGGGTTGACTTATCAAATTGGCGACCTATTTTCTGTTAAATTTATCTGATGCTCCATTGGTGTGATACTACAATGCTAAGAGGGATGCACGTATAGCATGAAAAAAAGCAGTTTGTGGTCAACATGTGAATCAGTGGTTTGGTTAAAAAAAAGATGTCATGAAAATGATGCGACTTATTTTAATAGATGAAAAGTTAGTAATTGTCAGTATTTGTTGGAGGTTTTCACAAGAGGTATGTAAACTTAGTGCCAACAGCAATGCTGTTGTGCTAATAGCTTCGGACAGCATCTTTGCAGTCCGTGATGCAATTTCTCTTGCTCACTATTGCTATGAAATTGTAATACATAGGACAAATTTTTTGTATTGCAGGTTTTTCATTGTAGCAATATGTTGTAATTTTCTACACTTGCTGCTTTAATCTTCTAGATATGACTATGTTATTGGTAAGTATTTCCTGGAATTCATAAGTAAAGCATTTTAACAGCTGAGATTTTGCTGTTTATGCATTGCATCCTTGTTAGTTTTCCGAATGTCATAAGAATTATTACACAATTGTGAATCAACACATGTTTCAAGCAATGACAAGACCACGTTCCTTTTTGTGATGTGTGCACATCAATCATCTTTCGTAGTGTATCTGTAGTGATGTGATGGCATCAATAAGACTTTAAGCATATCTGTGCTGTTTTACAGGGCGCACAGCAAACATTTGATGAAAAATGGCCTACCATGCAACCTGTGATCTTGAAGCTATTGAGTCAAGAATCAGTTTCTAGGCAGGAATGGCAGGTTTGTTTCAGGATTAACTGTAATTTTTTCCTTTTCATCATGTGCCAAATGCTGCACCACTCTTCTGGACTTTTTATGTGTGGTCATTGTGCATTGGCATACATGTTTTTGATTAAATCTTACTCTCAAATAAATGATACTAGTGGTCATGTGTCTACTTGAACATCTTTTATGATGCTGTGCACTACGTGTCTAGCCAGTGATTGAACGCAGTAAGTGGAGTGCAATGTACATAGAAAAGAAATTCAGTTCCTGTGAGATAACATGCATATTATAACCAAATAGCAGATTTGCGGAAAATTGTTGTTGCGCACATTTCCTCAGTCACATGATTGCTCACTTCTCAGTGACTTCCTCTTTGCCCTATAGGAGACTTCTTATTGAGGAGAAAGCACAAAGATGGTCAGATTTCAAAGTTGATATGTCTTCAATTTATGTCGTTGTAGTGAACATACCTGGAATTCTCAAGCTTTTTTTCTCAAGGGAGCAGCTTATAGAGGTGGCCAAAAGTCTCATTATTTGACTTTGCGTGTGCTCTCTGCTCAGAGTTTGGTGTCTTCGTGACCAACGCATTATTCCAACTGAAGCACAAACATAAAACAACATGGATGCAACCCCGGTCCAAGCACTGGCGTATGCTAGGCCACGTTCTCAAAGCCGTAGACCTCCAAGGCGTGCAGATCACCAGAGCGATGCGTGGCGCTGAGTGTTGGAACGATCACCGTCTCCGCAAACGCATTCGTCCCCCAGCCCGAAAACAGAAACCTCAGCGTCGGCTTAACGTCAGCGGCTTGAGCTGGAGAGCAGAATTGTCCAGCCTACGTGCAGCCATACCATCAAATCTGATCTCAGGTTGTTCACCGCTGCTGTTTCATAGCATCCCGGACGCTACAAAACAGTGGGGCGCACTGAGCAAGGCTGTCGTGGAAGCTGCCGTAGATACGCTTGGTTACAGCATCAGAAAACATCAAGATTGGTTTGACAGCAGTTTGCCGAGAAGAATGGCGTGCAGTTTGCGACAAAGGGCTGGCAACATTCGAACAGCGCCGTATTGATGTGGCAGAAGCAAAGCGTATGCGTAGACACCATCAGCGCAACCCACCACCCCTAACAACAAGGCAGCAGGGATCCGCCTGTACAGTGCGTGGCCGTGTTTGCGCCTAAGCCTTCGGACTACGGAGCCACATGAGCCGACACAAGGTAACGCGCTGAGCAGCGTCATCGTCGATCCGACGGACAACTAAGAGAGAAGAGAGAGCTCATGCTCCAGGAAAATTTGCGTCACTGACAAGTTCGAAAATTTTGAAAATCCCAGCCTAGACTTCACAAAATTGTGAATACTAAAGAAAAATATGCAGCTGTCAATTAGAATTGTTCGCCAAAAACTTAAAGAATTCGAAAATGACAACCTGTACATTTTTCATATGATTTGATGTTGTAGCTTTTTTACCATTGTATTAAGCACATGTCTACGTGTTGCTGAATTCTGGAACCAATTTATCTTAACTTACTACATTAGTACTTCGTTAAATGAGGTAGATTTTATGAAAATGAAAAGTATTGTTTTGCATGCAACACAGGCGAGTACCAAGCTCTTCTGTGGTTTGTTTTTTGTTCCAAAAGAGATTGCTCCACTGTTGAGGCTGCATTTAGGTGTAAATGTCAGGCACGCCTATTCGAATTATTGTAATGTAGATGTAGCATTCTCAGATTGAAGTTGTGTCAGTATCAGTTGCACTAGTCATTTTGCTCACCTTCAATTTTTTTGCAAATAATCAAACTTCTGTTTTGCTTAGGATCTGTTTTGGAATGTTCATTCTGTTTGCCTCTGGGACCATGCGGAAGGACCTCAGAAAGTCCACGCCGCGTTGAAACGAAATATATCCGATTTCATTCATGGAGCTCAAAAGGTACTTCCAGTTTTGCATTCAATGAGTATCTTTGCAGAAGTTTAACATCGTGATTTCAAGTTTTCTATTGATTGTTTCCATTCAAGAATGTGGCATAATTTGCTACTACAGGTGACGCCGCAATGCTACGTTGTTTAAATTATTCGCCTTCTTCCCTTGTTTGTAAGTTTGCGAAACGAATTTTGCAGCGAATCCGTTCTCACGAGGAAGGAAATTCCCTACTTCGAGCCTACATCTCCGAATGGCAAAAGTTTTTTGATCAATGTCTTTATCTGCCAGAACCGTTTGTTCAGCTAGAGAAGAGCTTGTCCAGTGATCAGACATCAACGAAAAAGAAGCAGCCCCGAGAGAGCATTGTACGAAAGGTAACTGTCGAGAAATCTTTTAAAATTTCTTGTCTGTAAAAGAGTGTTTTACACCGGCAAACATGGGCGTCGGAAGGATTTTTTCCAGGAGGGCCAATAGTGGATTTTTCCAAGAACTGCTCAAAATGATTTTTTTCCAAGGGGGGGACATAGTTGAAATTTCATTTCACCCACTCGAAACTAAGACAAAATTATTTTTCTAGAAAAAAATTAACAAGAAAATATTAAAATAAAAATTCGCCCTTACGACGCCCATGACTGCCAATATGACTCGGACTGGACGCTTTTGTAGAAAAGCATAGGGTCTTTGACTGCATTGCTACTGGCTTTGGCCGCTTTATGAACAGTTGGTGACCCCGGTCATCCATCGACGGCGGCCTGTTTCCATTATTAGCAAACAAGTAACCGCACCTTCCTAGTGGTGGTTCTCTGACCCTGTGTGGCAAAACAAAATCTACCTGTCATCCATCGTTCATGTCTTTCCTACGTTAACGTAGACCTGAGAACAGAATGGCGATGACTTGCTGTTTTGTTACCAAAGGTATTTGGCTTGGTTGCCAGTTTTGTTGGTCGATTTGCAGCACTTACCCATTCATCTCAAATAAACTAATGCAATCCTTCTGTTACTTGAGTGCAGCGATTTCCTGACCTGAGAAGTTAGGCTTGTTACACTTATACCTATGTCACTTTTTTAAGACCACTGATAACATTGTTGCTGCTGCCAACTTTCGTATCACTGCTGCTGTTGGGAAAAGTCAAAGTGATTTGATGATCGCGAATGGAACTGTCACTCAAGTTTGAAAAAAACCGATCACGTGCGTTTGTTCATAATGGTCAAAATACCGCAAACGTGTTAATCAGGCAACGTGGCGATTCACCATGGTTGGTGAGACTGAAGGCCACTGTCTCGAATGCCATGGATAAGTTTTTCTGTAAGTGACTAAAATGAAACGTTTATAGAAACGGGTCCACAAGCTTGCTGTAATTTTTTACACCCTATCTTTGTTACATTTGCAACATGCCATGTGCTGTGCCAAGTCCAACCCGCCAACTACGCCAGCCATTTTCCTGTGCTGTGCACCTTCCTGCGGATGAAATTATTTATAAATGGCTCAACGCGTAGAAGTCAAACACCTGAGCAACGTTGTGAGTAGGCAAAAATTTGGCAGATTTGCAAGTGTGAAATTCCGGCTTTCTCAGACTATTTCCGTTTGCCGATGTTTTGGTCGTATGTGGTGTTTTTAACTCATTCCTGCTTGTTTTCGTATCATCAGCTGATGTTGGAGTCGTGGAATGTTAACATCTTCAGTGGCATCTCTTCCAAGCTAAAGGAATGGACAATGATGCTGCTTAAAGAAGAACGTCAGGGGAAAGCTGTTGACGCTCAGCTCATTATTGGCGTTCGACAATCTTTTGGTTAGTTGTTGGTGCCTGCTGTTGGTGGAAATTTGTCGTCTCCACCACTTCATTGCTGCGCACAGTGCTATGTTTAACTTGGAATGTGATATGTGTGAAATAGCTTTCTTCATACTTCGTTGCTCCATTCGAAAACAATCATGGCCGGTGCTGTATCGATACAGCTTTAGCTACTTTCCCCCGATTTCTTAAAGCAAAATTTCGAAACTGCAATGTTTGCTCACTCGAAAGTGCCTATTGTAGGAAGTCCTTATTTTTGGGCTTCTATAAACGGGTTGCTCCGTATTGGGCATCGCGAATCCTGACCTGTACTGAGTTGTTGCAAGAATTTTAATCATGCATTTGCACCGACTCACCAAATAATTGCAAAGTTGCTGTTACATTGACAGTTCTGTCAATGGCATGCGTCATTAATAAATGCACTGCATTTGATCATTGATCCTAAACAATTATTTTTATATTGCTGATACAGGGTATGTTGAAAATAGGTCGAACAACAAATAATGCAGAAAAATGTTCTCCTGGTAGAAAAACACTTCACCAGTTCAGTGCACTTCTAAATGTTAGAAGATCCAAACGTGTTTTTTTAAAATAACAAACAAAATCAACAGCTGATTTTGTACATCTCTGGCCAAAGAATGACTTTTCCTCTCATTTGTATTTCTAATCTCAGGGGCCTTCATATAGAAATACCACGCAACGATTGCAAAGTATTGCGTGAATCGGCGTGAATCGGTCAGCAGAGAAACCTCGAGTTTGGTCAAACAGCCTTTACGCCGGTCATTGTTGCAGTCCAGTTATCCAGTTAGCTGCACAGACCCTACGGGAATATGGGGATACGCGTTATCTGTGTCCGTCTCGTTTAATAAATGCGAGACGTACTAATTCGTTATTTCACGTTTTTCGTTGAAATAAATGTTCCTCCTACGCCGTGCTTGCGACAAGAAATGATGTTCGGTTGTGCTTTGCATGCAGTCAATCTGTGTACAAGTGGAAACCCGCTGGATATTTACCTTCACCATTTCGAATCTTCGTACATCGACGAGACTAAGAAGTTCTATGCCTCGCAGGCCGGTGATTACCTGAACGAACACGGCGTAGAAGAGTACATGAAATATGTAAGCAACAAATGCATCCGTTTTTTTTTGTTTTTGTAACTATTAAAACTACAGGAGTGTTAAGGCCGATGCACACAGCACTGCGGCTGCGGGTACGGTCATGGGAAATTCCCCGGCCGCTCCGCAGCCGCGTCGTGGAAGAGCCGATGAGCGAGTGCCCGCCGGTTGTCAATGCACACATGCAAACGGAGATAGCGGCCGCTGGTTGTCATGGACGCTCTGCCCGGTGGAAGTTTTGCCTTACCTTGAAATG
>JGI24158J21664_10005878_pt1 | contig 16101 bp, 8 predicted proteins | sample Ectturendosymbi3_FD_21664 | JGI IMG/M metagenome (IMG submission 21664)
CTGTGTTTGTCAACTAGAAAAGTTCTTGCTTTGAAAAGGAGTCAGCAGAAAACAAAAACCAAGTAAATTTTAAAACAACAGCTCAAATGGTGCAAGAATCAATGCAGCAGTAGCTTCACTAATTTCTTTGTTCTTTTCTACGACCACATAGATGTAATAGCGTTGAAAAAAACATTAAAATATTTTAAAAGGTACATGACCCAGCCATGGGCGTCAGAAGGATTTTTCCAAGTGGTGGCAATAGTGGAATTTTCCAGGGGTAGCCAAAACGATTTTCCAGGGGAGTCTAAAAATGGTGCAACTTCATTACACCCACTCGAAACTAGGAAAACAACCTTGTCTTTCTAAAAAGTCAATAGGAAAATATCACATTTCAAATTCTAGGGTGGGCCACGAAGGCCCATCTTGCCAACCTTCCGACGCCCGTGGACACAGCAAACTCTAAATCATGCACAAATAGAACGCTCAGTAAAGAAAGAACTGAACCTAGACCTGGCACCCTCCGCGTTTAGGACTGAATCTAAAGTTGTCTTGCAGAGCATACGAAATGACAGGAAACGATTCCTATCCGCCTGTCTTTGATCGAAAAGAATACGTTTTTTTTTTAATTGGAGACACGTCCTAACAAAGCAGAACCCTGCCGACCTGGTGTCTAGAGAGACAACTCCAGCTGCTCTAGTGAGGTAAGAAATTTGGTTAACTGGCCCTGAGTTTCTCAAGGATGATCCGCGAAACTGGCCAGACCCAGGCGTTGCCTGCTGTGATGTGAACCCCACGGTTTTCGAGAAAAGCTGTTGTAGTTGAAGAAGACTGCATCGGGCAGCTTATCGCACGCTTTTCGTGCTTGCGAAAGATGAAGATTGCTGTTGCTTGACTACGACGATTCATTGTTTTCTTGTGCCGACGTAGAATGCCAAACTTGGAACTCAAGAAACAGCCCATCTCCATTGAAGAGCTGACGGCCACGGAAATTGCCGTTGTCAGGTACGTGCAACGGCAGAATTTTGGTCGGTGGATGATTGCGTCGACTGGCCGCGGTCAGCCTCTCAAATTAAGAAATGAGTCTTCACCTGCAATGAAGCTCGACCCGATCTTGGTTGATAATGTTCTGCGCGTGGGTGGAAGACTGGACAAGGCACCTCTCAGCTACGAAGCACGACATCCCGCTATCCTGCCACATATTTCACATCTAACAGAGTTGGTGATTCGATATTTTCACGAAAGGGTTGCGCACTTTGATGTCAATCATACACTCAACGCGATTTGCCAGAGATACTGGACAGTTAAAGCGGTAGTGGCTGTCCGCCGTATGATATCCAAGTGTGTCAGCTGTCGTCGTCGAAATTCGTTTCCGACCAATTTTGGAGAAGATTTTCGAAGGAGTACTTGCGCACCATCCTGCAACGGCAAAAGTGGCATCGACTCCAGAGGAACTTCGCGACCGATGACATCGATCTTGTCGTGGATAACAGTTCTCTACGATCCCAGTGGCCCTTTGGGCAGGGTCCTCGAGGCGTACCCAAACGAACACGGCGTCGTGCGGTCGGTGTTGGTCCGACTCAAAGGTCGCGAGATCAAGCGACCTATCCACAAGCTGTGCTTAATCCAACCATGCGATGAGAACGAATCTGCGAATGGTAGACGCTAGATACGCGATCTGGAGCGTCGATTCACGACTTCTACGATCGTTGGATGTGCGAGTGCGAGTGACGACGGAGTGTACGATTTACGACTTCTACGATTGTTGGACGTGCGAGTACGAGTGACGACCAAGTGTACGATAAGACACGACCGACGAAACGTCGACTCCCCGAACGGCGTTGCACTACACGAGGTGTTGCTCATCTAACACATCTGTTTCGTATAGACGTCTTTGCAGCTTCGTTGATTATTGTGTTTGCAGCTCACTGAAAATTTTTTGTGTGAATTTGAAAATTGCATGTGAGCATGTCAATTTTGGGGGTAGTGTATAATTTTCTGTTCTCTGCGCTCCGCCATTTTCCTAGCAATGATCCATTGGCGCGTCATAATCGTATTGTTCCCTGACAGACGCTTGAATTACGTGATGTGGTCTACGCGGAGGTATATCTTGGTGCCTCGTGTAGCTTTTTCAGCGGCGTAGTCCTTGAGGCAGGAAGCTGCGTGGCTGCTAAGATTTATATTTAACTGAGCCTTTTATTTTTTAAGCAATAAGAATTGTAAGCTAGTAGACGGGTGAAGTAACTGCTGAGACAAGTGCAGCGGATTATGTGCAGCTCTGTAATCAAGCGTGCTTGCGAAACAGTTTTCGATGAGTCGAACGCTGTGACTTTAATTGTTTCTTGATGGCCAGTCAGTTGTGAGTAGACTGTTGTACTTACTTGCTTTGACAGTAACCAACGTCGGTGGGCCGAATCGAAGTTGGCGGCTCTGTGTTTTTGACTGGTGCGCCTGTGTGTTGCAGATTCGCTGTGCACCCGAGGAGCTACAGTTGTCCTTTTATTGTTTTCGTGACTCTCCTGAGTCAGTGCGTTGCGAATATAATCTTGACCACCATTGGCAGTTGTGGTGAGCGTATTTGTGAACGAGACGGGAGTTCGCGCGAGCAGTTTGTCCCCCTCCTGTAACGGAGGTTTGGTGCCCATCCGTTCCAAGTGGATTTTTTTATTGAAAAAGTGACTGGATTAAAACTGTCATCCACAAAAAAAGCTTGAACAAACTTCGAGTCGTACGAAAACGCGACTGAATACAGATTCGAGCCGTTCTAACAAAAATTGTTTCGTCTGTTCAAGCTCAACTCCTACATGCACCTGTAAGACTGAGGAAAGGCGTGAACTGCTATCAAAAAATGAACTGCGAATACCAAAAAGACAAAAATGATTTTTGAAAACTTTTTAGAGAAAATTCTCATTGATCTACATTTCTTCTTTCAAAAATGAGTGAAACTTGTTTAATGGCTGTAGGAACCATATACAAGTCATCCCAGACTAATAGGTTGAATAAAATTATGAAATATTATTCATCTTTGCAAAATAGAGATCAAAATTTTAACAGCTGCTGGCACTTTTTTGCAAAAATTTATTTTGGATTCTGGTTTTCAAAACAAAGTTAATAAACGCAGAAATTTAACAACGGAATGCGTGAGCTATGCACTTCGAATAAATCTTCGTTTGTATCAACCGTAAGTAGCAGTGCAGTCATGCGCTCTTGTTTTTAACAGCATTTGTTTCTTGCATTTGGAACGTAACTGCAGTGTTGAAATGTTTTCAATAAAATTTCCTACAAACCCTGTTTCCAATAGAACGGCTGGTGTTGAAACATTGAAAGTTCTTTTACAACTGTCACAACCTCCCAGATTGGCAATTATTGCCTTCTTTCTTCTGCTATCCATTATAAGAACTGATTCGCTCAGCGAACAAACAAGCCAAGCTAATGAGTGGAGCGTCGCCTTTGACCTACAAAAATTGACAGCACAGAAGCCTACGACAGTCGCAGGGTTTGTCCTCGTGTTTGCTTCTTGGTCGATCGCGGTCCATGCTTAACCAGACTCACACGGGTATCATGCCAACGCCGCGTGATAGTAGGGGAAAATTACTGAAAACCCGACGACGTTTATACTGTTTTCCTAATAAACTTGTGCTGAAGACGTCGTCGCCTGTTAAATTTTGAGGTTGCACGTTTTGACGCAAGTTTTGGCTGCAGTTGGTCACATGCATGCGCTGCTAGAAAAACAAACAAATAAGAATGAAAAAAGGTATTGAGTTAATTTTAAGGACTTACATCGCCAACAAGTTTCTGATTCTGTATCAAATTTTCATGAGTTTTTGTGAGGTTAAATTTTAATCATGACTACATATGTATATTAATGATTAACTATTGTTTGAAAAGCTGTTGTAGTTTTATATTGAAAATGGGAAATTTAAAAATCTATTATCAATCTTCAGTTTCAGCAAAGAATTGAAACTAGTGGAAACAAAAAAAACTTACAAAAATTTAACATTCTTTAAAATATTAGATTGTTTGCAGATAAGCCTGACCCTTTTGATCTTCATTTTTAAAGCAGGGTTTTTCCATTATGCGATTTTGATAAACATTTTTTTACTTTTCTCGAGAAAGGTTAGTGTACAGTAGATGTTACTGACAATCACAATTTGTTGAAACTATTCTTTTTAGGCTGCGATCTTTGTGGTAAACCGCTGATGAATATAAAAACAACACTGCTTTTGACGTTTTGAAGCGGCAAAACGTTATCTACGCGTGTGCTTTGTTTGTGTAAACTCACATTCAACGTTTATTACATTTTGTTTTTTTACTATTTGGGGCACGCTTTACAGTAGGTTGTTTGCCCATAAGGCAAAGTTTCTGCTGCATGCATTGGTTTTCTTTAGTTTGTCTTTTGAACTTCGAAAATCTGCGTAGTTGTCTTCAATTGTAGCAAAAAATGTTTTTCTAACAGTTTTCTTGAATTGACGAAAAAACTTTGGCAGAGGATGGATTGTGCCATTTAGTATGGGCTCATCGTCGTCGTGCGTAATTAATAAAATGCAGGAGTATTTTCTTGCAGTCAGGCGCACAGAGCCGGCCGGGGAAGTAAGATCTGCAATCGCGTTATTCTTGTAGTTGGTTTCCACTCAATAGACGCCGGGCAAAAATTTCTGAAGTACAGTAAATGCGCCAAGCATGACTTTGGAAAAAGCCTGTCACACTAAATACACAACGTTTTGTAATCTGAAAGGTTAGATTCTGGCGGGAAATATTTCATACACATGGTCATTTTCCTTGAGAAGCTGTGAGTCTTCTCTCATTTTATGAATAAGAATAGTTTGGATTTTGTTACATACAATCTCTCAGAATTGTTTAAAATTTTCAAGCAATCTGTTAAGTTATTCCCGATAACCATTAACATATAAAAACAATACAGCATAACTATTTTCAATCCAACGTTGGATCTGACAAACAAACACTTTGTAGCATGTAGCGTTGAGACCACCCTATCGGCGCTGTGTCCTATGCGCGATTCACCACGAACGGCATGCGCACTATATATACAGCAGTTATATGTACGTGGCCGGATCAAGTAGTAATAGTGGACACGGTGTGTGATCTTTGTTGTTGCTTCCGGTCATGGTGTGACTGGGCCGCACAAAACCTTCGTATGGGCCGCAAGTTGGACATAGCTGGTCTATATTCAGATAGCCATTGCCAAAATTGTTGGAAATTGTTTTGCAAAGTCTCTAGGGTTTTTTTCGACTAAATTTCGTCGCGTTCACAAAAATACATCAGAGTTTGGTTCAAAACTTCGAATCTACATTTCTTCAGTTTACCAGCGCAAAATATTGGTTGCTGCTGATTTACTCATATAACGATGCACCACTACAGCTATCTCGGCCCACTGCACTGCTTATTTTGAAGCTGCAAAAGAGTGGTTTAATTTTTTAATGTAAGGTAACGGACCGGTTGCACTATTTTTTAATTACTGCATTTTAACTCTTCAACCTCAATAGTACAAAGCAACTGCTTTGCAAAAAGCTTGTTCGATTTTGCAGGAAAATGCAGTAGTGGAAAAATGGTGGCTTTTGATGTTGATCTTGTGCAAGCATTGGTGGATGCTAGAAACCAACTTCTCAAACAATACCGTTATTTGTGCGCTTTACAAAGCTTTGTTGCGTAAAAGTAAGTTTAACCACCACAGCTTTTCAACATTTTAAAACTTGAAAGGTTTGTCAAGCAATGAATTGCTGCCATAAATGCTGCGCGATGCAGGGAATGCATAGAAATTCCTTTTGATCTTTCCTGCCTAAAATATATTTCTTCCGATGTTTGTTCAATGAAACTACAACTACAAGTAAACATTAAAGCTCATCCATTTAAAAAATTATTTTACAACAGTTTATATACACAGACATATATCTTCGAAAAATCTATTTTTCTAAATAAGAACATTTCATCATAATAAAAAATCCAACCTGTGGTTTTTGCGGAGCAAATGTGCAGTTTATTTTCATAACATGAATATAACAGCATATTCATTTATGAATAAGAAGGTGCTGTTGCATTTTCAATTTTAATTCATAAAAAAATATGAATGCACTATTGGCAAAAATGAAAGTTATATCAGCACAGCAGATTAAAATCAGATTGTTTGCTCACTAATTCATTTTGTATTTTATCAGTAAAGAGACAAGTTTTTGACACACTGCGAACAACAAGATATATGAACAGGTTTAGCGCATGCGTTTCAGAATCAACATTTGTACTAGTGTTGTTTGTAGGTTTCAATACCAACACTGCAAGCTTACCAGCATTGTCTTGCTCACTTCCAACTCATGATCGGTGCAAAGCCAAATGTTGGGTTGACTATACCTTCGAGCCACAGTTCTTACAAGCAACCATGCCACACACCCCGCGTTTACAACTTGCATCATCAATCAACAAAAAAAATGGATTTTTTCGAATTTAAATTTCGCGTTTACAGAAATGCATCAGGACTTTTTCTTCAAAACTTTGAATCCTATATTTCTTGAAATAAAGGCAGCGCGTCAAAGGTTGTTTGCTTCCATGGTGGCAACCAGCTGATGTTTTCGGAGGGGAATTTGTTGTAACTTGTTGTGGTACTATTTTCATGGGTCGTGTTAAAATGATTGTAACTTGTTGTTGCACCTAACAACTAGACATGTTTTTGAAAATTCCGGGGGTGGACAATTGGCCGGTTACCCACTCCGTGGTTGCATGCCTGGTTGCTGCTGATTTACTCACACACTGATCCACCGTTGCGGCTACCCGCCCCACAGCAATGCTTACTTTGAAGCTGTAAATGAATGGTTCGATTTTTTTTTATTGCCGCGAAACAAAGCACTTTGCAGTGCTGACAAACTTTAGTTACATGTTAGCAAATTTGGTGTATGATTTTTATTTTTTCTACTGTAGTTTAACTTTTATTATTCGTGCTTTTCGATGTATTTGATGTTGATCTTGCGCAAACATTGGTGGGTGCTTTTTAACCAACTTCTCAAACAAAATCGGAATTTGTGAGTTTGCAAGCCTTTGTTGCGCATAGACCATTTTACCAACACAGCATTTCAACATTTTTAAAACTTGAAAGGTTGTCAAACAATGAATTGCTGCCGTAAATGCTGCAGAATGCAGCGGTTGCATAGAAATGCTTTTCATCTTTCCTGCCCAAAATATGTTTGTTCCGATGTACATTCCATGAAACCACAAGAAATCATTTGAGCCCCATCCATTTACAATATAATTTACAACAGTTTATACACAAAGTCATATATCTTCCAAAAATGTTTTTTCTAAATAAGAACATTTTTATTTCGTCATGATCTGTACGTGCAACCTATAGTTTATTGTGCAGTAAACGTACGGTTGTTTTCATGTCATGATTCATGAATATAAAAGCATATCCATTTAGGAATAAACAGAGATAAGGTACTATCACATGTCAATTTTAAGTCATAAAATAAATATGAATACACTGTTGGCAAAGCTAATGCATTTTCGGATTCGAATAAAAGCTGCTCATAGAAACTGTTTAAAATAGGTTTGTTTGCATTTTGATTCATTTTGCATTTTATCAGAAAAGAAACTGAGCTTCCAACGCATTGAGAACAACAAGATATATGCAGAAGTTTGGTGTGTGCGTTTCAGATTTGGATTTTAAATTTCCCCTTTCTGTCAGACACAACCTTTTTCTTAACTGTCTCATATACTGTACTGTTTTTAATCAAATAATTAAATTCAATAGGTACGATGCAACCATTATAGCTAATGTTAAATGGAAGCCATACCAAGTACTAACGCAATTGCAAAAAACTACAGTAGATAGTGACCTTTTTTCTGAAGTTACTGGACAGGAACATGTATATCACTGGCATTATAAAAGCAGTATGTCAATACTATTGGTTTGAATGCATGCTCCTAACGAGGACGATTATTGGAAAAGTATGAAAAAGAATTACCTATTTTCCCGTTTTTACGCTCATTGGGTTAAAACTTTTGGTCACTTCCAACTCATGATTTACATCACTTAAATTCGGCAATTGTGGTAAGTTGGATTTTAGCTTGTAATGCCAACACTTTTCATGCTTTCCAGCATTATTTTGGTCACTGCGAATTAATAACGGGAAAAGTTCAGCCTGAAGCATAATCTGTGCATTGCCAAATGTTCGGTTGCCTACCTTCGAGCCACAGTTCTTGTAAGCAACCTACATGTCACACGCCTGGCAATTGCAACTTGTACTCCCAGTAATGTTAGGTCATTTTTTGGCCAATTCCGGAAAAAATTAGTAAAAAGCTGAAAATAGTTTGTGTCATCTAATCTGTTCTTGCTGGCTTTGTATGGTGCTCCCAAGACAACATCTCTGAATGTTCACAGAGAGGCACAAATGATTTATGAAGGCAGTAGCTCACTGCCCTGTCTAATACAAGATTCAGCTCGCAGTTTTTACCACCGACGTATGCAGCAGCAAGGGAGAATTCATTCTGAGTCTATCACCAAGTGGAGCAGTGGTTAGGAGTGGAACTTCCACCGACTGAATGGAGTTGGAAATTGATAAACGGACAGTTGCAACCAGTCTTCACTATCAACTACCGCTTAACTTTGATTTCCTGCAAGTGCAAAAGTGGTTGTGAGTGATCCTGTGGCTGCAACAATTTAGGTCTCTTCTGTACGATTCTATGTAGTGACTACCATGGAAATGCCTGCAGCAGTTCTGAAAAACAATCATTTTTATTCAGACGCTGATGGAGAGCATCACTTTAATGCAAAAGAGAACAAAGACAAATCCAGTTCCGATTCACTAGCACACACAAATGAAACACTTGATTCACAGATGGCTGACGAGAATGGTGGTCTAGACTCTGGACTAGAGGATCATATTGATCACGATTACGCTTGTACAAGACACTAGAACCGTCACCAGAAAGTTTTCTGAGGCTTTATGTTTGTTCAGGGGAGCTTGACATTTTTAAATTTGATAAAAAAATTTACCGATCTGTAGTTCTTCACATTTAAATTTTGGGGTTGGAGCTTTGTTTGGGGGGATAAGCCCCAAAAGCCCCCGTGGCGCCAGGACTGCAGGAAACCCAGTGACGATCTGATCATGCTTGTGCGAGCACCAAGTTTTCGGACCATATGTCCCTTCGTGACTTCATCCAAGACTGAAAATCCCTGAAAAAAATCCCCTTCAATCCCTGAAAAAAATCCCCCCTTCAATCCCTGAAAAAAATCCCCTTCATATCACCGTTCATGTAGGCACAGTCTGATTCGAACTGCAATACCTTGTACTACATGTATGCTGTGAACTCAAGACCCCAAGTTGTGTGGAGCACCTATCCTGGATTGTATCATGGTTTCTTTTATGAGCATTTTTGGTTCTTCGAAATGCCAGTAAAAAGCCCTATGATCCCAACTATGAGGCAATTTCAGGATGATGCAATCATCTTATGACGTCATAACGATTTAATGAAATTATAATTTTATGCTCCATTGTTCATTTGTGTTTATATCAATATTTCAATGCACTTTATAGCCGTTTAATAAAAAAATAATTGAATAAAATATCGTCACATACAAATTATATCTCCGTGTGAGGCATTTCTCTAATTAATATAAACATTGACGTTATGACGTCATAGCGGTGAAAACTCAGAGGATACACGGGGACTTGTGGGTATGTGGTCAAGGCTGTTGAGGGGAGGGCATCTACTAATCTTCAGCTATTGACTAATTTTGTCCAACCATTTTTCCCAATTTGACTGGCCTATTTCATCATCCATCCACGCATTCGAAGCAGAAAATATCATTGTTTGCAACAGTCGGCTGTCCCAAACCTTAAAGTGATCTGGCTTGTTCTCAAATGTATTTCAACAGTCTAACAGCTTTTCAACCAAGTGCAAGGTGTCTAAATTTTGATGAATTTCTGTTGATCAACTTGGAAAACCACATATATCAAGTAGCCTCACCTCCATAAACTCAAACAGGATTCCAGATCCTTCGGAACTGTTGTAAAAAAGGATCAACAAAAATACCGAAGACATACGAGTATGTTGGCAGGATTGGGATGCTGAGTAAACTGCGCAGATTTAATGATGCAACGTTTAGCAACCTATATGCATCTGGTCAAAATGCGTTCACAAATATTTACGCATGTTCGAATGACCCAAAGTACCCGTTGTTTTTTGTTTTCGCCCAGCAGTTGAAAATGGGTCAAATGTGAAAAAGACCCTTTGATACTTGTTGACGAACTGCTCTTCGTGACCAGGTCAATAAATTTTTATAGCTTTTTTCGCTTGAATCCCAGTATTCACAAGCAATAAAAGAACGCAACTGCATGGTTTCCCGTTAGGAAACGCGTTTGTTTCTAGTTAAGCATATTTTGAGTTTTAATGAAAGCCCTTCGTCCGAAAGGTAACGGAATGTAGTGAGATAACATTCGCAAAAAAACTGGTAATAGTAAGTTACGTACAAAAAACCTTTAGTAAAAACTTTCTAAAAATTACGATATTAGTGTAAGGCTTCAAACACAAGCTTCAACGAGTGCCCAAAAATGTGCAGGCAGTTGCTAGGCAAAGAAAAATTATCAAGTTGGAGTCAGAGCGACAACAAGGAAACTGGTATTTTATTAAGTCACGCACGTACTTTTTGAGCTAAGTTTCATGCGGAGTGCCACCTTCACTTCGACCAAGTGTGAATTCGTTAGTGTAACGTGTTTCGATTTGTGTCAAAGGCACATCCCTTTAATGTTGCTTGAAGGCCTGTGAAAAGCAAACCCGAAACCACTTGATGTCATTTTCAAGGCTAAGACATACTGTAGACAAGAGGGATGATTCAGACTCTACAACCATGCTCAGACTGAAGAATTCGAGCGATGCACAACCCTTCACTTGGCACTTGGAAAGACGACTGCAAACGGCTTGGGAGATAGTGTTCCAGATCAGTGGCGTACGCAGAACATTTCCGAGGGGGGGCGAAGTTTCGTCACAATCGTGTGATGTCACAAATCAACTTTAAGGGAAGTGCCGAAAGCACGACCATTCTAGGAGGGTCCGGCGGCATGACCCCGGGAAAATTTTGCAAAATTTCACGTAAAAATATGCATTTTTGTGCTTTCTGGAAGCAAGTTTTAGTATAATGCTTTTACGAGACTTATTAGCCGGTGATACAGAAAACTGAACTTTTGTTGTCCGAAGCTCACGTAATAAACCTATATGCGTGCTTGGATGTTATAAGTTTTAGACATGTATCGCTTATCGAAGACGCTTATTGAAGTTTGTGGGCTCAAATCTCACGCCAACCGAAGCTTTTTTCTGGTGTTCATAAAATGAAAATCAAGCAGAGGAAACGTACAGTAGTCATAAAAAATTTGCGTAGTGCGTATATCAGTTACTAGAAAACAAAGTCAGTTTATTTTAAATTGAGGCCCTTGCCCTCCCCCTTAGTTACTCCACTGCCGAATACTGTTTATACATGTTTTATTTTTAGGGTCTGAGGGGGGCATGGCACAGTGCCCCCCCTCCGTAAGCTAGTGTTCCATATCACTACAGTTGAGAGCCTGGTGCTGCGACGATCGGCATAAAGAAGGCAACAGAGTGTACCGCGCTTTATGAACGCAAAGCACTCCTGAAAAGAGTGTTTCAGTACCGAAAATAGTATTGAATGGAAAAAGGACAATAAAGCAACGAAAATCTAGCCACAGGGCTCTAGACGGGAAGTATGTCATAAACTTCATGCTGAGCTGAGTTGGCAAAGAAACCGAGAAATTGCTGTAAATTTTCAGTAGCTAGTATTTTAAACTTGGAAATAGCATTTTCCATAATATTGCCATAAATGGAAAATCCAGAATTCCAGGGCTTCACTGTTTTTGTGTTGATTCTTAACAAGTTGCTTGTTTTTGTGGTTAAGATAAAATATTTGTTGCTTCAGTGAAATATTTGAAGTCTAGGATTTCAGTCATGTTTCCTTCTTTAGCATAGTGTCCATAGAAACCATTGATTTTGTAGTAAAAACCGTTTTTCGCTGATCTTACTTAGATAACAATCATACCTGAATAATTTCCTATTTTCTTAAAATGCTGAGAGGTACAGTATTGGTATCGCTGATATAGCCAAGTTAATAAGCAATGCTTCAACTAAATTTTAAAATACCATGTTTACTAAGTATTGCAACAAACGTACGAATTTCCTACTGTATTAATGATGCCGATATTTGAAACACAACTCGTTGTGGAGATTAACTCCCACTTTACGTAGATCAGCCATCCTAAGACACGGATCAGTTATTCTGTTTCAACTAGAGACTCCATCAGCAAAAATTATGCTGATCGTCTCCGTCATCTGTGCGGAGATAAATTACTTGAAGTTCTTCTGGAGAACCAAAAAAACGTCGACATAGGTGAACTTTCGGCATATTCAAATTTTGCTATATATTGCAATTGGATAATATACCATACATTTTAAACCACAATCTGAAAATGATTTCTGAGTATAAATTTCGAAGTTAAAAAAGAGATAATGTAATGAGTTGCATGAAAAAAAACTTCTTAGAACAGCTAAACCGTTTTTTCTAAACTAATATCCATTAAATTATGGGAATCTAGTAGTAAAATTTATTTGTTGCAAAAGGCATTTTACTTTGTTTATACGCAACATTTATTTTAGCTTCCAAATCTGGTGATCCATGAGAAACTCCAACAAGCCAAACGCTATTTTTATGACACTTAGCAAGACTGAATTTTTCTGTTTAAACAATATCTGTAAATTAAGCACAGACTCCTATTACAATCTTTCACTGTCTAGTGTTCACACCGCAACTATAATTGAAAGGTGTTTTCTTTTCATGAGGCGTTCTTTAGTTATACGCAGGCTCACCGGCATCTTTTATGACTTAACGCTTCGCGCTTTATTTATTAAAATACAGTATAGCTATTTCATTAAATCCCTGGTTTCTGTGCTATTGCTTCTAACGTTTCAGAATACTTTCAACAACTTTCTGTAATACTGCCCTGCTTACGTGACAAATATTTTGTATCAGTGAGGGAAGTTAAACAGGCTAGTAGTTCGGTACTATTTTATAAAGTTTAGCAATCGCAGTAATAAAATTTTTATTTCTATTACAAGATATAAGAAACAAAACCAGTATTATCAGATCAGAGAGTACCAACATCAAAAAATAAACCAAGTCATATAAGCGCCGAATCTGCAAAATTTGGTACTGTACTGCAAACTAAATCGACGCTAAGATAAAAACTCCTGAAATGTTTTATGATACTGCCAGCAGCATTTAATTGACTTGACAAAAGTATCAAAATCTTTGCCTTGTCTGGGAAAAGTGACACAAACCAAAGAAGTTGAAAAGCAGCTGACCCCAAATATTTGAACCTCATGAATTTTCGATTTGCACAAACGAAAGAGACATAACCACACTAAATTAAAACTGAGGGCGCGTGCCTCCGAAGGCTAGATTGAAAACCCCCCCGGTCTTGTCAAAAACGGTACTTGCGGCATGCCCCGCTTCGTGCGCGGCGATAGAAAGAAAATATAGTTACATTATATTCGCTTTGTAATCCCTTTGAAGTGTATTATCAAAATACCTGAACCTTTATCAACAAATAATGGATTATATAAAACTGTAGACAAAAAGAATTCAATCAACTTCCTCGTAAAACGAAAAAATGTAGCAACGTCAAGTTTCTTTTTGAATCAATCGAAGTCAAAGCAAATAAACTATTACTTTTGGGAAAAACCGCTGTTGCTGTGTTTTCTTTTTTTCCGCATATCAAAATTTGCGCTGACATACAAATGTTTATATAATAAACGGGAAAACTGTTACGAGATCTTGTGGCTGGATTTATGTTTTTGGCTGGCTGCATCGTTAGGTCATCCTAATTTGGTGTGAAAGCTATTGAATAGACAATACGAACCACACCAAAATATTGTGTGTACTTACACGTTGAACAAGGTGCAATCACAATAAACAGCACGCCGCTAATGAGCAGCAATACAAAACGCAAGTCGAGCGAGTCTACATGCCAGATTTCAATTTTTTTAATTTCAATTTTCTAATTGTTGCTAGTTTCTTTCCAAATAACCGAGTGCTGTTCTTGATGAATAGCAAAAAAAAGTGACTCGCCAAACGAGCAAACGTAGCGGTGTAGCTGCCGCACGCAGGCAAATCAGTTTCATCCAAAAATTTGTTTTTAAGCGTTTTTCTTGTAGGTTCGCTTAAGCTTTTATCAACACGATCACGCTTTTGAGGCATGATTATCTTTTTCTATAAAGGCAGGACAACAGAGTTTAGTGGGTTACAGCCGAATACTGCATACAGGGACGCCGGAACAGCAGGAGGAAAAAGTAAAAGGGTTGAGGGCAACGGAAACTTGTGAAAAACAAAAAAATCAGCACCAATTATTAAGCTTGTTTCTGGGCAGGAACCGCGTTGATCTCAAAAATAAAATAATAGTAGAAATTAATTGAAATTGAAAAAAAATAAAGTAATAGTAGAAATTAATTGAAAATCATTCTGAGTTTTCTGGGTGCGCGAATAGCTGCAATAACTTCGTTTCAAGTCGATCTTGTTTAGAATATTTTCACAAGATATAATTGCAGCACTTATACTGGTGAATGTGTCCAGACCCTAAACCATTAAATTACAAATGATTCTGTCATGAAAAGGCCACTCCGTTCCCGTTGCCCCCTTTTGAAAGGTCAGGGTGGAAATCACCCGTCATTTCACCGCTTTCCGGCGTCCCTGCATGAATAACTACAGAAGCTTTTGAAAGTGCGATTTTGAAGAAGCAGACTTTTTCGAAATTTTAAAATACGGTTACCCTTTTCAGTGAAAGTTTTTAAGACATAAGTCCCAATGCTTCAAATATTGATTTTGCTTGTTTTGTTACCTCAGCGTTCGAAAGCTCAAAGTTTTAGCCAATTTTGGTCACTAGCTAAAAGCACATATTGGATCGTTTTGCAAAAGAATTCTTGAATTTTTTAAAAATACTAAAGCTAGATCTAGCCTTAAGAAATGTTTCATAAAGTAAGTTTGTTTCTGATAAGCACAAAACTCTTCGTGCGGCAATCTCTTGAAATTGTCCCTGTTGCTTGACATAGTATGCAGGCGTTTGTTTTATACTGTTATTCAGCAACAGTTTGTAATTTTGAAGTTGCTTTGCAGAAATATTTATAGTACAGAACCCAAGTTAATAGCGATAAAACAAAGCCAAAATGGGCTCAACCAAAGATGCGGAAGAAGCTGTTTCCCACGATTCTGATTCTTGTAAGTGCATGTTGAAAAAAATTAGTATTTGGAGTTTTTTTTGCAGACTTTCATTTTACTATAGATTGTCATAATTTCTTAATACCCGATCCACAAATGCCCAAAAATCATTAGTTTAGATCAAATGTCCATCACGTTGGTATGCCCCAGCAATACATTAGCAATAGAGACCGTTTACAAGTTCATCATCAGTTGATGAAAGCGCAGTCTATTAATGTTAGGGATGGTTTTCAAACTCATAAGTCAAACGAAATTTCAAAACAATGCGTCGTTTTGAACTCAAAGGCTTAAACGCTCTCCACTCTTCACAGTTAATAAAATGATTTTACGAATTGCTTTGATGGCTTTTGCCTTTCAGTTTCCGACGTTGAACTGGCTGAGATGGGAAAGAAGAACAAAAATAAGGAGGATATTTGGGCCATAAACTGGGATAAAGACGGTAAAAAGTTCTGCAAACTACGGAAAACATCATATTTATGATTTTATCCAACCCATTAGCATTTCAAGAGAGTTGTTGGTCAGATGTCTTGTGCAAGCTTATTTGAAGTTTATTGCATTACGAAATTGTATCATCGAATGTCTCATAAACTGAAAATGTTTTCACTAAACGCGGTACTCATGTGCAAAACTGAAGAGCTAATGATATTTTGTTGTTTTTCTTCTTTCAGAGAATCGGGTAAATTGGAGCGACAAGCCAACCTCACAAAAAATCAAATCAATATTCTTTACTCTGTTTAAATTCTGCGTTGTTGTCGGTTGTCTTTATCTATTCATTTGCTCTATCAGTATGCTTGGAGATGCTTTCCAAGTCTTAGGTAAGTTTGTTATTCGTTTTTTTT
>JGI24158J21664_10005879_pt1 | contig 16101 bp, 7 predicted proteins | sample Ectturendosymbi3_FD_21664 | JGI IMG/M metagenome (IMG submission 21664)
TAGACGATGGCGAATTAGACGAACAGAAATGTACACAAAAGATAGGGATTCTGCCGGGACCGACGAAAAAGTGACGAATTAGACGAGTTCTACTGTATCAGGTCTTACGAAGGTCGTGTGTTCGGCGTTTTGATTTTCTTGTTCATTCAGTTATGATTGTTCTCTTTATTCTACAAACTTGCTGGTGCAATGAAACACTCTGTGTGATAGTATTTTGTAATAATAAAGCCGTGTCTCATAACTGACCGTAACCGTTGGGGCACGCAAAGCGGATTCTGTGGGAAGACACATTTAAAAGGCCGGAAGTGTCACTCTACACCAGGGGTTCCCAACCTGGGGTACATGTACCCCCAGGGGTGCATTGGCCTATCCGAAGGAGTACATTTAATGGTATCAACAGAAGAGCAAAATATATTTGCATATAATATATTTCCAAATATTTACGCATATATCAGTGAATATTCTTTTTAAAAATCATTTTATGCTTGTTAAATATATCTATGAATAACTATGATAAAATGTAATTATCATAGGAAATTTTAGGGGTACGTGTGTATCTGTCGAAAGCTGAAGGTGTACATACTTATCTGTTGAAATGCTGAAGGGGTGCATGCTCATCTGTCGGAATGCTGAAGGGGTGCATGGTATGAGAAAGGTTGGGAACCCCTGCTCTACACAATCAAACTCTCAGACATTGTAGGAAAGGGTAAGACATCGCGCATCTTCTGAAATGACTTTTTTGCAAGGGTGGAGTCTACTACTACAGCCCATCCCGTCGTTGACAATGATGAGCTCTCGGCGCTTCTCCACTTTATTGTACGCAGTTGTTAGCTGAGAATGAATATCCATCATTCAGGGAGACACGCCGCCTGGCGTGGCAAGGTCTCCAAGTGAAACAGCAGGGTTGCCAATTTGGCGTTTTTGAAGCCAGATTTTGAAATTCTGGCTTTTTTTTAACACTTTGGCTTTTGTTGGAAATCAAAAAAAGCCAGACAAAACCTGGCTTTTTCTGGCTTTATTTCAGTTGGAAAGGCTTGGCTCTGGGAAAACATTGTCTGAGCTGCATATTCATTAAAAATCTCTTCTGAAAAGAGTCGATAACCATGCAGCACGCGCAAAATATTGAAAAGACTTTACTGTTGCTCTAAAAATGATCGATTTTATTTATAAGAAACAAATGTGCGACAGTGTAATTACTGGGAACGTAAATGCTTCTAAAGAGTGGAATTGTATTGTATCGATGTTTCCGATGAGTTTTAACGTCTGTTTTGTGTTTGGTTATGCATATTTTATGTATTAATGCCTTAAAACTGCTATCTGCCTTTTTTTGGGACAAGGTCTGGCTTTTTTGGCGAAGACAGGTTGGCAACCCTGTGAAACAGTAGGGACCTTGGTCGCGGTCAGCAGCAAGCGTTTCCTAGGGCTGTGGAAAGAAGTGTAAGCTAGCCATGTCACGCTTGATGACGTCCTTGTAGCCTATTTTGGGTCTGCCGTTTTTTCGTGGCGCGTTACAGGATTCGCCGTAAAGGATATCAATGGGGAGGCGACCATTCGCCATACGATGGACGTGGCTCAGCCAGCACTTCACTGTGACTTCACTATTCAAACGTACAAAGAGTGTTTCACACTTTGTCTACGTTGGAAGTCACTGTGATGGATTCTGGTGAAAACCATAGTACCGTCGTTTCCACATCATGGTCAGTGGTGTAACTGCAGGTTTGAGCCATTGGAGGAAAACTTAGCTGAAGGGGGCCCATTGGCTACCGCTGGGGTGCCACTAGCCAACACTCAGAAAAAAATTAAGAAATGATAGTGAATCCGGATATCGCAGATTTTTATACTAGCTTAAAAAAACGAAAATGCCCAGGAAAACGGAAATGAACAACAACCTACAAAAACCAAAAGAATACTAATATCAAAATGTCAGCTAAAGGGGGCCCAGTTTTGCGTTTAGCTTCCCAGGGGGAGGCTCGCCCCCTGCACCCCGTCAGTTACGTCACTGGTAATGGTGGGAAAATTCGAAAATAAAAAAGTAGCTAATTTTTTGTTTTTATTAGGAAGTGTATCAAAACGCGCGTGCCAAGATGTCCTCGTGGTCTTTCTACGGCAGCGGTTTTCAACCTTTTTTGTACCGCGGCCCATTATAGCAACTCACTACAACCCAACGACCCCATCTAAAATTCGAACAATGCAAATGTAACACAGCAGTGTACATAAAATATCTACTCGCGAACCCTCCAAAAGTGGTTCCGGGCCCCTCTGGGGTCGCGATCCCACAGTTGCAAACCACTCTTCTGCAGCAAAGGGTCGGTGACTTATGGACAAAAGGTCGTTTGCCACAGTATGCTGTCACATCTCGACCCTACAGGGTACCTTGAAGTTGAAAATGATTTGCCATTCTGGAATTCAACCGCACTGCAGCTTGTTTTACAACCACATCCTTGCGTTTATGTCCGTAACAAATCGGGCACGGTCTGCTTGCACATGCGCACTCACCACCAGTAATGCAAGGCTTGCAAGACAAATCCAGCTGTACGCTTTCATGTAAAAACTGTGCTCACCCGTTACCGCCTAAAGTTCCCATATGGGAACACATTTTTAAACAGTTTTTTTTTCCCAATTCGCTCAATTTTTTTTGCATTTTCCGCATATTCTAACTCTTTTTGCATTGGTTTACGCAAATAAAGTTAGAATCGGTGTTCACAGTCACTTTTCCTAGGATGCACGTTGGTTTGAGTTTATATTGTGCAATTTCAATGCAGTTGGATAGTTGTATTTTCTGTGGTAACCGTTTCGCAATGATTCACTGTGGAACGTGGTTCAGATGATAGCCTGCGTATGGAGCAGGAATAAGGTTGAAGGTGATAAATATTAAAAGTGCAGTTAAATCTGCCAATCGAGGAAATCTTTGAAAGTTACTAAATTAGCGCCGAGCACGAGGCTGGACAGGCCGCAAGTCCAGTTTTTCAACCCTCCGATTAACTAGGGATCGAACCCAGCGTACCAGCTTTGGTAGCGCGTGCTCAACCAACTGTTACAACTGAGACAGCGGTATTCAAGTCTACATTCTTTAGCCTCTGTACACTACGGATGCCTGGAGGTTTTTCATGGTGCAGTCTCACAAAACAGGATGCAAAAAAGAAGTTTTTCAAATTTTTTTTTACCTTTTTATGATTTGTTAGATTGCATTTCAAACATTTTTGCACGATTTAGCGAATGAAAAGCAGAAGATTCGCGTTAACATCTTTCAAAGGTCATTCATTTTGTTTTGGTGGTGCCGGGTGTGTTTTACAATTCAACTGATATAAACAAATCGTTGGTTTCGTCACTGCGCTAAGAATCACACTATTTGAAACAAAAAGAAAGTTGCATTGAAAAAATAGCAAAACTTTAAAGTTAGGTTTAAACAGGTTTTTTTGAAGGTGTTTTAGGACCCGATGCGGGTCCCTAGAATTGAAAATCGGGTCCCTAGAATCAGAGAAAATTACCATCGGGTCCCTAGGAACAGAGAAAATCGGGTCCCTAGAATCAGAGAAATCGGGTCCCTACAGGTCCATACAGGGTACCTAACATTTTCCTTAAAAAAACTGGTTTAAACGTAGTAATGTTCTATTTCATAAGATTTTGTTGCAAAGTAAGTTTGAAATGATTTTCATTATTTATTTTTTACTATAGAAGCTGTAGAAGCCTACGGTTACCACTTGTATAAGGGTTGTTGTGGTATGTGGACCAACGGCGACTTGCACGGTGGACTGACCCGCGCGGGTTGCGGGCAACCCGCAGAGCTAAGCGTGCGGGGCGGGCGCGGGTTTACTTGGTGCGGGGCGGGCGCGGAATAAGACATTTTTGTGTGGGTAACTGAATGTTGACCCAATACGTGTGACATTGACATGAGAAATAAAATTAATGCTGCAGAGAGCTTGTGGTGCAAGGCTGTAGTAACATTCTCCAGTGGTGACGAGACCGCAGATTGGAGTTTACAGCTCTCAGTGATCTTGCAAGAAATGGATTCTGTGTCATGGCAACCAACGCTGCTAGCGAACAAGTGTATAATATAGCTAGGCCTGTCGTGAATAGCAGAAGAGGAAATTTAAAAAGTTCGTCGGTGAACAACATGCTTTATTTCAATAGTGCTCTTAAAACTAAGAAAGAAGCGTTTACAGTTGACTAAAAGGTTTCACACTTTAGTTTACAGTGTTTTTTCAAGAGCTTGTGTTGGCTTTGAAATGAACCACTGAATAAATTGCCACTAGCGATAAAACACATGGCATGAGATTTCAATGGTTTTCAGGCACAGTGACAGGTGCAGGTTTTAAACGGAAACAGTGCGGGGTGGGGCGGGCGCGGGTTGGGAGAGCGTGCGGGTGAGAAATCTGAGGGTACGGGGTGGGAGGGGGGGAGATTTCTCAAATTCATGCGGGTGCGGGATGGGGCGTGTTTAAATTTTTCAGCAGCGGACAAAAAATTTAAATCTGCGCAGAACTGCTATGATTCACTCACAGCTAACAATCCAAACTTTCTATCATGGGTCTTCATGACTATAGCTACGTTTTCTGATTAAAGCACAATATGCTATTCACCAAGACTAGGTAGCTCCACAAATGTATTTGTGGCAAGAAGCCTTGGTTTGGCGAAAGCTGCAAGTGCAGGTGTCACTATTCCTAGCTTAGATTCTTTCTCCAGGTTGGGGAATCACCCGAAATTGGTCGCTCAACTTCCTCTGACTTCCTAAGTGTGTAAACCATAATATGGTTCAATTTTCCAAGACTTCGCGATAGTCTAAACCCGCCTTAACACATATTTAGGTGCAAACACGAATTGGATATAATACATAAACACGTTACTATTGACAAAAGAGTTGATGCAAAAGCCACTTGTAGCAATGTACTTTTCTCGCTAAAGATGTGTTCTGACTTGCTTTTTTTTCGCTGAGATGTTTCGGTCATTTTTTGCTGAGATATTTCGGTCAATTGTCTCACAGTTGTATTAAAACTCGCCGTAACAGTGTTCATTAGTGTATATTTTAAAACATTCTGACCGAAATGACTCAATTTTTTTGGTCATTTCACAAACATTTCGGCCTGTGACCGAAAAATGGCTGAAAGAAAACCTCAGGTTCTGACCATACGACATGGAATTATCCTTGCATATTGTATTTGTGGATCATGCCTCGAAACAATTCATGTGAATGTCACTAACATCTGCAAACAGGACCTTGGAAATGCAGAAGCCGTGAACGAGTGTGGCCAGTGCGGTCCGCACTTGCGATTGATTTGATATTCGCTGCTAGAACCGCTGTCACTGTGTCGGTTGTGTGGTACCAAAAATGGCGCTAAACTTCAAGAGTATGTTCTGATGTGTTCAAATTTCGGCAATAAATGTGTGTTGTGCCTGTCGCCGATGTCGCTTGGGAACGTTGGGATGTTTTGAATTTCAGGAAATCAGATCGCTTGTGTGAAAAATGGCCCATAGTTTTCAAAGCGACGTTTATTTAAAATCTGAGAAAATTCAATCTTACAATGGCACCTCTAAGGAACGTCTAGCTATGGGAAGGTTTTGTAGTAAAACACTAAAACTTGTTTGAATTGAAATGGCCCGTCAGAGGCAATAAAATTTATACCCGGTTTGTATGGAACAAGGTAGTAGTGATGTATTCGATGCCTTAGGTTTCGAAACCGAAACCTGGTACAATCTTCGAGAGCGATAACTCAATGTTTGAGACCGAAAAGCAATAATCGAAACACCAAAAGTCTTCAGATGGTGATTGAAACCCGACTCGACATTTAGTCATGCAACAAGATATCTAATACTCAGCCATTATGTTTCTGAACATTATCATAATTTTGCGTTAATGACGTTAAAAAAGCCTTTGCCGTTTTTGAGCATTCATTTCGTGGAAATTCATTGAAACACACTTTTTTATTTTTTATTTTCTACGGGAAATTGCCAAGAGGGAACAAGTTGAACTGTTGTAGCTTTTCCAATCCACGTTGATGTAGGCCACTCGGGACAAAGGCTCAAGACCGAGATTTACGTCTTTCGGAACCTGAGACATTCAAGACCGAGACTCGCAAAACCGGCTCTTGAAATGAGTCTCAAGAGTCAAGACGGAGACCTAGTCTCGAGACTGCAAGACAGGCACACGTATTTGTGGACACCTCTATAAAGGGTTTTTCAAATAGATGATTCTTGGTGAACAACCAACAAAACAGCCTCACTCTTCAACCACATTGTCAAACCTTCAGAGGTGCATTAAGCCCCACTTTTCTGAAACCTGAAAACGATGTTTTGATTCTTTCTGAGTGTATTCATCAAAACGTAAGGATTTATTCGAGTTAGTGTGATAAAATCATTGATGTTATCATTTTGAGATACACCCTGGTTTGTAAATACGTTTGGGTTGACGGACAGTGATCCTACCTGCCTTTTTTCTCAACGGTCCTGGGTGCATGAATTTCAATATCAGGCCTCTATATCTTGATAAATGAGTGCTGGTTTTATAAACGCAAGCACAATAGCAATGCTCTATTGTTTTGCAACATTACTTTTGTTGTGGATTTTTTGTCAAACTGTGTCAAACTGCACGTTTCTTTTAGACATTGTATGTGTTTGAAGAATTGCCAGAGCGTTTATTTCTGCGGTAGCAAATAAGAGATTGTTATTCCGCATCTTGTTTTAGGTCTTGACGGTATGTGGTATTTTTCTTTTCAGGAGTTCAAAACTATCGAGTAAAGGTGAAGACTCCTCAAACAGGAGTAGTCGGTGGACAAGCGACCCTTGTCTGCTTGTTCCCATTACCGCAAAGCTCTATGCCATTTTACCACAGATCAGTCATCTGGAAAAAGAAAACGAAATCCGGTCGATTCACAAATATTTTTAACAGTTGGTTCATCGACGTGCCAAATGAAAAGTACAGGTAAAATTCCTTGAACTTTAAAAGCTGCGTCTCTCTGATCAAGATCGGCAAGGCATTTAAACACGGCAAATGAAGCTATATCTTATATTGGAAAATAATCGGCTCTTCAGCGTAGCTCATGCATCTTTTCAATACAAGGACGTATTCTCATCATGTGCATTATGGATTTGTGGTAAAACCTGTTACTTTGAACGAAACTTTACTGCATTTGATTCGAACCTAAACGGTCACGACTTACTCAAAATGTGTGTGTGTGTTTGTATCTGTGTATGCATGTGTGTTTGTGGGAGAACCTCTACTAATGAGNATGATCGTTTGTAGAAAATTCTAAAGTTAGTTACTACGTTGCCCAGCCATTGTTAGACCGATCTTCGCATCCTGCAGAGATTCCCGAGGAAAGTCATCGCCAAGAAGTTGGATTCAGGTTCAGCTGCAAGCGCTATTAGAGTGCAAAAATATTTCCCGCTTGCCTATCGGTACCCCTACGTACATTGACTGCTTTGCACGGTCGATGAGCTCATTCTGCCCGCAAATAGTACTATACTTGATCCGTAGTTAGATCCCTGTCAGGCGTCACCACTCCGAGCTATGGACCTGGGAATAAATAATGATTAAAGGGTATTCCAGTTCCCGAATAAAGTGCCGAACTCTCGAACTGTAGTCCCATCACCTGTTGTAGTTGAGCATCATGCGCAGGACCTGACTATGATAACATGTGGATTAATCAAGTTTACCAAACGCCATTGTTATTTTAGCTTTTCACAATCCTGTATTGCATGCTTATTATAAATCAACTTTACTTGCTAATCCAATATAACCCAACTGTAAGCGAAGTGTTCTTAAACCGCTGAAGTGTTTTTTGAACAGCTTCTGAGTTCATAAAGCAAGCCTAAAGTCTCTTGATTCATGCATTAATCGTTGGAAATATCGCAACCTTGGGCCAAAAGCGCTCTTTTAGTTCTAAGATACATCTTGGTGTTATGTTTCCATCAAATGCAAAAACATGTAAACGTGGCTTTTGTGTTTTACCTACTTTAAAAGCAAACCTGAGAACTGCAGCTTGCTTTCTGTTTTCATCTCTTTTTCCTTTCATTTGTCGAAGCCACACTATTCTGGAAGCAAATTGTTTATTGGTTCAATTTTAATAGTTCGACATAGTTGTGAAAAATTTTAATAGTTCGACATAGTTGTGAAAAATTTTAATAGTTCGACATAGTTGTGAAAAATTTTAATAGTTCGACATTCTATTTGAATAAGAGCTGATGATGCCTACTTTGTAGGCGAAATATATACTCTGTAAGATCATAGTGTCTGATTCTGTGCTGAGAAAGGATTTCCTTCTGTAGACAGTAGTTGTGAAAAAGTTTGAAGTTTTTTTTCACCTGCATTCTATGAATTGCAAACGCATTTTGTAACTACTGAGGGTCACACACGCCTGCAACTTAATGAACACCTCGGACTAACAACCAAAATGAAGAGAATGTTTCGAGCCAATTGAGTAAAGAAAGAATTTCCAAACGTTTCCTCATAATTTCATACTTATTGATGAATAAAAAAATGTAATTAAGATGTTGTTAGGTACTGTGGATTTGGTTGTTATTCATATTACGATTTTTGTTTTTTTCATGAGCTATTGATTTCATGATTGATTGATATTATTCTGCACTATAAACATGCTGTAGCTTCCACATGGCAAATGTTTCCGTTGTTTAGAATTGTATGGCATATAAATAGAGGGAAAGATTGTTATTTTTCACTTTGTTGGGAGGCAGCTCGCCACTGAAAAGGTTGGTGAAACTCGGTGTTGGATAGTTGTTGTGAACTGACCAAACGTTTCTGCTTATTTGGAACAGAGGAAAGTTTTGTTTCGGTTTAAGTTTGTTGCCGGTTTTATGTGCACCTGAGGTTGTTTCTGGAATCCGTGCACACTTCGATTCTATGTGCACAGCTTTGTAGGAACACTGAAATACAAGCCTTTATTTTCACAAAGACTTGGAATGCGCCGGAAAAGTGTAGGGTCATAGGTATTTACCTTTTTTCCGTGAAAAAGGTGTTGTACAAACGTGTTCAGCAAAAACGTTTTTCACAGCAAAACAGTGGTTTTAAATATAAAAAGCCAGGAACATGACAGAAATGTATTTCTAGTGAAATAATGCTTGACTTGAAATGTATCAATATTTGAAAAAATCTTCGGATTTCTACCTTTTTGAATTGAAAAGATTTTGCAGCACTATTTTTTAATTATTGTAGAGAAATATTTTACCGCAAAATGTTAACAACATAAAATTGTCAATTATTCTACAATAGATTTTTAGAAATTAAAATTAAAAAATGGTTTTGGAAAGTCTTTTGAAAATTATACACAAATTTAAATTTCATGGATGCCTGCATTGCCGCTGTTTGTGCAGTCTATTTACCATCATGCTGCTGAGTGCTCTAACTACACGCCTAATAAGCCTACGTCTATGTGAGTGATTGTTGTTTGGCTTTCAAACTATATTTTATTCAAAATATGCTCTTTTAATCTAAATTTTAGAGGACGGGTGAAACTGTCCAAATCACCGGGAAATGCTTCACTGACGATCAGCGACCTAAAAAGACGGGATTCTGGCTTGTACGTCTGTGAAGTCGGAGTTGGATTCAAACGAATGAGAGGATATATCATATTTATAGTTAAAAAGACAGGTATTGCACAAACGAGCTTTCATTGCAGTTATTGCATCGGTTAATTACTGTGTGTAACATGTTTTTTACGGATCAAGGTTTTTTCCTAAATCCTAAACAAAAGCTTTCTATTCTTAACTTTGTTTTAGAGGCTTTAAGAACTATGCAGTTTACAATCCTGTTCTGCTGATAAATAAATTTTCCACGGCTTATGTTTGAGGAAGAAGCACTTTTTGCAAATTAGTTTTTTTGGGTAATTTGTTTAGTACAGTTATTCCGCAAATAAAGCATTTTTTCTTTTGTTTGTGCAACCGCTGGGAGTTCAGTAAGCAAGAAAAAGCTGAAAATCGCTGAAATATTCTGGTAATAATTGCCCATAAAAAATTCAATTTTAAGCTTGATTGTGTTTTTCTTATTCATTCATTCATGTTTGTTTGGGAGAACGTCTCAACATCTTAAAGCGCCACATACACTTCAGTGCGAATATTTCTATCCTGGGTGCAAAGACGGACCACATACGGCAAAATTACATCGTATCCAAAAAGTAATAGAACTTATTTTAAGCAAAGAGAAAACGTGACGTTTTTCTCCCGGGGAACCTAAAAACAGGTGGTTTTGTAGTTTAGTAAATAAGGTATTGTTCAAATAACTAGTCTCCACAAAGCTGAAGGTTTTAGTCCACCAGCAAAGTTTTTAATAGGAAATCGATTGCACGTGTAACACTATGCATCCTCAGGCCTACAATCTTATTCAAATAGAATGGGGAATTGTTCAAAACCTGTTCACATTTTTGTTCACCTCTTCTAATTATAATTTTCCTTTCATGTAATGACCTCTTTTTTATGTCAAAACAGATCTGTTTTGTAAGCACATATATATATATTTAAAAAACATAGAAAGACTGTACCTTTAAAATTGGCCCTAAGGAGTCCCATACCTTTACACATATGTACGCTATAAATTGATCTGTGGATAGTCTTTTCCTACTAAAGACATTCCAAGGATGAAGGATTATATGAATACATATTTTCCAACTAAATAAATGACGTATCGAATGCTGATAAAAGCTATTTCTTAAATTTATGCATTATATCAGCCTTTTCTAACTTGCAAATGTCATTAAAATGTAATATTCTAAACCCTGCACTCGGATTTTCAGTACTTGATCTATATGCACTAATCGCATAATTTTATTTTTGAATTCCACTTATTGGCTTCGAGGTATGGTGAAGCTGAGCTTTGCAAGCATGTTTAGAGCTGATGAAGTTGAGTATGTATATTTTGCTCGAAGACACATACTTGCGCCACTGTTTTTGTCAGATTCAACTGCTGTGTAAAAGTTATTTCAATTCCGTTTTTAACCATGAATGCCAGATGTTATATAACCATGAATGGCAGATGTTATATAACCATGAATGGCAGATGTTATATAACCATGAATGACAGATGTCATATTAAGGCAATGGAAGTCTGTTTTGATAAATTACCCAGACGCATATTGAAGGTTGACTTATTTTCCAGTGCAGATTAAAATTAATTTTCATGAACCGAAAATCGTCTCGCGTTTCAAAACTTTCACTGCAGTTAATCAGTATGTATTGCAAGTGTTGTTCTTTGATCACAGAAATTAACCTCATCTCGAAGAAACACCAGCGCGGATACGTCGGCGGAACAGTCGTTCTACTGTGTTTATACTTTCCACCAAAACCGCACACCCTACGGACATCACGAAAAGTGATATGGTGGAAAGATGAAGGAAATGATGAGAAAAAGATTTTGATTGATCGAGATCACTCTTCAAAATCCTTTGATATATACAGGTTGTTCTAGTGTTTATTTTATATATTTTTAAATCAAAACAACATTTCTGCCAGAAGTGTACAAATTAAAACTTAAAAATCTTGCAAAGCCGAAGAAACAAAAACAAAAAATCAATGAACATGAATTTATGTGCAACGTTTCCGAAACAACGTTTAAATCGTCAGCAAGTTAAAGAGAATGAAGTGCCGTAAATTACATCACAAAGCATGCAAATGGCGCCGTATATACAAAAAGATAGCCAATCACCGCATGTCAAGCATAGAGGTAAACGCCAGCACAAAATCTCCAGCGGTCGACTAAAACTTTACAATGAACAGCAGATTACGTATTTTTATACCATGGAATGCCTTAAGTTTTGGTAAAAAGAGAACAATTGCAATCGTGTGAAAAAACACAAGTCTTCTGTTCAATTCCAATTTTTCAATTGCAGATATCTGTTGTCGCTGCGGGTTGACCCACAACCTGCATTCTAGTTGGTGTTTTTATGAACTGTGTTATCTACAAAACTTTAGATCCGCTTCAATCAAGCTCAAACCAAATGTATTCCACGATACTCCTTGACTTTCATGATAACTAGTTCTTTATTTTCTTTAATAGCCAGCTCTGATCAGGTTGTGTGTTTCTGTGTTTGCAGGTTACATTGAAAACCTTCAGCTGACTAGTTTAACGAGCTCTTGTCAACAATAGAGAAACTAATTAAAGCGAAACTAAACAACGTTAATGTCACTAGCAGAAAAAGAGTCGATAAAAGTAAAAAAAAAAAACTACAGTATTAACTCACTGCACTCTTTTTCTTTCAGCGCTTCAGCACATAACGCACTGAATAGCGCGGTTACGAACACAAATATATATTTTTGTACTCGTGGTAAGCTCGTAGCACCTAAGAACACAATCGATCCAGCACGCAGTTGCGCACTGAAGAATCAAGTAATAATAATTCAAACACAACTATACACTGGACTCACCGAGCGCACGAGGGAGCGTTTAACACAGTTTTTCTGCTCTAACTAAAACCTCACTGGAACTTTCCACCATGAGTTGAGCTCACCGAACTGAACTATTATAGTCGAGGTATGACCCGATTACGAGACTTTGCGCCCATGTCATTCCTGTTATTCACGCTTATAGAGTGAAAACCGCGCTGCATGCAAATACAACAACAATCCACTTAACAAGGGGATAATAAAACCGCAACGTTATGGGTACGGATTTTGAAAATTTCATGATATTTGTTAAACAGTTTGTTTGCGCTCTATCAAAGCCTGCATTCGCATGCGGCAATACAAAAAGAAGGACGAAAATTACTATCTGCAGCTGGCAGTTGACTTCAAAAATATCTAATTTTGAGTCCACTACCTGGGGTCAACAACACATCATCTGCAGCCCCAATTAAAAATCATTCTCCCATGATTGAAATTCGGTAAGGTGTGTGCATTACACATTCAAACTTCAATCTTGGTTTCCTTTCAGGAATGTCTTTCAAAACCTATGGGAGCCAAGTACAAATTGACATGTTCATGGTGGGAAACCTTCATATTGCCCAGAATCAATTCAACCTTACTAACCGTTTTACGAAACCAGAAGTTCCCACATTTGAAATCAAACGTATGCAAAGAGCCAGCCGGAACATAATTCTGAATTTTACTGAACCACAAATTTGTCTCCCGCTAATCACGCCCAAAAACAGAAACGATTGCATATTTTAGAGACGGTTCAATTTCAGAAAACCGCTCGTTTTTTAAAAGTCGTTAGTTCATCCACGTGACTGGTTTTATATTTATTTTGCTGTTGTTCGCCTTCCTCAATTATAACTGGCATGAACTCCTCGCCTATCATTTAGTATATGCAATAGTACATGGACGTTTTGTGGTCTTAGCAGGGTTTCTTTTTAAATCTCGCTGATGATGAAAACAGTTCCTTTGAAAGCGTTCAGTGGACAATCACTACATGGCTATTTGAATTTTTTCTTCTACTGTAATGCCTTATCAACTATGAACATGATTCTGAGGGTACAGTATCTACTGTGCAAATGATCTTGAAGTTTGTGAAACTTTTTTGATAGAAACTTCAGGAAGTGAAAACCGTAAAGCCAACACCACGACCACCATTTTAGTTTTTGAAAGACTCACGAAAGCGGGCAATATGTATTGTGTGCAAATGTAACTCAAGCTGGACCTGGCTGAGGTTGGAAACTCATAAAATTTTGTAAATTGTTTATCAGGTCCTGAAAAGATCAGGAAATGCTTTGATTTTAAGCTTCTAACAGTTAATCGTGTCAAATACTCGTTCAAGCGTCAAGACGAATCACAGCAGCATGCGCAGGCAATTGTTTCGTTTGCACTGAAAACTTTTGTGAAAGTCCAGTGAAGGTGTCCTGCTCCCGCTGAATGTAGGCCTACTCAGTAGTTAAGTTCGTCTTACGCCAGTTACCACCACTTGCGACGACCGCACACGCAAAATTATAATCTTGTATCATTTGTTCAGAAATGGACAAAGGCTTAATCTTCTGAAAAAGGCTATATGGGTAAAAATAGTTGTAGTTAAATACAATATGCAAAACATTATTAGCTACTAATTAGAAAATCCTCCCATGTCTTGTGAAGATGCTAATTTTTGCATCTGAAACGATCATAATATTGTGAAATCAGATTGTGCTTGGTAACGAAAAATGTCATTATTTGAAACGTGTGGTTCATCAAAAGAAAAACAACACATTTTTGCTTTATAATTAACGTTTCGCTGGCGACGCTTTATAGTTTGATGTTGTTTCACATTTTCTTTAAAAGGAACAATTGAACCGTTTTCCTTAAAAGAACTGCAATAATATAACCACCGTCTGTTTTCTGGGAACATCACTTTTACTGCAAGCGCCACAAATTCTTTTTGCCCTTCTTCCACCGGTATCACAAAACGTTTTGCAAGGAATGCCGTTGCTCCAGCAATATTCGCAACGGATTCGATGTGAGTGGGGTCTACAGTAATGGGGTGGTTGTCTTCATGCACAAAAAGATGCCACAAACTAAATTTAACCTAAGCTGGACGATGCCTATTGCAGTTTTCGTCCAGGCCGTAGCACTACAGATCAAATATTTTAGACATTTATTGAAGCATAACAAGGATGTCTCCTCGGAAAAGCACACGACCGGGTGCCTCGAGAAAAGTTGTCGAAAGTGTTGCGGGAGTGCGATGTTGACTTCTGTTACTGGCCGCCAAATCATTGCATTCCTGTTCAGAAGTTTGTGTTCGTGTCGGTTGAGTGAGTTAAATCACAACCATTCATCGTGGATGTTGAACTTCGGCAACGGTGTGTTGTTTTCACCACTCCTCATCGTAGTCTATCAATTGGATAGACAGTCGCAGTCGAGTCGACGAGGGTGTTACTGTGGGAATGCTGCAGAATCAACCGTTTGCTTTGTGCAGTCGACTTGTTGCTGCTTGCATCAGGGCTGTAGAGCCGGAACCCAAACTTCAGGCTCCAATCTATAAAAGTTTTGGCTTCGGCGGCGGCTTGAGAACAATTTGGTCCAAAATTAAAAACTAAAAACCATTATATTATTTGTACAATTGGCTTGCTGTACAAACTATGTCTGTTGAACGGGAACTCAAATTTCAGGCTCCAGCCATCCAAAACTGCTTCGGCTCCTGCTCCACAGCCCTGGCTTGCATCCTCTGAACAAGGTCTTCAATATGAACTTGTTCAGTTTTCGTGCGACCAAGTAGAAATGAAAATTAGCGCTAAGACCGAGGAAACCCAAATCTGCGTATTCTAAAAGCAATAGTAATACACTGCAGCCGGTGGAGAAATACAAGTACTTTGGGGTGGTATTCATGAGTGACAGAAGGTAGAATAAGGAGATTGGCACAGGGATTGGTGGAGCAAATGTGTGTATGACATGAGCTTTATTGCTTCGCGGTCGCAAAACGGGAGCTTTCAAACGGTGCAAAGCTGTAGGTTCCCTACCGGTTGGTTGAACGGCACACGAAACGTTTTCTACCGATGCGTTTCAGCAGTTGTCCCCAAACGTTTGGTACGGTCAAAGGTCAGCCTTTGAAATGTCGCCAAAGAGCGAAGATTTGCACTGCTGTCGTCTGGGATGCGTGTAAGCGCAAGGGTTGGTCTAGTAGCGCTTGTCGCATATCGAACGTCGGTTATGCTGTTTGTGAATATCCTTCCTTTAAGCAATCTTCAATGCTTTATAAATTCATTGAAGTTTGAAATACTGTAATAACAACCTTTCCAATTATGCTGTATTTACTACGATTCATGATACACACAAAAATCAAGTCCAACAACGGTCTAAATGGAGCTGCGTTTTCGTAAGAATTTTGCGTTGTAATTTGTATCCAAACAACCGTTTCAATGTTGTCAAATTTCATGCGCAAACAAGAACCAAGTTAAAAAAGTAATTAGATTGGTGTAATGTTCATTTCTTGCAAGTTTTAAATCGATCAACGCCTTGGTTAATGCTATATTTACGACGATTTTTGTTGCTTGCGAAAATCAAACCTATCAATGTTCTCAATGGGAGCTGCCTTCTCATGAGATTTTTTTCTTGGCAAGTTCTGGCCTAACAACAGTGCCAATGATGCTGTGTTTCATGCGCAAACAAGCACCAAATTGAAAAGGTAAAAAAGGATTCGTGCAATGTTATTTGCTTGCAATGTATAAACCAGCAACGTTTCTCATGATGCGCTCTATT
>JGI24158J21664_10005881_pt1 | contig 16098 bp, 9 predicted proteins | sample Ectturendosymbi3_FD_21664 | JGI IMG/M metagenome (IMG submission 21664)
AGAGTGAGAATTGGCAGAACCTTAGAAGCTGGTAGAGCTTGCAATAGCAAAGCGGTGTTAATACATTTGGTATGATTTGGTGTTCGCAAACACACCTGAAGGGCGTTTGCGTTTAGGTGGCTAAACTTTAATTCATCGTGCTCAGCAATAAAGTATCGGTTATTATTTTATGTTGTGCATGTGAAAGTGCAGCCCGCGTATTTTTGCAGAAAACAAGTCTACTGTAATAGAAAAAGAAAATAATATAAAACTGATCCCTATATGTTTCCCGGAAAGTTGTTAAATTTTAAATTGAACCGAGCAGCGTGTACCGCGGTTTCAATGCAAAATTCTTGCATTTACTGTCTACGGGTAGTTTCACATTTCGGTCTGGTATGTCGTTCGTATAAAAGTGTAACCCGTGATCTTTGTAGCAAGCAAATCTACTATAATAGACAAAGAAAATGATATACAACTTATTGATATATGTTTCTCGGAAAGTTGTTGAATTTTGAACTGAATGTAAAGCAGCGTGCAGCGCGATTTCAATGCATATTCTTGCATTTACTGTACGTAGGTAGGTTCACGTTTCGGTCTCGTATGTCGTCAGGGCCGGATTTAGCTGATGTGAGTCCCTAGGCCAGCGTTACGTAACCTTTTTCTACCTCAGCACCCCTTTTTGTCACGCCTAAGCAGTCCAGCACCCCTACCATTGGTAAACACCTGGTTACTAAAAGGCAGGGGTGGGCACCCCTGGCACGCGTGCCGAACTTGGCACGCGAGCACTTCTATCCGGCACGTGAGCGAGGCCTCGAAAACGAGATCCTCCCCCTTCAAATGAAAAAGTTAATAACTTACAAGTCGCAGTATTATCTGATGGAACTCGGTGTCCGTTTCTTCATTTTCGTTTGTTAACAATCCGTTATTTAATTTAACCCTTATGTGCTTTTGATGCCACATGGCTGCAAATAGAGCCGTATCAGCCGCACTCCATACTCCCCAATAGGGGGGGCTCACGCTGCCACAGGGGCCCAAAATTCAGACCCCTTACCACTTAGCCACCCAAAGAAAGCCTCGACTCCCCAAATTCCCAAATTGAAATATGAAGCACTGGAAATCAGTGAAGTTGGCGGACCCTTTGAAAGAAAAGTGCTTATACATTACAGTTAATTTGGGCCCATTTGAAAGCAAGGCATTTACGCATTGCAACTGCTGTTGGGGACCCCTTCGAAAGCAAAGTAGCCTATTTATACGTTACAGTTGCTGTTGGGCCCCATTGAAAGCAAGGTACTTTACACATTACAGTTGCTATTGGGAGCCCCTTTGAAGACAGAGTACTGAATTATGATGTGGTCGGAAATACCTTGAGGGGGTTCTAAAATGGGGGACCGAGGCCAGTGCCTCGCTTGCCTTCCCTTAAACACATCCATATAACCATGACAATGATCGTATATGAGAATGTGAAACCGATTGCACGCGTTCTGCTTCATCCGATATACGTACTTTCTCAGTTGATGTGCGCGTGTAAACACTGTAATATACAGTTATCTTTACATTATTGAACACATTGAAGTTACTGATGAATTTATCACTTCAAAAAACCCTGATTTAAGGCGATTTTTCATAATTAAAGCATGACACCCAGGTCGACTAAAAATAACAGATAAAAAATCTGGATGGAAAAAACCTCAGTGGGAGCCGTGGTCACATGCACAAAACGCCTACTACCGTAACTTGAAGTGAACATTTGAAGATTTATTGCCGTGTTATTGTTACGTAATAAAGACCAAGAGTACAACAATCCCCTGGCAAGTTTCACAACTTGCCTCTGCAGGCAAAGGATCGGACGTGAGCTAACTGCGCACTTGTGCTAAGCGTTTTGGGGACCTCGTGTTCATTTATCAGGCCCTGTCTACATGCCTAGTTGTATACATCCAGAAGTCAGACTTCCACTTGATCACCATATTTTGTGAAGTGATTGTTGTGAAAAAATGTAGGCTACTATGTCGAGCCCAGGTAGTCTTCTCTTGTTTTGTACTGCATAGCAGCAAGATACCTTTAGTGCAGGGGTGGGCAATTAATTTGGCTCGGGAGCCACTTTGAAAAGGCCAAGTTGAGCTGAGGGCCGCACACCAGGGTCGGCCCTTAGCCGATTGGACCACTTCCTTCCAATTGGTCTCCGCGCTAAAGGTAGGGTTGCCAGATGGCCGGTATTTTACAACTAATTTAGCAGAGGCCGGTATTTGAAAAATCAGTGCCTAAAGCCGGTATTTTGAAAATAAACAATTTGCAGTTACTCCAAAAAAGACCTAACGCAGAACTAATNAAATTTTACTTTCTTTCATAGTGCATCTCGTCAGGGCAGCACTCCTTCGGCGAAGTTCATTTAAGCTAAGGCAAAAATGCGAGCAATTATTATCCGCGTTACAATTGAGGCTTAACAATACGCATTGTCTCTTTGTTTTCCCTGTTCCTTAATGTAGTCATGCTTACTATACTCCATCCTAAACGTGATTTGTATGAGCATTTCTCTTGGCAGCTAACCGTGAAACCGACGTAGGTGAAGTTGTTGTCTGAGCTACTACAGGCTATTGCAGAAGAATGCGGCAAAGTCATAGAAATGTACAGGAAGAGAGTAATATTGCAGAGACTAGTGGACCTTGTACTCCACCGCGTAAGAAACAGAGATTGAGAAATTGCATTTTTAATCAGTCTTGTCTAGAAATGGATACATACAAAGAATGGCTCGCTCAAGGTGAGGATCCTAATCAAGCTTGCTGTGTGTTGTGCCGCACTAAAATCATTTGTAGTGAAATATGATGGAAAAAGATGCATTAAATCAACATGCTAAAACTGAAAAACACAAAAAAGCTATCAGGCCGTATAAGACTTCCAGAACAATCGGTAAATTTTTTGCTCCCAAAGGATCTTCGTTAGAAGACAGAGTAGCAGCTGTTGAGGTAACAAAAACATTCCATGCTATCAAGCATCACCACAGTTACAACGCATCGGACTGTGGCAGCAAACTTGACAGTCTTGTTCATGCAGATTCCTCCGTAGCAGTTAAAATTCAACTTGGCAGAACAAAGATGGAAGCAATAGCTAGAAACGTTTTTGGAGCGCTTGCTGTTAAAACTGTTGCAAACAAATTAGCCGCAGACCCCCCATGCCCATTTTCGATAAGCATTGATGCGTCAAATAAAGGAAACAAAATTTTTCCCTTTGGCTGTCAGGTGTTTTGATCCAGCAACAGGGATTAACGATTACTTGCTTCATTTCTATGAAGAACCGAAAGAATCCTCGGAAGCTATATCTCAATGCATAACGGACACCCTCCGTAAGTTCAGTTTGGATATAAAGCATGTGGTTGTATATACAGCAGATAATGCATCTGTAAACTACGGAAAGGTTTGCTCTGTGTTCCAAAACTTACGTCTGCTGCAACGCAACATGATCAAGGCTAATTGTCACTGTCACATTGTTCATAACGCTACGAGGCATTCATTGAAGCTCGTATCCTACGATGTTGAATCATTTATTTTGAAAGTATACAATGCTTTTTCGCAAAGCTCGAAAAATGTTGCTGATCCTAAAGAATGCTTTGAATTTGTCCAGGAAGAGTATCGCCAGATTCTGCGTCACATTCCTATTCGTTGGCTTACACTCTTCCAAGCTGTTGATCGTCTATTGCTCAGTTGGCAGTCCATTAAAGTTTACTTTCTGAAGGAAGGAGAGGACAGCTGTGATAAAATAGTCTGGAAGTTTATTGGCGATCAAGAGCATGGTTTAAGCACTGAAGCAGAACCAACTCTTGCTGAGTGCTATCTTTATTTTTTTCATCATGTCTTGTTTCAGTTTCATAAAACCATTTTAATTTTGGAAAAGACAGACGTATATGCATGTGATGTATACGCCATTGTGAACGGTTTGCGCAAACGTCTGGAGAGCAGACTGAAAGAGCAATATTTCGGTGAAAAAGCAACAAAAGGTTCAAAATATTTGAGAGAAAGTGAAGCACAAAAATCCAGAACTGAAGCTTTAAAAGTGTATGAACGAGCTGTTGAATACCTAAGCAAATGGTTCGACTATGGAAATTCTCCATTTAAGCAGCTTTCGTGTTTAAGTCTTACTATAACGCCACCCACTCTTGAGGAAGTTGTAAGTACTGCACAACTAATGGCTCTTCAGTTAAATGAAGATACACTTTTTGATGAAATGTGTATGTTGAAAGAGGCTTTCCCTGCTTTGAAAGATGAAAAAATGTCGAGTGCAGAGACGTGGTGCAAAGATTTTTGAGAAAATGGAAGCTCCAATGTTCTTTCACAGCAGCTAGAAAAACTTATGCGAAACGTCTTTGCTATTCCAGCTAGTAATGCTTATGTTGAAAGAATTTTCAGCATTATGAACAATCTGTGGAGTCCCGAAAGAAACAGACTTGGAGTGGACATGGTAAAAGCACAGCTTTGCGTGAGGTCTAACCTTAAAATGACATGTGCAGAGTTTTTTAATTTTATTAAAGCAAGAACGGATCTTTTGAAGGATGTAAGAGCAAGTGCAAAGTACAATGTCCTGAATGAGTAGTAAATCAAATACTGTGCAAGCTTAATTGCAGAGAAAAAATTACATTCATTTTTAGTTGGTGAAAGTCACAGATTTTGAAGTTCGTCACTTCGTTCATGATTTGCTTGCTATTATTATCTAGGTACGAATTAAACGAAATTGGAGATGACAAACTTTTTAGCTGATCCGGATATTTTGTGTTGTTAGGATTTTGAATATACCGTTTAAACGTAGCAACGCAAAAGTTCTGTCCAGCATTTTCTAGCAAAGTTTTTTTTTATGAGATCCTGTTTGATTCCTTTATCTCTATTCCGTTGAAAATCAGTGTTTAAATTCTCATATACCACAATCTGTAATTGTTCCTAATTTTTTAGCCTCCACTTTTAAATGTGATGTGTGGAGCAATTTTCGTTGACCCCGTGTTTTCTTTAAAGTAGTTTTCATCCTGTGTGTGGATCAATGTACAAAGATTATTCTCTCGGAGAAAGTTTTTCTTTCAATCATTGTTACTATCGCTAAAGCTGTGGATAGGCTTTGTTTGAATGCGAAGTGTTCATTAGTAACGACAACTTGGCGTACCTATTTTTTGATGAGAATAAGATTTTTGTTGTTTGCAGTGGTAATAGGGAGTATTAATATTTTTAAAATCATAGAAATCACTTTATTTTCACAATCACGCCAGCTGCATCGAACCGACACATTATTTGGTCGGTGGACTATAACTGGCTCAAGGGCCTGGGAGGTCATCTCTCCGGAATCAACTGGGAGATCATAGCTTAGCCAGTCGTAGTGGTCCAGAAGGTACTGAGAAATCTTTTGAAGATCTTCAGGTGAGCTGGAAAATGTTTGTTGCAAGGCGAAGTGAATACCACACGCAAGAACTGTTAGTTGTATTATGGTGTTCATACAGGCAATACTACAGTATAAAAGCAAAGATCAAATTGTGCGGAAAGATGTTCATTGCAGAAATTGACATGAAACATGTAAAATTGGATTCTTACAAAGTGTATTCTTTTCTGAGAGTTTAAGAAAACGCATTCGTTCACGCTAAACCCTGCAGTCATCGCTTTTTATTTAAGTGGGTTAGTTTGCTAATTCGTAGTTTAAATATGCTCACAAAGCATAGATTTACACACTGTTTAAAAATTTTTCAAGCCAAGCATTGTGGGAACTTCATCAAATTCAAAAGAAAGTAACACGAAAAAGAAAAGTATTCTCAAAAACAGTTATTTTCGAAAAATGCTATCCGACGATGCCGAGCCATTACATATGCGCTTATGACACGGCCTAGATCTGTCACTGTTGCCAAAAAGGCCGGTATTTTTACAAAACGCATCTGGCAACCCTAGCTGAAGGCGACCCCGCACTCCGCCTATTACTAGCCTACGCAAACTTACACTTTCAATCGAAGCTGTTTGTGAGGTTCCGGCGCGGGGTCCACAGTATTTTTGAGTGTGGGGCGCGTTGCCAACATAAATCAGTTAACGGCACGGATNTTAACACCTTCACACAATTCGTTCTTCGATCGTAACAGTGGTAGTTGTTTTTCGGTAATGTGTAGCCAAGTTTTTTCAATAGGGCAATGCGTTTTGTAGCATACAGTTTTGTCAATAGCTACTTAAGACAGAGAAGGCTTTAGTTTTGAAACTGGTTTCTCTTGCGGTTATAAGCGTTTAGTATTTGGCAGGTTAAGTTCCAATAGTTGCTGCAAGGTACGGTGCAATAGTGTTCTGCTGTTTCAATAGTTACTGCTATTTGCCTTCTGAAGGTTAACGTTTGTTCATAATTGCAAATGTGTGCTTCCCAGTCAGTCTTATTCAATTTCCCTCGTAGATAAATGACGAGGCAACCTGAGATTGGCGAAAACGTTTGAAATAAACCTAATTTTGATTATGCGAACTGAACGACTGTTGTCCATGTGCAAAACATTTTGGTTCCGTAGTTACAGAAGTTACAGAATTTTGTTACGAATATTAACAATAAAGCCATTCGCAAAGAAACAGAAGTGACAGTTACGTTTAATCGAAGTAAGCCTCATGATACTTTTGTGGTGAAAGTTGGATCATGAAGTACCACTGGAACAAAGATTATGGCATCATTCTCAAACAATTGGACCTCGTAATTTCCGTGATATAGCCTAACAAATTGACAGTTGGAAAAAGTGAAAAGGTGGGATGACTTTCCTGAAAATTTTGGAGGCTACTAAATGTAGGCTACGAGGACCTTTGCCTTTAGGGGGAACATTTTTCGATTTGCTCGAATTTTTACGCCACTAACACGCAATCTTCAACAGGAAAGTTTTACAGGGCGATGATTCTGCTTAAGCAAATTGCCAAAAGATATCGGGCAGTTGTGTCCAAACTTTTTTGAATCTTTCTCGAATCCGGAAGGACAACTGCCTCACCGCTTCCTACGCCAATGCTACCAAGTACTTCCCTGTTTTGAAAAATTTCTAAAAAGGAGGTTTATATTTATTGGGAAATCTGCAATTACTTTGTATACTTTTTTCGCCTCAGAAATGAGAACAAATTTTTAACTTCCCGGGGCATTGAAAACCTGCTGTAATAATCGGTCTGTGTTCTTTACCGGTGCTTTACTGTAACCATAATTTAAGTGCAAAGTATATACTGATGGGCAAGTCTTATACTGGTGTTTTGTTTTATGGTTGTAATAATGGAGTTGGGCTATTTATTTAGAAATGTGTGGTTTTAGTTCTGTAACCTAGCTAAATGCCATGAGTCAGAGGCACAGGCCAAAAATATTATGAGGCAGTCAAACGATGGCTAAAGCTGAGGTTAAAAAAGGCCGAAGCAGAAAAAGAGAGATGCGTTGGACAAGAACTTAGCAGAACTACCTTAGAAAACCCAGAAAAAGCTTTAGAAGAGTTACACCACAGTGGAAATGTTTCTGGTGAACTTCAACACACTTAAAATTGCATTTAGTAAGGCAAACGCTCCTGCTATATGGCCAGGTGTAATGAGTCGGAATGCTAGGGCTATTTAGCCCAAGGAGGATCACCTACAATCACAATAGAAGTTTCCCCGAAAAGGAGAGTGATGGGAGACAGCTCGCAAGTTTTACTGGAGTACCAGAGGTGTAGTGTGGTGGGAACAGCGTTCCCACATCTTTGCACTAGTAACGTTACTTGAAGATTTTTCATTGCAATTTCTACGTGTAGCGCCTGGATCAGGATAAATAAATAAATGAGAAGTTATCTTGTGTATAATACCGTAGCATGGTTGTGTAATTGCTGTTTGTGACATCACAATGGTATCTACGTACTCCACGCTTCGTCTGATTGCATTTATCGTAACTCTGCTATCTTCGTTTCAGAGGAGTAAAGTCTTGAAGTTTTCAGGGAGTTACGGAGTTGATTACAGCTTGCCTGAGTTGATTGTGAGAACTAAGAGCTTTTTGCGTGTGAGGGCGTGTGAGCGATATTTGGCGCTAGAATTCGGCTTCAACCTAAATCAGGGGTGTAGTGGGATGGGAACGCGTGGGAACGACGTTCCCACACTTTTTTTTAGCACTACACCCCTGAGGAGTACCACCAACTACTGAAGCGGTAGGTCGTCCCTTTTGGACTTCGCTTTTTCACATCACCGATTTCTATCATTATGACCTGATGCTAGTGAAAATTATCTGCACACACCACTGAGTGGAGCCCCGCAAAAATTGCTTCCAATTGGGCCCCGCTCTTGTTAAGGCTGGCCCTGCCGTACACCGTCTAATTTGATCGAAAAACAAATAAAACAGAAAGAGTAATGATACAGAGAAAATTTTTATGATATAATTGTTCTTGTGCAAACACACTTTATCAAGCGTGGAAATCAAACTTTACAAACATTTCAACAAATTACATTTTGACGATTTTTCATGAATGTTTCCGCGGGCCGCTAATTGCCCACCCCTGCTTTAGTGCTTACGACCAAAGTTACACATTTGCGCAGCCTGCCATTCAGACAGCCAGATGGAGTTAATTGTGCAGTTAGAAGAGTCTATTTAGCAATCATTGCTAAGTTGTCCCAAAACAAAGTAGTGCAGTTAGTGGATTATGGATGTTAACCTTTGCGTCCACGTAGGCCTTAGTCTGTATTTGTTAACAATTAGAGGCGATTTGAGATAAAAAATGTTATTAGGCTAAACATGTGCCTGCACCAGGAGATTAACAAGTCCAGACATCAGCAAGGTTTATACATGCGTATATCGGCCAGTAAAAAGCCTTTGTAAGTTTTATTTCAATTAAATGACAATTAATCAGACCCAATTCCTTTTGCTAAGCTCGTTCAAAAAAATTTTAGTTGGAAACTACGAGCCTATTATAGGTATTTACGGGAAAATATTTAGAAGTAATTTGCGCAATCTGCAAATGCTGTTCATGTTGTGAATTAAATATAAGTTTTCAGAATGTCTAGCCCCCTTCACAAACATGAAGCCCCCATCAGAAGACTTTCTGGCGACGGTTCAGCAAAGGCGACACGGGGGCTATTTGGGGAAGTTCTCCCCAAACTATTTTTGTGCACCCCCAAATTTTGTTGTGCTCAGAAATATATGCTTTAAACATATGATAAAAACAAATCATTCCCCCNTAAACATGTACTTTTACCCCCTAAAGTTCAAAATTGGCTACGGGCCTAGTTCTGCCAAACGAATGTCTGCAATNAGAATATTTTGTTTTGAAGGCCATTCGGCCTNGAGATGTAGCATAACGTCGAAATCTTTTTTTTATAAATCACCATTAAGGGGCCCCTGTAAGAATTTTGGGGGGCCCAGAGTTGTGAACTCCATTTCTGCTCGGGCATTACATAAAAGACTATTTGAAGTTTTACTGAATGAGGTAGAATCTGTGTATAAAGGATTAAAAATTTACAACAATAATCGATGGCTTAGCCGAGGTTTGGTTCTGAAACGATTCGTTGAATACTTTTATGAGATAACAATCTTCTTGAATGACCACTATATTTCTTACCAGAAATTGTCTGACTACAAGTGGGTTTCAAAACTGATGTTCTTTACAGATTTTTGTGAACATCTGAATGAACTGAATGTTAAATTATGGGGTAGTGGTAAGGCACTTGATGTTACGTTTGGATACATAAAGGCTTTGGAAAAAAACTAGACGTCTTTAAGAAAGTTATTGGAGATGAAAGATTTGAATACTTTTCAAACCTCAAGAGGCATATTAATGATCTCCAAAACGATGACAGAACAGATCTTCATGGCCTTCAGAAGCTATTTTTAAACATTATCGAGTCAGTTGGTGAGCAGTTCTTCACAAGATTTTCAAAATGCAGAGAACTAGAAGAGAGCAAAATTCATGAGGTTTCCAGACAGTATACAAATGGAGGAACTAAACCTACAAAAGTTTTCATGGATAGATGAATTTGAAATGCAGTTGATTGAATTTCAGAATAGCTCAGTTTGGAAACAAAAGTTTATTGACCTCAGAGTTGACTTGGACAACATTGAAAAAACGCGATTAGAGAAGGGAATACAGAAAACGAACTATTGCGGGCTTGGAATGCCATTCCTGAAAGTTTTTTGTGCTTAAAAAACTTTGCAACAGCATTACTCTCCATGTCTTCATCTACATATGCTTGTGAATCTTTGTTCTCTGTTATGAAGTTTATTAAGTCTCGTAATAGGAGTAGCCTGACCAATGAAACTGGTTGTTCGTGTATATCTCTGCAGGTGACAAAATATGAACCCAATGTAAAATCTCTGTCAGCGGTAATGCAGCAGCAGAAGTCTCACTGATATAGCACAAGAAAAGTAATGAAAGCTTTTTGTCGGACTAATATTTTCTCTGAAAAGTAGCTTAGTCTTGTTTAAAAAATTTATTGTGCATGTTTTGTTTTGAAAGAGGCAAAGCATTGTTTCTGTTTGGGCGTTGTTTTCAAGGTAAATAAATGTAAATTTGGTTATATTGTGTTTTCACTGGGTGAATTTGTATCATTTCTTCAAAGCTCTTCACATNCACCTTTAAGGATGTCAAGTAGTATGTTCTCACAAATTTTGGTTGGCACGCGGAAGAATTTTGTCATTGATTNAGCCGATTTCGGCTCGCAGATCGAAAAAGGTTGCCCGCCCCCTGGCCTAGGGCTTCGTATCAGTTAAATGCGGCCCTGACTGTGAGTAGATATTTGCCAATAAATATGAATTATTTGTTTCATTTTCAAAACTACTTACATTTTTGCGCATATTGCTTAGAAAAGAGGCGCCATTCAGGCTTCGATTTGCCGCCAATTGCCAATAAATAAAAATTGTCAATAAATAAATTTGTTGCAAAATTGCTTTTTACCTGTGTTACGCGCCTCCTCTGTAATGCCATGGCTGTTGCATAGCTTTCTGCTTCATAACCTCCATTGTCACTCATTTTTCTCATCTACGTGCATTACTCACGTCTTCATTCATCTGTACATTTGTCAATACTTCATACACGGCTTGTTATCCATCAACTTTATCATATAAATGACTACTCCGTCTGTGACTTTACCCTATTGGGTTCGTTTGTATTTCTATTTTGTGTATCGCGTTTGTTTATTTTCGCTATTTTAATTTGTTTGTCTATATCTTGTATCCTTTTATCACCCATTTGCTTACATCATTTTTTATCTTTATATTTCTTAAGGTAGGCATACTTCTTTCTGTAAGTATTTGCTGATATGCATGTGTTTCCTTCCTGTATACTTCACCATGTTCAATCTAGTTTTTCTGCTTTATACTGGGACGAACCATTAGCCTAATGATAACATTTCTCAACCAGTTTAGAAGGCAAAGCAAAATTCAATTGAAACTTTTTATTTACACAGAAAGGGTATCTTCTTAAAACTGTTGTGTAACGGTACATACGTTGAGCCAAAAACTTACTGTGTTTGTTTTATTATCGGACTTCAAAAAGACAACAGATATCATAAAAACTGCAGATTTTACCGCAAAAATAATTGCATATTTGAAATCCTTGCCCTAAAAATTAAAAATCAAGTGTTTGCATGTTTCTTTGTTATCTCGGGAACAAAAAAACTTGATTTGTATTTTCAGCAACGTTTATCGCCACCAAGTGGAAAACAATTTAAATTCATAATTTTTGCGAACCGCTTGAGCAATGTCAAGTTTCTCTTGTGAAGTACAGAATGAAAATCTAAGCAACATATCTGTTAATAAAATATCTAAGAAAAACGGTTGCAAAACCCTTATTTCAGGTTAAACTATAATGAAATGACCCATATATCATAAGAAAATTTGAATAAAATTTTGAAAGCAAAGTTTGCGAAGCACCTTTAACATTCTAATATTACTTGCATCAAGTATCAACGTGGGTTTCGTGTCGCCAATAACCTGTATACTGCAAGAGCAACTTCCAAGAAAAAGTTAAACCTGATTCTGTGGGCACCGATAGTGCTTGTGTATGTACTTTTTGCTGCACTCTTCATGAAGGTCGATGCTCGATCATCAGCGCAATTCTGTTTGAATAAGACAGGGGATAGTGTAGGTAATAACGTAATTAATACTGTATTAAATAATTTGCAACTTACTGCTGATTTTGCTGGTCTATTGATGTTGGATCATCAATCTCATGAAGTAATCAAACAAAATGAACGAGGCTGCATGGACAAAATCAGCTTCAAAAGAAGAAATCTTCACTCAACTCTGCCAAGACCTCAGACACGTAAAAAAAAGAAATGGTCAATCAAACTAATATCAAAAATGAAAAACTGGACAAGCTAACTAATATCACACAAAACCTTGAAAACAAACTGAATGGAATACAAAAAAGATGGTTGAATATGAAAATAAGTTGAATCAGCTTGGAGAAGAAAAAGTACAGCTGAGCAATGAGATGGTTCAGAAAACAAATCTGATTGTTTTCAACTTGACAGACAAGAACAGTACATAAGAAGAGAAAATATTCTTATTTACGGAGTAGAACAAGATAAAGAAGACAATGACAATGGGGAAAAGGTCTTGTTCAAAATAGCAGATAACCTTGAAATCGATCTCCAAAATAATGATATACAGAGAGTGCATCGGCTAGGACAAAAAAGAAGAAACAAGGAGAAACCACGCCCAACCATTGTAAGATTTGTCTCATACAAAAAACGAAACAAGTTTCGTTCCAACAAAAGGGATCTCAAAAATATTGAAGGCAGACAGCACGTCTTCGTAAGTGAGGATCTCACACCTGTACGGTACAAGCTACTGAAGTACATGCAAAAATCCTGTTCTGATACATTTACCTCTCGCTACACTCGAAATGGCAATATAAAAGCTAAGCTCAAGACATCTGAAAAATGGGTCGCCGTCACTTCACCTGATGATCTCTTCACGCACGGAATTGATTTTGATTATAAACAGGTGGACTGTGGCAAAATACTTAACACTTACCTCCATCACAAAGATATTCCCTTTTGTGAATTCTGAAATTAAACACCCAATGTAAGCGACTACTTACACTTGAACAACAAACTGCAAGAAGCAAATGCATACGTAAGTGTGTTAATTTTATATGACGGAATGCTTTTTTTCTGTTTTTGAACATATGGCTGCTGGCGCAGCAGTGCAAAAATATGATTCCCACCTAAACCTAGATGAATGGACTGTCAACATTGCCATGCTCAATCGTTTCCTGACTGTGAATGCAATTTGCTTTACCAAAAGCACGTTGAAATTCAGGTGCTAAAATGATAAAACGTAGTGCAATAGAAATCTGGTCAAGAATACCTTCAGAAATAAAAAATGAAACGTGTTTGGCACTTTTTTTGGAAGAGTATAAGAAATATGTAAAACTAGGCTACTAGAAACATACTCTGTGTTCTTATTGATTGGTGTACATAAACCAAGTGATTTGATTTAATTACTTAACGTTGTAACAGTGGAAACTGTCAAATCATGAAGTATCTTCGTTAAATATTACATCGTTTGGTTTTTGGTGTGTTCACAAAAATCGGTCGCATCAAATCAATGTATGAAGTAGTTGGATGCCTTAGTCTGTAGGTACAAAGCAAGCGTATTTCCGTTCTCACGCATGCATTGACAGCTAGTTCTTCCCCGCTAACCACGACTGCGCGACTGATTCTCAACCTGCTTAAATCTCGCGACACCATTGTGGTGCTGCAGCGGTCTATAGCTTTTCACGCATTTCCTCTCTAGCATTCAAGAATATTTTTGAATGAGTGAAAACAGTACATGTTTAAATTGACAACTTTAAACCATTTTCTTCTGGTGCTTGGCCTTGCCTGCAATATATTTTACTTCAATTTACCGTATAACCGCATTACGTATATTACATTTTATACCCAGAGCAAAAGACTTTCACTGACTATTACGCACTGTTCCCTTTACTCTTTAAGCAGCTTCACCCTTGGGAGGTCTGCAGCCTAGATCACCCTTGGTTCTTCGCTGCCTCCCACTCCCTCATGGCATTTTCTAAATCGATGTACTTGGAAGTCATCGCAGTACTACATTATAATAAGCATGATGACGTCTTTCATGCGTGTGTCTCCAAAGCTTGTGTTTCATCAAAGTAAATGTATTAGCGCCATCAAGCGTATACTCTCTACTACCGCCATGTATGTATCCTCGTCTTTCTTCATGTATTTGCGTATTCCATGTTACTGCGATGCATGTTTAAAGTCTAGCGCCTTGCGTGTGGGAGTGAAGACGTTACACAATACAATACAATGCATATGTGCAATCTGTCAAGTGTACGCTGAATGTAGGGGGTTATTACGCTGTACCTAAAAAATAGCAATGGTCTGGCCGATGGAATGTGAAATTGCAGATAAGGAAATCAACACCTATGTGGATTATAACAAACCTGCTTGACAATTCATGTGACAGATGCTTCAAACTGGAATATGACGACTCCAGTGGTAAACGTTGGAGTTTGTCGAAATCAGGTTATTTAACTCCGTCAGAAACAAAGCAAGATGTTTGGCGTTTCGTCCGCCAATACCAAAAGAATATTCCTATCTTGAAATGTAATGGTATGCTACTTTATTCATACCATGGAAGGAGACTAAAAACGATTTCAACCAGGAAAAATAATACGTATAAAATAACCGTCCAGTTACGAAGCTTCGAGGTTTTTATCAACTGTTAATAGTGTCCCTTTTTATGCCCAACATGGACTAACAATATAAAGATCACTGAAGATGATGGACAGAACATCTTGAATGCCAAAAACATGGACTAACAATAAAGATCACTGAAGATGATGGACAGAACATCTTAAATGCCAACAACATGGACTACCAATAAAGATCACTGAAGATGATGGACAGAACATCTTAAATGCCAACAACATGGACTAACAATAAAGATCACTGAAGATGATGGACAGAACATCTTAAATGCCAACATTTCGGTCCATAAGAAAAGAGATGACATCAATAGAACCGAATAGTTCAATCGAACATGCCATGTGGTGTGTATATTCCATTGGTTGTTTGAACTTGTGTTGTTTTGTTTTATATGTGTATGAGCATGTATAGCTTTAGTGGTATGGAATGAATGTTAACAGAACCTGAGAATTAAGAGAGTATGAAATAGTTTCTAAGTCTGAAATTAAAAAATAAAATTTAAACACCAGACATTTATTTCCTATTTATTTATTTTATAGAAAAGAAAAAGTATTAAATGCAAAGTTTGTCATGTTGGGCGCGCAGCGACTATCAATCGAATTGACATGGCCAGCGTTTTTCAAAGTTTGACCTTGATGACCGCAAAAATATTTTGAGAGACCGCAACTACTTTGTCCGAATACCGAGATGGTCGTAAATCAAGGTTTTTGCTGTATATTGATGGTGGTTAAAGCGCGTTTCTTCTGCATTTTGAGAGCCCGTTGGAAAAACTTTGGGAGACCTTATCGGTCTCTTAAAACGTCTTGAAAAACACCGGACATGGCATAACTAAACCTGCTGTGCTTGCTACCCACTGTGTTCTAACCCGGTTGCCAAATATAGCGTGCACCCTTTCAGGTTTAAAAAGTTTTGTTAGTTTTTAAGTTCCGTCTCCAAACATTGCGTTTTTAAACAGCAATTGATGTATAACATTGCGGCCTTCCTCACTCGACGATTTGCTATTACAGCAATGACTATGCATCATGTCTTTGTTTCTTCTTATTGTGCGGAACTCGCCATAAAATTGCTGTTCTGTCTATTTCTCAATTAGCGACATTAGTTCGGCTCTTAACCCATATTCTGCGACAGGGCCGCAACGAACTGATATGTTTTTGTGGAGGCGAAATGGTATAACTCAGCGGCGGCTCGTGGTGAAAATGGCCGGGAGGTCTGCGAAATTTCAACTCTGGTTGAACACACAGGATTGTCGCCCTGCCCCTGGCTGTTTATAATGGCGTTTCCAGTCACCCCAGCAATCCTAAACTTATGAAACTGGTAATTTTCAGTTGTCCTTATTGATACATAGAAAATCTTCACTTCAGTTTAATGAAACCGAACCCAAACCCTAAACACGAACACAAAAGAATTAACCCAACCGGTCCCATCAAAAGCATGACGCATAACCAGTGCCACCAAAGCTGTAAAGGCGAGAATCGAA
>JGI24158J21664_10005883_pt1 | contig 16097 bp, 10 predicted proteins | sample Ectturendosymbi3_FD_21664 | JGI IMG/M metagenome (IMG submission 21664)
ANNGTCTACAAGCTTTTGGCAAACTTGGCAGCTCAGAGCTCTCCCCCAAGGCGAGTCAACGATTTGACGATGGAGGAAATCGAGGCTTTCATGACAGACCAGTTCGACCCAAATCGTTTTGTAGTTCGTGAACAGTTCAAATTCTGGAGTGATATGAAACGCAGACCCGGCAAGACAATTCAAGAGTTGGCAGCACGTATCCGTCAGGACACTGGTACGTGCGATTTTCCGTCTATTAAGGACTCTCTCGACGAAGCTCTTCGAACACGTTTTATTTGTTCAGTCAGCAACAAAGCGATCCTAAAAGCTCTGTTCAAAGTGAAGTATGACGAGCTTACATTTGCCCAGGCGATCCAGATTGCCATAGAAACCGAATATGCTGCCCGAGTGGCGAAGGAAACCGTATTCCGAACCAAATCGGAGTTATTGCACAAGGTGGGTCGATCCCGGAAATTGCCAGGAAAATCTACATCTAAAGATGCCGAGAAGCACGAGATGCCGGTCTGTTATCGATGTGGAAAAAAAGGTCACCTTTCTGAGGATTGTAGGTTCAAGAATCCAGTCTGCAATTTCTGTAAGCGAAAAGGTCATTTGCAGTCGGTCTGCCGAAAGAAAAAGCAGCTTGAGTCGGAAGTTAAATGCGATGCCATCAACAGCATTTTCGACGAAGCCACAGCTGCAGTTCCGAAACTAGAGAATCCGGTGAAGATCAACGACCAGATGTGCACTCTCGAACTGGACACAGCGGCTGGCCGGAGTTTTCTGTCTGTTTCTACGTGGGAGCAGTTGGGAAGGCCTAAGTTACAACAGCCCGGCTTCACCTACCAGTCTGCATCATCGCACTCTATGCCTGTTCTAGCATGTTTTACGGCAAAAACGTTGTTCCCGAAGTCCGTACAAATTTCTGACGTCACCTTCATGGTTACCGCTATCCCTGGACTCAACCTTCTTGGTCGTAGCGCGAGAAAGCAGATAGAGATTTCACTGGATCGCATGTTATATCCTGAAAGTATTGGCCACTCTCCAGTGCGGGCGATTACTCTAGAACAGGATGTTCCGTTACAAAGAGCATGTCAACAACTTTGTGAAGAATTTCCAGAGTTGTTCCAGCCAGAGATGGGATGTCTCTAAGACTTCGAATTGGAAGTTGAATTTAAGCCAGAGGCCAAGTCGTTCTGCAAGCCGAGAGCAGTCCCCATCGCGTTGCAGGAGGATCTCAGTCTCGCTTGTGACGCCGGCATTGCAAACGGAGTCTGGACACCAGTCACTTTCAGCTCTTGGGGAACACCAGTGGTGCCTGTGCGCAAAGCTTCACTCTCGGGGAAAACTGTGACAGTCCATTTCTAAAAGAAGAGAACCACTACACATTTAGGACAATTCCGTGAGAGCACTGGTTAGTGGAAGTGACCATGGCATGCCCAAATTAACATTTAAGAAACTTAGACCCGCCGGTTTCGCTCGACACAGCTCAGTTTATCACAACAAAATTGTATTCACTCATGGTTTTATTAGTATAACGTAGCACTGCGATATGCAACACAACAGGGATTTATATCCACAATCGTCAAATAAAGCACGTAACATAAGTTACTGTAAATATCAGGGGTTAACAATAGGGGTTAACTACAAATTCAATTCTTACATGGAGGAAGAGAGAGAGATAAGCCCAAATTGTCAGTAGCATTATAGCTACTAAATCGTAACTCTCTTTTAGGTAAACTATTCCATTGATAGGTCTTTTTTAACTAAGCCAGTTTGGTAAGGACCTAACCTATCACACTACATGTAGGAAGGTACTTTGAACTGACTTGAACATAGCAATTCCGCTCTTTGTATACACGCGAGGTTCGACACCAAGGTCACGTGACAAATCTCGAACAGTACACAGTGCAATAGCGACTTCGGTGGTCAATCGCAATTTGTGTAAATTTCGAATTGTTATTTGAATACAATATTTGTATGCGTTTTCATTATCAATTCTATTTTCAATTTGAATTTATTTTTCAATGCAATAGTTTCTATAAGTTATTCTCTTCAGAAGGTGACTCATAATAAATGTGCAAAGTACAAATACATCGAATAGACGCTCATAACAATATCTTAAAGAGTTAATTTAATTGTTTGTTTAATGTTCAGCTTCGTTTGGCTTGTCGTGAATCCGTCGGTAAACATCTGAGTCTTTCTTCAGTTAGCTTTCTTCAACAATCGAAGTCTTCTTTCGTTGTCGTTTCAGGATCACAAGACGTTTCATGTTGAGGAGCCAAAACGAACTCAACAAAACCAAGGCCAGAATCAGAGTGTGTGGTGATTATTCCGTTTCGGTAAAATCGCAATTGGAGACTCATCGCCATCCATTGCCACTGCCGGAGGAGTTGATGTGTAAGTTATGAGGCGGGAACCGGTTCACCAAAATTGATCTCGCCGATGCCTACAATCAAATCAAGCTGTGCCCGGAAAGTCGAAAGAGGTTGGCTCTCAGTACACACCGTTGTGTGCTGTTACAAAACGTTTTGCCGTTCGGAATTTCCTCGGCCCCAGATTACTTCCAAAGCATTGTGGATAGCCTGACCAACAACCTACCTGGAGTAGCAGTTTATCTTGATGACATTCTGGTGAGCGGAGCTTCAGCAGATGAGCATCTACAGAATCTGAAGCGGTTGTTACAACACCTCCATGAGAAAGGTTTGCGTTGTCGATTGCAGAAGTGCCAGTTTGCCCAAGCAAAGCTGGAGTATTTGGCCACGTTCTCTCTCAGAATGGAATAGAGAAAGGCAATAAGGTTAATGATGTCTTACTGATGCCCCCGCCTAACGATGTTTCTTTTCCTCGTTCGCTTCTTGGCTCTGTGCAGTTTTATGGGAAATACCTACCGCCGCATGCATCAACTGTGGCGGAGGCGTTGCATAGGCTCACGCGCAAAGGCGTTTCGTGGTGCTGGGAAAGTGAAGAAAACCAGGCGTTTCAAAGGTTGAAGACTTTGTTATCATCAGAGAAGGTTCTGTTTCACTTTGACCAAACCCTTCCAGTCGGTGTCTCTTGTGATGCGTCTAACGTCGGGATCGGAGCCGTTTTGTTCCACTGTTTCCCAGATGGCAGTGAGCGGCCCATAGCCAATGCGTTGAAAACCCTGACTCGAAGCCAGCGTAACTACAGTCAAATACAGAAAGAAGCTATGGCGATTGTTTACGCCTTGAAGAAATTCTAGCATTATTTGTTGGGCCAGAGGTTTATCATTGTGACGGACTACAAGCCCCTTCTTAGGCTTTTTGGACAGGAAAAGGCCACGCCCTCCCTTGCCGCGAACTGTTTAGCGCGTTGGGCGTTATTTTTGAACCAGTTTTCCTACTGGATCGTCTACTGCAAGACTTCAGAACACCAAAATGCTGATGTTCTGAGCCGCTTACCTGCTGGAGTGGACACTGTTTTCGATGCAGAAGAGGATGCTGACGAAGTCGACACAGTTTGTATGGTGAAGAGTTTACGTGTTCAAGTCTGACCGTTGGATCCGGCCTCACTCGAGACGAAAACTGCAAAGGATCCAGACCTAAGAAAAGTAATGCATTTTACAGAGAGGGATGGCCCGCCAAGGATAAAACCAACGTTGATGATCCCACAGAAAAGTTTTGGAAGATTGCCGTTTCCTTGTCCACTTACCATGGGTGCCTCTTCTACAGATTACGAGCTGTGATCCCTGCCAAACTTCAAAGTAGCGTCCTCTCCTTGTTACACCAAGGGCACTTTGGAGTTCAAAAGATGAAACAGCTGGCTCACACCGCCTTTTATTGGCCCAACATTGACTATGACATTGCTGATCTCTGTCGTAAGTGCACCACATGTGCTATTCATCAAAATGCTCCACCGAAAGCAGCACTTCATCCGTGGATGCTACCAAAGAAGCCCTGGAGTCGTTTTCATCTGGATCATGCCATCAATTTCACGGGCCACAATTGGTTGGCGATGGTTGACGGATTCTCGAAGTACCCCTGTATCGATCCAACCCAGTCGGTATTGGCAAAGACCACGATGAACCTTTTGGAGCAGGATTTTGGCCATTTCGGTTACCCACATACTTTGATGACGGATAATGCTCCTATGTTCATGTCGGATGAGTTTCAAGACTACTGCCAAGCAAGAGGGATTGTTCATCTGACAGGTGCCCCATATCATCCCGCTACAAACGGAGCCATGGAGAGGTTGGTCCAAACCTTCAGGCAGAGTCTCCGTAAGTCAGACAAAGCACCAAGAGATGCGCTTTTCGAGTTCTTGATACAATACCGGCGAACACCTACAGCAAGTGGATATTCACCGAGCGAACTCCTGACCGGTCGTCAAATTCGCACGAAGTTAGATTTTCTACTCCCCTCTCCTGCTCACTGCGCACAAGGGAAGCAGGCACGGATTGCCACCAAGGCGCAGTCAAATGAAGTGCTGCGCTCGGTAACCTCCTATGAAGTCGGAGATCCATGCTACGCTTTGTATTATGAGCCATGCCACAGTTACCAGCCTCGATGGGTGCCGACCATCGTAACGAAAAGGCATGGAACACGAAATGTCAAAGTTCGGGTATTGCCACGGGGACCTACCTAGAGACGTCACGTGGACTAACTTCGACCACGTTATGCAACTGAGGATGACACGTTTCCCGGCGATGATCCCAACAACGATCAAGCATCGGCTTTACCGCATCATGAACCAAAACCTCCTCCGAAGATGGCGGCTACAGACAATTCCGTGTCAAGTTCGGGTCACCGCACCAGTGACACGACCATTGGTCTGGCTCACTCTGAGTATGGGCCTGAAAATCCGCGACGTTCAAAAATTTAATTAATTTATTTGTTTGTGAGCAGACACGAAGTCCATAGTATGAACACACACACTCTGCAGAACGCACACACACTCTGCAAAAGAGTACGTCAACCTCGGAAGCTATATTGTTGTTGAGTGTATGTCGCTAAGTGTTCTTTAAATGTTTCAAATCTAGTTGGGGAGGTGTTGTGATCGTGTAATCCAGTTACTGTAATCATGTAATTCATTCAAGGTAATCATCTAATCGACGTACTTCGTTGTGGAATGAGCGTGCCTTACCTAATCTACGTTTTTCGAGTCCGCTGATTGGCAATCCTACACCGTACATTAGTTAGTGCCCTGCCTCTCTTACGCCATTCTATGATTGAGTTCGAACCTTCTACTGTTTGATTGCTACTTGCTCCTCGGTACCGTTCGTGATTGTGCTGTATTTAACGAAAAATACAACACCGGGTACCTAACATTTTCCTTAAAGAAAAACCTGGTTAACTGCTTAAATCAAAAGTGAAACAGCAAACAACGTATTAGCCGAAAAATGCGCTTCTCAGGGATAGAAACAGAAAGAGGTGACGAATTGAGCGAATTATCGATGGCGAATTGGATGAACAGAAATGTACACAATAGATAGGAATTCTGCCGGGACCGACGAAAAAGTAACGAATTGAGCGAATTCTTGATGAATTAAAACAATGATGAATTAGACGAATTCTACTGTATTTGCAAAATGTTGAAAACCTATATGCTTTCTGGTAAAATGCAAGACGAAAAATAAAAGAGCTTTTAACGACTGATTTCCAGTGAAAAAAAATAATGTTTTGCTAAAATGCAACCAGTTCCAGAAGTTTGGCGAATTTTTGCTGAGTTCGGCCATTTTTTTGGAAGAGCGTTCGGCGACAGTTTTTTATTTCCATGTGGCAACCCTGCCGTGCTCATCTCTGCTACTCGTTACGTTGTCTTGTGCAAGTGATCTCGAAGTTGTTGTTGGATTCCGGTGAATTTGACGGTGATCTGATTGTCCATAAAACATGAGACCATTGACAGACGAAGAAACGAAGCTTCTGTTTGAAAAGCTTTCTAAATAGTAGGTGTACATTTATTGATGTATGTGCTAATTTACATGTGTCTGATGTTAACTGTTCTATTGTATGCAATGCATGGATGGTGGATTCTGGATGATGTGTACATCTGTTGTATGTATCGGATTTGGTGTGCATGGATGTGTACAGCAACTACAGAACACTGTACTTGCTTCAGTATTCCAGAAACTTTGTTTTATGTGATGCTGCCTTGCCCATACCATAAGGGGCATTTTTACACTTAGTAAATCCAAGCAGTCTAGACCAGTGCTCTTCAACCTTTTTTGTTATGGTGCACCCTTGAAGATGTTTTGACGAACTCATGCACCCTATTTACACTCATGCACAGTATTTACTGAAACGTCCCCCATGTCCCCCACATAATTGCGCCCATGTCTGTAAGTACCCTGGCCTAAATAAGCAAGTACCCCAATTCAGTAACTCAGGTACGTAATTCACTTGATAATGGCTCATTGTCTGCCGCTTATGAATTACAAATAATTAACTAAATACAGCAATTAGCTTCACATAGTCTGATGCTTACGCACCACACTCAAGAATGTGCAACGTCTAGTTTAAAACATGAAAGTCATTGGTTGTTTAATGGTAATGGTTCATTTTTGCTAACTGAGTTCTTGTAAAAAGTATCTGTTTAGTGTGACAAGTTTGTAATGCATCCTTGTGAACCCTTTCGTAGTGGTGCACCTCATGCATATTTTGGTGCATTCTAGGGTGCATGGTGCACACCAGTTGAAGAGTGCTGGACTAGACTATTGTGTGCATCATTTTATCAGAAGCATTGCAAACAACATGTGAATAGTCAGAGGAAAATGTATCAAACATATACTGTACAATAGCAAACAATCAGCAAAACAAAAAGAACAGTGAATATGACAATAGAAAAAATAGGCATTAGCACGGATACACAAGCATTAAATCATGCACACCACATTCATTTTTGTAACACAGGTGATGGTGGGCAAGCAATGCTTGGAAGAGTTGAGGGATAGGCTACACAGATGACCAAGCGAGTCATACACATAATTAGCATGTGATGAGAAGTAGGTGACAATGGAAATTCTGTTCAATGTTGCAAAAATCCATGTAGTAGTCACGACATTATATAGCAAAAGCCAAAAACAATTTTTTTCAACACAGTTAATGAAAACGCAACACAGTCACCCATGGTCATGCATCATTGCATGGACCATTATGGAGTACTACAGTCGCACGTATGTTCCACAGGCCATAATAATGCCTAAGACCATGTCTAATAGGCAAAAATTCTTTGTTTTGCAATTACTGTGGCATATCAAACTATTTACAAAGAACGTAATCTTTGGATTATTATGTAATTATTATTATAGTTCAAAATACAGCCAGCACTTAAAAAGCAGATAAATAACCTATTTAAAAACTAGCACTACCATAACCATATCCTACATATAATTGAGAAATTATGTCCTAAAATTTATGTAAACTGTTTAGAGCAAAAATTTAAGATTTCAGATAAACTTTTTGGCAGTGGCTACAGGTCTGCCAGTGGACCTCCATATTTGAAAACTTAATCGTCTGCCACTTGTAACGTGACAGTAATGCACGATAAGTCTGCAGTGGACTACAGTAGGCTTGGTAGAAATGTGCTAAACCTAGCCTCTAAACCTTAACTTTTAAACCTAACCCCGTAAAACTAAACCCTAAACCTAATCCCTAAACCTGGTCCCTAAACCTAAACCCCGAACAGAAACCCAAAATCTATACTGTAAATCTGAACACAAAAGTTTAAAAACTTTTGAAAAAAGTAAATAGAAACTGGTTTCATGAATTGAAGTGTGCAACCACTACTACGAAAACGAAAGTCACCAAGGCAAGAGCCAAAACGAAAACCATTCGCACAGCGGACGTAAATGCATCCACTATGCTACCATGACGGTGCCGCTAAAGTCATAAACTCAGCATTTTATTCGAACTGCATCATGCGTAGCAGACCTACAGCCACTTCTAAACTTTTTTATGAACTCAAATTTTGGCTGCCTGAACAGCTCAAATTTTACTCAAACTTAAGTGCATTGTTTTGTTTATGCTTATAAATTCAAAGGGTAAGGTATTTTTTTCAAAGGTTAAGGCAATTTTTCAAGGCATTCCATTGCATTGCAGAAAATGTAGCCTGAAATAAAGTCCCAACCATAAGCAAAACAATGTACTTTATAGAGAAAACTTAGCTCCACACAAACTTGCAAAAGATCCATGTTTATTTCAATTTCATTGCACTTCTTTTGGAAAGTCATGAGTGCACTTCAATGCTCATCTCCACTTGCTCTGTACCAAGGGTGATGTATCTACTGAATGCAGCATTAATGTTAGGTCAAAGGCATCTGTGCACATTGCCCTTTCCATTGCATCCACCCAATGCCGAACAAGGGGCTAGATAAGTTGTAAGCACTGTTTTTCAAATCTTCAGTATCACCCAACTAGGAATCAAACCTAGCTTACCAGCACTGTTAGCGTAAGCTCAACTCACTGTATCACTCAGCTGGTTCTTGTTGCAAACCATAAAGTCATGTGATAATGTTTACTGCATCAAAGCCAAAATAACAATGACGTAGTAATTGAAAAGGGTATCATATATTACTAAAACCACACCAACAAGAAAGTTTGGACATCTGAAAACATAGCAGTCCAGTCCAATAAGAACAATGATTACCATTTTCTAAAATGACTAGCCAATCTTCATCTTTTGAGCCAGTTCTTCTAACCACTGCTTGGCCGCACTAGATCTTGGGGCAGGTGTTGAGCAGCCATTCAATTGTCTCATCGTCCAGAACCGTCAGGCCGTGCAGTCCATGAGGGGGTCAATGGATTGGACATTGGAGGACAACATGGTCAACAGTTCGTTCTTCTGCGCCACATTCACAGACCGCAGAGGAGGCTATACCCCATTTGTACAAGCAGGAGCGGAAACGTCTGACACTGGTGCGGAGGCGGTTAAGCCGGATCCAAGCTGTTCTTGGGAGGGTCATTCCGAGGTGTTGGGTACAGGTGTCGGGGATGAAAATGCGGAGTCTTGTGAGGTCTGCCCACTCTGCATTCCACTGGTGTAATGGCACCCAATATAAAGCAGTAAATCTTACCAAGATATTAGATTAAGTTAATTTTTGTTTGCTTAAGAGAATGAACTACATTGATGTAAGTTGTTTCAGAGTGACTACAAAATTATGGTACAGGATGAGCGTTATGTCATTGGCATAATTTGGCAACATTGATAATGGTCAGATGCTAATCACATTCATCAACCAAAATTTTGTCTGTCTTAAATGTAACATCAGTGGGGTTGATTGGCAGATACATGGCCCAGATATTTAAATTTAAATTAAGACACAACATGATCTGCTGTAAGACAGATTCTGGATGTAGAAAAGACTCAGCTTGCAGAACAAGCCTTTTTTCACTGACAAAGCTTTCTCACAACAACAGTTTGAACCATATCAATCTCCCTTTATTTATGGAAAGCAATTCACTGTACAAGACTACAGCATGGCCTGGTCTGACACTATCGTAAAAAAAGTTAAATATTTGTGTCATTTTTACATAAATGGACATACTGTGTGTGTATAATGATCCTGACAAAAGGAGCATTTTATACTGTACAGGTTACCACTGCTTGAGAAAATTTGAATGGAAATGTGAAAGGAATGCAGCTTGAAATAAAGCCAAAGCTTGAAAACGAAAACACTTGTGATAGAAGAGAACAAATATTTGTAATGCCGAAAGAACAAATAGTTGTGATATACAGTACTACATGACCTGTTCATTGAATACGATGCATTCTAGTGATGGCTGGCTTTCCATACTCTGTTTCACAGCTACAAACATAGGCCAAGAAGTTTATCGTGCAATGTGAAGAGAAAATTGGTGAAGTATTTGTAGATGTGGAATTATAGTTAATTTTTCAACAGTTAGAACACAATGGGTTATTTGTTTGAAAGAAATCGTCTTCATAATGATTATCTAGCAAGATGTACGTTTAGTTTCACAAAAACGTTGTACCCATCTTGCATATACCTTGACTATGGTTCCAACATCACTGTGCTAGAAAGGATCAATCAACATTAATTTGTCATTTTTAGCTGCTGGCTGGCAGTTAATATTTCTTCTGGAAAAGAACCAGGCAAAAGCTTTTACATTGTATTTTTACATTACAGGCAAAAATTTTTACCTGTGGATACACACAAAAAACTATCTGCATAAGATATGTCATTAAAATTGTTAAGTTTGTAGTAGGCCTACTCATTTAACTCTGGTGGTTGGTGGTAAGCTAACACTTCAAAGCTTTCTCTTTGGTTGGTTGAGGTTAATGCTTTTGTACAAAGATGGCCACAGTAGAGCAGATTTGATTAAAGCAGATTACAACTCATAGACACACATGGCAGAATGCTCCAAAAATTTTGCTTTTCTCCACCACCTTTCAGCATGATTTTTGTGACCACATATGAGCCTTATTCAGAACAGGTTGCTGTAGAATTTTAGCAAAATGTGAAAAGATTGAAAGTACAATATTAATCCTTCATTTTATTCTTAATGATTCATTTATTTATTTTTTTGTTTTAAACTTAAGAGCTACAGCTGATACATATCAAGGACACACTTACATATGTTAAAAGTGTATTCACAATTGACAGTGCGGAGTTACTGTGTACTTGCAAAAACAATCAACATTTTTACTTGCTGACCAGTTGCGATGTTGCTTTGACAGCATTGGAGACAACATAAAGCTGCTCATCGACAGACCAGATGGCGTGTACTGTTTTCGCTTTCACAAAGATCGCGTGTACTATGTAGCTGAGGACATCATGAAGAGAGCAGCGAATGTGTGCCGCGAAAATCTTATCAGTCTGGGAGTTTGTTTCGGAAAGTTTACAAAGACGCACAAGTTCCGATTGCAAATAACTGCACTAGACTACCTTGCACCCTACGCTATGGTGAGATCATGGTTGAATAATTACGTTTGGATTTATGGGCAAATGGTTTGTTTTCACCTCACTAGCATCTACAACAGAGCCGTTTTTAAGCCCATTTACCTAAATTTTATTGAATTGGCCTTGTACCAAAGTTAGAGCACCACGCACCAGCTGCGGAGTTGCCTTTTGAAAAATTTTCTATATTATAAGACGAATAAACCTCCAATTGAAACGTTAAATGAAGAATTTCTTCATCCACAAATTATTACTTATTCAGCATACAATGTTAAGAGAAAATCGCCGTCAAGTCATTTCTATCAAGTACTAAAAGTTTGTCTTCAAAAGGGTAGCAAAGAGTTAGTCTGTTATTCTATGGTGAAAACACATTCATTTTTTATAAGTGCGGCACTTGCGCTCCTTTCGTATTGTGTAAAGGCTCTGCTTTCGTCACGTAAACATCATTGTTTTTCGGATATATGCTGTAACACCATAATTTTAGTGTGTGAAAAGAAACGAAACAGAATGGGCGGATTTTCATGTAAATGGCATGAGACAATATTGTGCATCTCCGAAGACCAAACAATGGTTGGCGAGTAATCTGCTGGTTCAGAAATCGTTTATCGTACTCCGCGGATATTTGCATATATTTCGTGCATAGTGATATGACAGTGCTATCGAGTGTTTTGGATACCATGAAGACTACATAAGAACAGTAGGATATTACCTTCGGAAATGTTTTTCAAAATTAAAACTGGTTAAAACTTTCTTACGGTCAAGGGTCAGCAATTTCACAAGAAACAAACATTGACCTTTACAAAAATTTGAGATTCTTAGCAAATATAAAAGCCAGAAGTCTTTCGACAAGACGTGACCTGTAGATAAAGCAGTATATCAGGGCTACTCAATTATTTCAGGAAAGGGCCCATTTACCAATGTCAAAATTTTTCGAGGTCCGGTTACTCCCATAAAATCATGCAAATGTGATATGCCCTGGATTGTTCTGACAAAAAACACAACATGAGAATATAATAGTACTGCATATCAGGGGCGTAACGAGGGGCACAATCCCCCGGGCGCCGAATCACTGCTGGGGCGCCGAAAAGTCCAAAAATGTCACAAGCACTTTCTTCAATACGTCCATTTGCTTCCGAAAGAGCTCAAGTTCGAACATGGGGGCGCCAAACTTACTTCATACCCCGGGTACCATCTAACCTCGTTACACCCCTGTACATATATGTTTACAAATCCGGTAAATCGGTATATACTGTATATGAATGTATGTTGTCAGCGTCATTCATTGTTCTGCTGGTGGGAGTAATAGCATCTTCTGCTTTTTGGCAGTTACTAAAATTTTTGTTCCCAGGTAGTGATAGCGAGCAGAAGGTGGTGGTAAATGTTTTTATTCGTCATTCAGATGCGAAACTTGTTCTTTATGAATTTTTTTTCTAAAGCGCGGGCTGTCAGCAGTCAGTGACGTAACTAGAGGTTTGAGCCAGGAAGGAAAACATTGCTGAAAGGGGTCCATTAGCCACTGTAGGGGAGTCACTACCAACACTCAGAAAAAGACTTAAAATACGATAGTCAATCCGGATGTGGATGGCTATGCACTGATTCACCGAAAAATACTCCAAAAAACTACTAAAAACCAAAAGAATACTAAAACTGAATTATAAGCAAAGTGGGGTCCCGAGTTTTAACTTTAACTTGCAGGAGGAGGCAATTCGCACCTCTTGTAGCATCAGTAGACCCGGACACAGTGAGAGTTTCCAGTAACAATTTGCGAGGAGTGGAAAAAAATTTGGAGACATTTTCTTCTGACACGAAGTTTTCAGGCGTGCAATCAAAAACTATATATCTTTTACTGCTGCTGGAAATTGAATCTCTACTGGAATTCAATTGCTTCCGTTCCAGATGAATATTGACTTCGTCCACACCCGGTGGTGTCAAGCTGCCGGAGCTCCGCTCCGCCACATTCATCAGTGAATGATGAATTGTTGCTTACAAATATAAGCGAAAATACCTAGCAAAGCTCCGGTGCCTGTAAAATTTCCGCTACATCTTTGGTCTACACATGTGCACGCGTCTTTTGCTTCAACTGAAAATTCTGTACTGTCTGGCACTGAAAAGGGTTTTGAGGAAACAGCAGCAACTGTTTTAGAAACAAAGTCACCAAAGTGTTTGGCAATCCTGGTAATCAACTTTTCTATAAATTGAAAATATCTGGAATCTTCTTGCTTTTACTTTCTCCAAAATGACTCGGAAAATGGCTACCGCAAGTTAGTTTTGAATGACATGTTTGAAAATATTATACTTTTTCTGAAAAGGGCGAATAGTAGTGATCAAATCTAGAGTAGTATGTTTTTCTCCTTAATTGCAGTTTTGCATTCAAGTCTTTGAGGTGGTTCACTATGTCAGCCAAAATTCCAACCGCTTCCTTATCGATTCTTGAAAACGCTGAAAATACCTTAGGCTTTCTTCACATATCCTTGACTTCCCGCGAAAAAAAAATTTTCATTCCAAAAGGACTAATACCTGTAAAACTCTTCCCTTACTCAACCATCTTTCATGACTGTGCATAGTAAATTTGTATAATTGCGTTGTTTTCGACAAGAAAAGGTTTCATCGCTGTTTTCTAGCTTTGAATCCAATATTTTCACCAGGATAGACCTTGTAGTGACGAGCTATTGTTAAACAATTATGACGAAACAATTAGTTAGAATCAGGTAAAGATAACAAGCCCAGCTCTGGTGTGCGCTGCAATATAGCTGAACAACAGCTTGATTGACAATCACTTATACAGTTGTCGAGGAGTTGGTTTAGAAGTACGGCCAAAAGCGCAAGGTTTTGGGATAAAAACTTTTGGGTATAGAGTAAACCTTTGAGAGGCTGACCAGGTCCGGCTGTCAAAATCCAAAGGTCCGGATTCGGACCGTGGTCCGCCATTTGAGTAGCCCTGCAGTATATGTATAATTTCATTAATAATTTATTTAAAATCTGAAACTTAAAAATTCAATTCAATCGTTTTCATGGCCACTTCCTGTAGGCAAGGCCTCAGGGGCAGCAGCCCTAGGAGGTCTTGAAATAACTCATGGTTTTAAGCAATCTGATAATTTTGTTGGCTCCGAACTAGGACGGGACCAAGCAATGCCGTAGATGTAATCGCGCCACCTGGTCCTTGGTCGACCTCTGGGCCGCTTTCCCGTGGTTGTAGCTACAGTAGTAGGACTTGCCATGCCAATCTTTCCTGGGGCATGCTAGTCACGTGGCCGAACCATCGTAGCTGATGACTTCCAAATTTTTAGTGTATCAAGCAGTTAATGTTTTCTGCGGTTAAAGACGAACATACCACACAAAATATAAACATATTTTTACTTCAGAGTAGGCACCCTTGCGTAGGTGTAGGAGCAGGCAAAATTTTAGGAGTGCGAAGGACTTTTGCCCAAATTTTCCCGAAAAGATATTGTGACTTTTGCCTACAGATTTTCTCCCACAAAGACCTTTTTTTGGTGTGACCACAAAAAAACGTGTTAATTGTTTTTCTGCAAACATTGGGCGCCATTTCTTGAAGACAAACAATGTTTGTGCGCCATTTTTGCCCAGATTTTCGACAAATCAAATGTTTTGGGAGTGTGCTTGCAGCCCTGCCTCCTTACACGACTGCGCCCTTTCCTCATTTTTTTGACTGATCGTGATGGGCACCAGCAATGTCAAAATCACCTATCAAATTTTAAGCCTAGCATTGGTTCAACGTGAAATTGGGGGGTAGGAGGTAGACCCGCAACCTGCCTGTAATTAAAAGCAATGGCGACGAAACAGAGCGCGACAGGACGTAACGGTCATGGGAGCAGTTAGGTAGCGTTAGATTCGGTTGTTGTGTTGTGCACGGTGGCGTTGATTTCTCGCAACAGGACCGCAGCGAGTGGGGGGGAAACCGGGCAAGCGCCCCCTCGAATTTCCCATAAACATTTTGAAAGCGCCACAAACGTTTTAGTTGTTAGGGTAAAACAACTTGCAATCCTGTTGTCCAACCTTGGAAATATTAGCTGGTTGCTACCATGTCCCGCAACAAACCCTTGGACTCCCCCCCAGTATTGCCACATGCAGAAAAACGCTTTTTTTGTGCAGTTCAAGATCTGGGTGAAGCCCAGTTCGGAGCAGTCGTTTTTGTACGGAAATCATGTTTTGAAATCCGGCCTGGGTAGAATCACGGACAACACGCCCAAGTACCAAGGAGTCGTAGTCTACTCCATGGCCGATGTTCCGCTGGTGAGTTGGTTTTTCTTTGAAATATACGCAAGCACTATACATCGGCCTGGCTATTAAGTTCTTGTGTGAACGATCGCTTAGCGGTTCAAGCCAGGGTTGGTGAGAAGCTACGGGCGCAAGAAATGTTTTCCGGTCCGAAAATAAGCATCTTATGTGAATGACGCCGCTTCACAGGGGGGTTCGCGCTGTTACAACGACGTAAGCTGAAACTAAGGCTGTCTCACGTTTATGTGGATGACTTTCCAGTAACCCGATAAACTAGGATCCTGCGAATGGCCTTTCCAGTTGAGTCGGTGTTGACTGATTAGTTGCTGCGATTTCCTGACTGGCACGAACCAAATGGATGAGAACTTTTGCTGAAACTTAACCCCTCAGAAGACAATACTTGTCCATTATGGATCTCTGCCTTTTCTCTAACAATGGTGGGCAAACTACGGCTCGCTGACATGTTTTACGTGTCTTTACTACTAGCTGAATAGCAATATCTCAAATTGATAGCGAGTTGTTATCTCGCATTTAATGCTTGTTTCACACATGGACATATTTACATGAATTCGAAAGGTTAGTTGCCAACGAGTTTACTTGAGCAAACTGATTTCGCGGCTCGGTGTTTTTCGTTTTACTCCTACCGAACAAGTTTGCCCGCCCCCACTCTAAAATCGCGCCATGATGACGTATTCTCGTCTAGGGTTTTGGAGTCGCTGCCAAGTCAACCGTGGAATGTCGCCGAACTGACCCGATGACGATCATCGCATTCCACCAAGCTGACGTCGGCGAGTACCTGCGAAACGAGAGCGCCCTCACGTGACAGAGGTAAGGGTTTATTGAAAGCTTCCGAATCGAAAACAACAACAACGCATCGTAATTACTTCAATGAAAAACACGTCGGAAAAGCGCGCGCGCGCGAGTGCATTTGTACTTACTGCAGGGCGGGGGGTAGTAATGGGCCAGATGGTAATAGGTTGAGGGGATGATGGCGGGCTGGGGGGGG
>JGI24158J21664_10005884_pt1 | contig 16093 bp, 9 predicted proteins | sample Ectturendosymbi3_FD_21664 | JGI IMG/M metagenome (IMG submission 21664)
TTGCAACTTTTTGCAACATTTTCGATTTTTGCGTGCAACTTTTTACTGCAATGTTTTTCAAGTGTTGCGCAAAATGTAAAAGTGTAATTAAAAAAAAAAAAACTATTTCAGTTTAGTTCTATTCTCTTTGATTGCATGAAAAAAGGGTTATGACGGATTAGCTGCGTCTCATTGGTTTGCAAGCTAGAAGTTTTTCAACCCCAGCCAAGTACGACAGTGCCCGAACTCAATTCGAGGTGGAAGAGCGGAAAATCCTGGCTTTTAGCCAAGTCCATGCAAACGAAAATAGGTTGTGTCAAGTCTTTCGCAGTCAAATGTGCGCACAAATGCAACTTCCTGCGCATAAATGCAACTTTCGTTGAAAATAAATGCAACTTTCTCACTTTTTTACTGCAACAAAAACTTGCCCTAGTAATCACTAATCAGATAGCACTTGTGAATGTGTTTTACTGTAGACAGTTTAGTTTTTAGTCGCTTTAATAGTACTTTCAGCATTGTGCTATGTTTCAAAACCAGTACACGACGATAGATGACCACTGGCTGAAACTTGTCTGATCCTGAGAACATGTGTTTTGAACCGCTTTCCTTCTGTGTCACCAAGCAACTTCTGTGGGGTACAAGAGGCTACAGAACTGTAGATGTAGGTAACCCATAAGGTTGCAGAACAATGAAAGATTGATGAACGCGCGTTGAAACATATTGCGAGTGTATAGCCTCGATCAGCTCGAGAAACGGCGAACGGCGCAACAGTAACAACGTACCGGCACAACCAAGGACGTGATGGACATGGCAACACCCGTAATGAATCTTCCAGCGTATACCATCCATTTGTTGCTTGCAAACGACATTAGCTGCAAATCACAACAGCGAAACCACGCAGTATGCATCAGTAAGGAAGAGTATGTTTGCGTACAGTCGTTTACAAAAGGTCAAGTCGAACAACCAAAACGCATGTGCTCAGAAAATACCCCAATCTGACAATCAAGTCAAATGGCTGTGCACTTTTTTTATTCATATTGTATTGTATCGTAACTACAGTATATGACAATTTCAAGACCAAACAAATAACATTCAAAAACATGTACAACAATTTGAGGATTAGCCATTTTCTTAGCATTGACACAGGGAAGGATCTTGCAATCACCTGGTCTAGCTGCACCATCCAATATCAAAAAAACAAGTGCACAGCCAGAACCATCATAATGCTATAGTTTGGTAGATCAATGGCTCTGTGGATGAAATTCTGCAGCAAATTTTTAATAATCATTTATTTGTAGGTTTTGTCAGCCACGCTGTCTGTGCAAATGTTCTTAGAGCGTACCGCCCAATTTTAAATGGTGTGCCGTCCTGTCGACTTTTTATGGTCTTAAAATGTTTCCCCACTACTGGTATACACAGGGCCTAAGAGAGGGGGTACTAAAGGTACATCGTGCCCGGGCAAGGTAGATACTGGGGCCAGGGAGGATAAAAGTACGCACGCTAAGTTTTTCTGTAAACAAGCCCACATTATTAATGTAAGCCAGTTTCCAGTACAACAACTCATCTATTTATTAATCTTAGCTTGGTAGCAGTTTTATCTATATCGTGATTACTATACAACCACGCTATGCAAGTTTTGACGGGGCCTCCAGAAGCTAGGGGAGCCCGGAATCAATCGTACCTCATGCTAAAATTTCTCTCAAAGGCCACGGGTATACAGGAACGTCTCGTAGGTGCAACAACTGAAGAATTTTTTTCAATAAAACTACAGTACTTCCGAAATCTACACCAAATAATACATCCATGTTCAACACAGACACACGGCTCGCAAAAATATAAAACAAAATAAGCAAAAAAACAACCATTTTAACATCGTTTGCTATAAAGGTGTGTGCCAGTCAAATGTAATGACAGGCCACCGGCGTTTGAACCTGGTACTCTAAGGCCAGAAACTATTATAGTGAATGTCAGAAGGGCGTGCGATTGTTAACATCGGGCGTGCAGCGTTTTTTGCTTCAACGCATGAATGCTGAAACACCGACTTCGCATCATAGCAAAGAAAAGCTTCACGCGCGGTGTTGACGAATAACTTGCGACAATCGCAAAGTTTACCGCACGAATAATGCCCGGCTCAGCGTATGAACATAAACCAAGGGCCGCAGGTTGCTGGCATCTCCTGACTGACGCGTAGCTACTACAATACAACCGCGTTTCTTCTGTTTGTTTATTAGCAAATGCCAATGATCGCAGGCCACGACCTGAAATATCACTGGATGATTTCCATAATAGTGCGAATGAGATAAACACAATATAAACCAAGAAAAGACAACGAATCAAACGAATGATAACAATAACGTACACACGAAGGAAAAGCAAACAACTTGAATCGGTAACAGAAACAATCAAGATTGCATAAACAGGAGCACAGAAGGGTCCCTGGGTAAGTCTAGATGCCCGGGTAGTAATATTTTGGCGTGCTCTTTGGAGTCTAAGGACTAGAACAACGAACACGAGATGACGTCTTTACCTACGAACACGAGATGACGTCTTTACTCTAAAAAAGAATCATTAACAACCTTAACCGTAGGAGTTGACACGAGGTGTAGGTAAAGGGCACTGACAAAATATCTGATTTTCGGTCTTTACAATATATCAGCACACTTGATTGTAGTAGCCTGTGGCATAATTTTTAGTTTACTGTGGCCCAAACGAAGCATTCACAAGATTGCAGTTGCACATGTGTTACAACCGTGCAAATACCAAACGTTACTTAACTGGTTGAGGAACAACTTAGATGCTTACGAGGGGAATGGGTGAGAATTCAAAACAAAAACTGTAGGGGGTAGCAAATTCCGAAGATTGGAGTCTGTGTGAAAAATTGAATTATATAGGAACTGAATATGGCCTCGGGTTAGCAGTAGATTGCGTTGGTAACGCGTTGAATAGCCGGAAATATTTTTTTTAATTTGGGTGCAAGGGCCGAGAGAATAGCGGAGTCCAAAAAGTGTTTCGAGAAATGCGAAAAGAATGTGAACTGACGACGGAGATTTAGTGGCGTGAGACCTAAACCATTCAAGATACTGTAATGTGACGTAATCCCGAAGCAACCAAGGATAACCTTGCAGCAGCAGTTTCAATGCTTTTGAGGAGATTGGTGTCTGCAACAGAACAGTTATAATGAGCAACATCTCCATGAGCAAGTATAGCCAAAACATGCAAAATAAAGTACTAAAAGTGAAGGCCTGGGTACACAGTCCTCAATTCTCTTAAACGCATTAATCATTGACATTGATCTGTGATACAGCGTTGAGATGTGCAAACGCGTAAGTCAAGGACCTATAAAAAATAAGTATCAGATTTTTGGAAACAACTTCAGTTAATACTTGATTATGCTAACGCATGGGCGCAATTTGGTGGGGGACGCAGGGGACGTGTCCTCCCACTTTTTTAGACGGGGTGGGACATAATATGCCATGTACCCCCCACATTTTTCTCTTAGGGTTTGTGTTTGGAGAGGTTGCAAAATTAAATGTGACGTTTGTCATGTTTTGCGTGGAGATTTTATATTAGATGTTACACATAGCCATGTTGATGTTGAAACAGAGTGATGTTGCATCACTGATTCTGATATTTTTGTAAATTTTTACTTCAAAAATGATTTTTAGCATTTTGCAAGTTTCTAGAGACCGCAAAAGATTGTTAACTGCCTCTGTCCGACATTTATCCAGTGTGGCTTACTGTTAGAAAGGTCACTGTCTTGAAACAGTGAAGTTTAACGGCTGCACACGTGATAAGACCACAGTACAGCCGTGGTTTGTTTCGTGCAAAAACGTTGGCTAACTGGCTTTACTGTAACGTTGGTTGTCACGTACTCAGAAACTGACAGCGCAAAATTTAAAGATGCAAGTTTATAATGTCAGAAAGTTACATTTTCATGCAAACCTCTGCGAATTTTTTGCCGAAGACAAACAGCAGCACTATTGTGGAGAGCTAGTTTTAGGACGGGCAGTTTTGCTAAAGACTGTCTTCAACCATTAGTAAACAGGATTTCTATCAAAACTTTTGAGAAGTATTGACCTAGCTATATATTGTCCTATAGCTCAAAACTTAATGACTTGACTAGGAATAATAGATAGCTTATACGTTTAGCCTTATTTCTTGTATATCACGACAAGGGTGACCAGCAAATTCAAAAGATATTTATACCCACAATGCAGCAATGCTTTCATCCAAGTGCGAAACATTTGCTTCACAGGTAGCCTACGCATTGGCGGAACTATTTTCAAAGTGGGGGGCACAAGTACACGTCAAAATAACTATAAAAATTTGTAATTTGAATTGGCAACTGTGACATCACAAGAACTGAAATATGACGTCATCAATTTTGTCAGCATGTTTAAGCAATTTTATTCAAAATTTGACAAGCCCTCAACGCTCCCTATCTACACAACACCCTATCTATCATACACTGCACTGACTTGAGCACATAAATGTAGCTAGTTGTTCTTAGTCTTACACAAAAACAATTTACTTTGACAATGGACCCAATGCGAATTGTGTTACTTAAGCTTATTTAGGCAAAGTTCGAAATTTAAAAGGAGGGCCGCGCCCTACCAGAAAAAAGTGGTGATGCCTAAACCCATGCGGTCCCCTTGGTTCCACCACCTATGAGCCTACGTAACACCTAGTTTTAATGGACATTCTTTTCGTGTTATTTCAGGTGAACGTGGTAGGCCTACTATTTGCCGATTCTCAGTTGTTCATTTTGGTTTCTGTTTAATCTCAAATATATTTTCATGTCGTTATGCATGTATAACTCTAGAAAAAAACTTTTGACATTAATTTCGCCTAGTAAACTTGTTGCTCATTATAACTGTTCTGTTGCTCATTATAACTGTTCTATGTTAAACCTGAAAAAATTGATTGTGAAAAGACTGAGCTGAGTGACATAACTTACACAAGTCACAAGGCAACAGTCACCAACAGACCCGTATCCAGCTTTGGACACCGGGGGGGGAAGAATTTTCTGAGGGATGCCCAAATTTTACATCGATAGCATATACGAAAACAATGGTTATGCATACAATATGTCCAAGACATTTTTTCAGGGGGGGAGTTTTTCCGGGGGGGAGAAGCCCTCCTCCCAGTTACAGACCTGGTCACCAGATGATTAGGTATGCACACATCACATTGTAGGCTAGATTGGTATATGGATATGTATTCAGAAAGACTTCTGGTTCGTTTTCTTTTGGATATCTTGAAATCTCTATTTGGCTTGGATAATTCTGCTTGGGAGTTTGATTGATTGGGAAAGGGTATTAGACAAACGATGTTTGGACAATCGGAAGGGTACCCAATAGCATGCAGGGCTGACAAGGGGAGATTTAAAGGATACATCATCCACCCATCAGTAGTAAAAATAAATTGCAAATCATTTTGTGAAGTAGCCTACGCTAATTTTGGCCAAACATTTTTTGCTACTTTAAGAGGATATCAACGGAGATTTGACTAGGGGTGGGACTGCATGCATGATGCCCAGTAGCTAAAGATTTGTAGCATTTTTAAAGAGAGGAAATGTGCAAGAAAAATATTTAGCTACTGTTGCAACTTCTCCGGTGGCGTTGCGTTGATTGTGTGATTCACCACGAACGGGATGTGCGTGAAGAATAACACCATTGTATATGTAGCGCGAGCAAGCAATAGTAAGAGATTGTGGCGCATGATCTCTATTGTTGCTTGCTGCCACAGTGCGAAGCATTGCACACATGCCGCTCGGGTTTCCGATCGCAACATTACCATACCTTGCAATATATATATATATATATATATATAGAGTTTGATTGATTGGGAAAAAGGGGTATATATATATATAGAGTTTGATTCAATAAATTTCACTTGGTATATATATATATATATCGTGCCTTTCAATTTATCGTCTTTTTAACGTTAAGCAACTTAAACCAGATATCAAATCTCGCTGTAACCCACACTTATAAAATGCATGAAAATCGATGTGTTCTCCTTGAGAGTGATATGCACGTGCGACCAATGCCATTCACCGTTTTGTGCACTCCAACTGACAGCTCTGATAAAACCCAAATGATGTGTTCTGCTATATTGCTGTGCTTGTTTGTACCCTAGTCTGATAGTAGTACAACCAAGCTGAACTACAGTACGATGTCCAACAACAAAATTAGGTTTATTAATTTTTAAATCATTTGCAGGGACAAAGTAAAGCGTGATTAGTGTTGCTTTGAAAACACCTCTGAAAAACAAGATTGGGATCTGTATTTACAAAACTTCACTTCCGCATCGGCCCTAAGACTATATTGGTTTTACCTCAAGGTGGCCCCCCACATTTTACAACAAAATTGCGCCCCTGTGCTAACGCAATGGATGATGAAGACTCGGACAGGTTGCACCAACAAGAACTTGACTTTTCGCAGCCTTGGAAGTAACATACCACAAATTTGACAACTCCTACTGATTCAGATCATTAGATCGTATGCAAGTGCATGGTATCAAGACTTTTGGAAGATCGTATTAGTGTACTATCATCTGCATTTAAGTATGATTGCATGTGTTTGAGAATAGAGTCAGTAACACAAAGCTGGCGCAGTTAAAAATATCAGAGTGAAGAGCTTTGTGAAAAACCTGTGCAAAATCTGAAAAGACAGCTCGTAATGAGTAGCCACTGTCTTTACCAACATGTTTGTAAATAACCTCCATTTTTGAAGTTATGGAACGATGTTTGCGAAATTTAGAATTGCGATGACAAGTAGGTTGTTTTATTCAAGACACATGTGAAGGTGATTAGGGACCAACTTTTCGATAACTTACACAAATACTGTACCTTTTGCAAAAACCTAGGTTGCCAAAACCTTACTTGTTACATTTTAATTTGAAGAACGCACTGGTTAATAAGATTTGTTTCTGCTGACAATAGTTTTGTTATATACAGCAACACGCAAAGTATATTTTACACTAAAAGTTTAAGACTGGTAAATCACCAGGAAACAAAAAATGTTAAATGTGATGATTTGCAGCTAAGTAAGGTTCTTATTTCTTTATAAACAAATGCTGGGGAGATCTATGGTACTTACTACTAGTCATTCAACCGAGAAAAACTGACGACCGTTTCGCCGTTTTTAAGATGTGTCTATTTCCTGATATTCAGCAATGATTTATTTGAAGAATTGCTCTAACTTTTCTTCAACTTATAGCAGTACTTGCTGATGTGATGGCTATATATAAAAGTGATATATTTGCTTTGGCGTAGTTTCCAATACTGCTTTATGGGAACTACCCAAAAGACAATTAGTGTATAAACAGAACTTCCCATTCAATAAATTTCACTTGGTATATGTATGGAATCTACAGGTAGTCCGGCGTAAAGATTCCATTCAAGTAGGAATCAGTACCTCAGGATACTTCAAAGGAGTTACCATAATGCAGCATTATTCCGGATAGTCAAATCAAATCCAGAACACCGAATTCTTTTCTGAATTTTTTAACTTCCAACAATGCAGCAAAACCGGCATCAAGACAGTTTATTATTCATCACACAACAACAAAAGTAAAATCAAACCACAGGTTTATTGCAGTGCGATTTATTATGGCTTTCTAAATGTACGCACGTTAAACGGGTTCGCAACTTGGCAGCAGTTACACCAACTGGAAAAAGATCTCCGTGAAGATGCTGACATAGCAGGTATACAGAGATATTTTTAGCCAATTGCTGCCGCAAAGGCGAATTCCCGTCACCGTTGTGCGATCAACCTAGCATGTCAGCATTATTTGGTTGAACTTTTAACTTCAGATAGCTTGCAATTTCTGCGTTTCTTTTATTGCTCATAACATGCACTGCAAGCGATGATGGAAATGATTTTCTCTTTTCTCTAGGGATAACTGCATAAATTATTCTTAAATGCAATGTCTAAACAATAATTTTCGTGCAAAAACAAACCTGGTGCGTTTTTCTATATTTGCAGTGAGCTAAGCCAAACACAGAGAAAACCTGAGCAATAAAATCAAGTTCTTGTATTATGCCTAGTTTGGATATGCAGTTGGTGACCTAGACAAAGATTAGGCTCAAATTTCATGTTGCAACATTAGTTCGAAGTAACAACATTAGTAAAGGATTTGCTGAAAATGTGTCTCTGGAAATCGTCATACCAATGTTATGGAGATAACACACAGACAGTGACGTGGAGAGGTCTGGTGATGCCCGGGGCGACTGCTTGATTGTATGCCACCTACAAATTCTGGTACTGAGCAGTGGCGCACGGTAGTCATTGTTACTGGAGATACGATGTTTGTGACGTCACAATGACGCCATGTTCACCTTTCCAATCCAACGTTTTGGCGAAGTTTGACACATGCATATTATTCTACACGCACTCTGTAGACCAGTGGTTCTTAACCTTTTTTACATATCTTACCCCCTTTTATCAAACAAGATTACATGATTTACCCCCAATGCGCCAAAGGTGCTCGTGTCCTAAAAATATAAAATTACGAAACTCTTGCAGTTTAGATTGATTTATAACAATTCGCTGCAATTTATGCTTCAGTAAATTTACCCCTTGGAAGATGAAATTTACCAAATATGGCTAAATCTACCCCAGGATAAGAACCACTGCTGTAGACGCTTAATTCAGGCCCACATTAAGCAAACCATAAAAATGTGTTAATGCACTACACCGACTTTATTCGAACAACGCAACGAAATGTTCTTAACGAAAATTATGGGTAGCAGCTTTGTGCTACTAAGACCTCATGTCTTTATGAGAAATTGCCTTGTGCTATGGCAGCAGTCTTGTGGTCAGACACTGGTTCCACGCCTGGTGATTTTTCACTAGATCTAGAGATTTTTGGGCTGAGCTAGTGATTTTTTGCAAGGTATGTGTTTGAAGAAGATCGGCTGTCCTGTTTCTAACTTTTCAGGCCGTTTTTTTTTTCAGAAAAACAATTGATTGTGTGAATCGTTGTGTGAAAATTGTATCAACAGAAAAAACATGTTCTCACTTTCTTATTGTTTTCACTTATCTGCTGTTTATTGCTGCAATGTTGCCTATGATCTTATTTTCATTGCTTTGCAGGACCAGTGCAGTAGAAATGTACTGATTAAATATTAGGTTGATTTATCTAAAATACTTCGTGTTGTCGCTTTGAAATAAACCTGAAAGTTCCCCATCTAAGATTTTCCATGCTTCGGCATGGTCTATGTTAACAAACTTGAAAATGGTGTTACGGTTTTCAGGCAACTATGTACATAAATATATGGTTTCTAGCAAAACTGTTAACTTCAACGCAGATCTAGTGAATTTTTTTCCGCTTTAGTGAATCGTGAAGGAATGCGGAACAACGCAAAAACGCGGCCCGACAATTACTCGAGGCCTGATCAGCAAGTAAGTGGAAACGTCACGTGAGGGGAATGCTAATCATGATATGCAGCAATTCCGCGAATGTCACACTCTCCTTGTTATACAATGTGTCTCTGCAATGAACAACCCCCAAGTGAAGAAACTGGAGCCAAACACAGCACTCAACGCTAAGACAGAGCAGTTCGCAACTGCAAAAATATCCGACTGCGCGAATGTCTCGTCAAAGACCAGTCGAGCAGAGTAGGTATGCGACTAGGATGGCGGATACCCAGGGTTGACAGTTTGAAACTTGCTAAACTATACTAGAATTGAGAATGCGCATAAAATACGCAAGGAAATTTTCGTTTTTTATCATATGGCTGTTATATGTACAACTATTGGGGGGACAGAACAGATACGGGCTTGTGTGAGGCGTTGTGATCACTTCGCCTGAACGGCCAATTAATGATGAAGCTCGAAATGATCCACAGATTGCAAGCACAGCTGTTCGACTGTATTACCGCACACCCAGGGTTGCCACATCAAAAACGGAAGCGAGAAACTAGTGATGCATTAAAAAGTCAGCTAAATCAAGAAAGTTGAAATAGGACAGTTTTGAAATCTGGCTCAGAAAATCAATTAAACGTCCATAATTTTATTACAATCCTTTTTTCTGATTTTTTCTTGATCACGCGATCTAGATAAAGTCACGTCACTATCAGTTTGATTGGGTGTGCGCCGCACACCTAGAGCATTGGTCTTTAGTATTGAAGAACATGAGTTACTGGCAATTGAATATGTAAAATCTAGTGCTGACAAGAAAACATGTTTCGAAAATTTAAATCCATGCAGCACGTGTTAGTAGGAAAAATCATCTAGTTACAGCATTTTAATTTTTGAAGTTTCGCTCTTTGGATTCCCTCCAGACTTGGATGCCCGGGGCCGTCGCCCTGTTCGCCCTCTCCCTCTGCACGTCACTGCACAAAGACCACATAAAAGGCTGTTTTTATGCCTCAACAAAATAGAACGGTAATGTAAGATAAGTAAAATAAGCATTGCATACACAAAACCAGCATCTGCTATTTGTCAAGCTACATATTCTGCGTAATTGCCTATGCCAAAGCCGCCATCTGGCATCCCAGTAATAAATGACGAATCTGCTTAATGCTCTCAAGATTCAAACACTGACTTATGACCTTTGTCTGAGTGAAAGAAGACCAAATGTTACTGCTGAAGAAGATTTGAATGATCTCCTACATGACTTTAATCTATCCAAAGACAAGAAGTGAATTCTTGGATTACAACAACAGAACTATACAAATTCTTTCGACAAAGATCTAAGCATTTATTACTATGATTTATTTTCTACTATTGATATTGATGTTTGTTGCAACAAAATCCAGGGTCTTTTCAAAAGTTTAGGAATAAACTATGAACCAAATGATTGGACATTCTATGCAGACAGTCCAACAGAAAAAATGAAAACTGTGCTTCTGTACCAGTGGCATGCCTAACAACGCTAAAGGAAAATTACATTTTTTTTTACTTTATATTGGCCAGAATAAATTATAACAGTAATAGATGGTTACCTTGCATGAATTTTAATGTGGTTACTATACTGGTAGGGCCTCAACTAGATTATACACTGTAAATACTGCTATTTCTAATCCTTGTCGGACTTCACAGCTGAAAATGAACATTACAAAAAACCCTGGCTGTTGCTAAAATATATTTAACTTGGCCAACGTAATATTAGTGCTTTGCCAGTAGTTTCACAGGAAAGAATACTTCCCGTATTATATATCAAACTAGCGTTTTTCGAACAATTGGTTCAACTTCTTGCAAGCTACGCTTCCAAGTTTGCCAGCTGCTAGAAGTAATATGACTGCAACTACAAAAGCTTCTTCTTAGTGATGAGTTTGATAAAAAGTTTAACAGGTTACATGCACCGTTTTTTTGGTCATAGACCAATTTTTTTACTTTAAAAAATTAACCCAATTCGATCATAATGTCCAAAAAGGTAGGATAGTGAATACTGTTTTGGTGATTTTTAATACTATTATGTGACAAATGACTGAAATATCTCAGTGAAAAAATACAGATGCCAATGTTTCCAAAAATTAGAGTCTGAAAGCACACGTTTTAGCTTCTCATTTGCATTTTCTATGAAAATTTAAATCAGTGGTTCTTAAACTGGGGGGCGCACCCGCTGTGGGGGAAGTCAAACGTTCACAAGAGGGGTGTGAGTTTGGCAGTGACATATTGTTGGAAAGTAGGATAATGGTAAATAATTGTTGTTCTCTTTATGTGTTTGATTTAGAGTTTAAGTGAGGTGTAAATAACAATGACTAACACTGAAGGGGGCACCACTGAAAAAGTTTAAGAACTTCTTATTTGGATGATGTTTCCCATGAGCATATCTAATGCTGCCATTGAGAAAAGGTACAAAGGGAAGTGTTTGGTGAGAATGGTTGCTGACTGCTTTTGGCCAATGCAGCAAGATCGTCCTGATCTGGAGCATAAGTTATAAAAGATGTTGAGAACAAGGAATAGTAACAAATTGCTACATACAAGAAAGCGGTTTCACAATCATGCATGCTTGCAGTAGTGGTATATAGTAAATTATAGTCTGCACTGCAACCATCATCAACAAATGAACTTCCAATCTGCACTTGGGTAGTTTTAATTACATCCGCAGTTTGCAACAAAATCAAATACTCCCCTGTATACCAGTACATGCAGGCTTGCATGGAAATCAAAGTGATTTCACCAAATTTTCTTTTGCATTGATCAGTTATTAGAGCGTGTGCATTTTATTAGATTTTCAAGCATGATACTTGCTAAATTAAGGATACTGGTTGTACGAAATCCTCAGATGTAAAAAATAAACCCAGCTTCAGAACCAACACCACAGAAATAACCAAATAAACAATTTATACAAAGTTTAAAATATGTTAATCATGATCAGCGATGAAAACAAGTGTTCAATGTTTTCAAGTGCAACACACACAAAATTCATTACTAATGCCCTTTTGAATGATAAAAATTGAATCCATTATCCACCTTAATCGACATTTTGGTTTTAGATAGTTACAAAGTCGTCCAGATTCACTAGTCTCATTGCCCATCCTACATACAATGTATTGCTTACCAATAAACCACTAACATAAGGAAGAGAACAAAGAATAGCAGAAGGTTTTCTTCCAAGACTTTGGATTAAAATTCCAGCCAATGGTCCACCAACAAAACCACCCAAGGTCAGCAATGACTGCCAAACAAAAATGCAAATCTAATTTGGTGCAACCACCGAACAGAAAGTGGAAGGTGAAATAATCAGGATTAATATAGAGACTCTACTCACCAGACATGTCAAAAACTTTTGAAATGGGCAAATTTGATCATGTGAAGGAACCCATAAGCCAGCAGTCCTTTTGAGATGTTTAAGGCTTGCATATAGTTCAGGTATTTTGCTATGTTTTTTAGCAGAAACACTTCTTTGCAACAGCTTTTTCTCTATACTGGGTTTCACCACATTAAAAAGCAATATAATGACAGTCTTATTGATTTCAGCCACAAGACATGGCAAGTGCACATACAAAACAAAGTAAGACACTTGCGAAACTTCAACACACTCGTGGCAAATGAGAAACATCTTAACAGGTTTGGAGCTAGTGTACAAAAATATTGTACTTTGAAATCACGCATTGAGTGCTAATTTCGTGTCAGTTTGCAACTCCATAACTCGCCAGTGGCTTGTGATTTGTGCTAGAGAGCTATCTGGTTCAAGAGTTAGGGTAAAATTAACAATTTTCTGTTTTTTTGGCCATAACCTCTGAACCAGAAATGTTAGAAAGCCGATTAAAGGCTCCAAAGACTTGGATTTTAGCCTAGTTTTCAATATATAAAAACTTGAGCAAAATACTTCCATCTAGCAATTGGGCCCAAGGCCAGGTAAGCTGAGCCAAAATGGCCAAAAATCACCTCACTTATGACGTCACCCACAAAATAACCCAAAGCCCAAAAAACGTTTTTTTTATTGCAAACTAAAAGAGTTTTTTGAGGGTTTGTACAGCTCTCCAGCACAATCGACTGGTGAGTTGTTGAGTTAAAATTGGCCAATATGGGCAAATTATACCTTTTAGTGTAACTTCGCTGGCACCAAAGGTGTTAAATGCAAGAAATCACTGTTGTTCCGACACACAACCATAATCCAGAGTTTGGTTTAGCATTTTAAAACACAAACTGAAACCACAGCCATTAGCCATGTAAAATGTAACCGCAGCCCACACTTTGGACACTAATACCGTGCATGAGCATGTTTGTTTAAACCATAGTTTGCAAGTTATTTGAATAAAATGAACTAACAAGGAAATAGGTAATGGAAATAGGACCTAGATTTCTTAGGAAAAAATGTCATGTCATTATTAATTTTGCAAAAATAAGCAATTGGAAAGCCTATAAAGATCTAATGTAGCAAGACATAAACCAAATGAGTTTAACAAAGAATTGCAGAGACACTTAATTTGCAAGTGTTATTCTGAATAAATAAATTTGTGCATGTGGATAACCCACTAAATGAATTTACTGAAGACAACGAAGTTTTATGAAAACGCCATCTTCATGTGTGATATTTCCAGACTCATGGACATAACTCCGTCTGTTGCTGTGTGACAAAGAAAAACTTACCCCAATCCATGACTTTTCTGCTCTGCCAATTTTGATAGCTGTAGAGTTATCATGCTCTATGCTAGGTATGAGAGGAGATGACAGACCAAGCATGGTTCCAGTGCATATAGCACCAAATAGCATGACAAAAGAGACAAAGAACAAACCCCAATTCCTTGTTGCATCTCTGTAAAATAAAAAAAATAATTTTGGACCATTCTTGAAACTCAGGAAGCTTTGACATGCTCTGTTGTTAATTCACAGGCTCGAAGCACGGTATGCTAAACAATAGTACTCACAGCAACCATGAACATTACGAAAAAGCAGGGGTTCTTAAAGTTTGCCTTAATACTGCCAGGGGGTATGGATATTAGATGTTGGGCGTACGCATTCAACAGTGTTTGGAAGTCCAACTCCAAACTCAAGAACTTGAACTTGTTTCCATCCAGGTGGACTGTATACACATTGACTTTGCTCCGTTTTATTTACCAGTTCTGTTTTATATCTTACAATTTTTTTGTTATTAAACTTTCTTGAAATGGGGGTATCCAAATTGACAAAAATTTGACTTAGGGGTATTAAGGCATTAACACTTCAAGGACCACTGCACCAAACTCTAATAAAATATTTACCACTCTTAGACTTAGGTTACATTCTAGCTAGCTAACATATAGCCTATATAGCTAGCAAAGGTAGTGTCTAAACAACTGTATCTGGTTTTTGCTGTTGAAGGACTAAAAAAGCATATCTGGCTTTGTGCCACATATAAAGCTAAGTTTGTGACATTGGCAGTATAGTGGACCGGGTTGAGTTAGAAGTGTCTATTGCTGCTGTGGGAGGAGCTGTTAGTTCAGCTCTCACCATGCTTTGGATTTGCTAATAAGTATGTCTCTTTTGATGTTATATGGTCACATTATATATTTTCACAATCTTATATGGGAGTGCTTTTGATATACTTTCAGGTTTAGATTTACAATTTTTGATTAGGGTTTGTGGTTAGCATTTTGGGTTTAGAGTTTTAACTTACAAGCCCTGACTGTTATTATGCTTGCATATTATTTTTGCTTGTTTATCTTATCTTGTTTATTTTTCTCTTCTGTGAGTTTTTTGTGTGAGTTTACCGAATAAACTGAACTGGAGTTAGGGCTTAGGGTTAGAAAAAAATTAATCGTCAATTTAATCCTTTACTCAAAGAAACAACTGATATACACAACAATTGGTCAGATATTTTGCAAAGGTCAGCAATTTTGCTTGATACGTTTTTTTAATCCTTCCAAACTGAAAACTACATACAGTTGCTTTAACACTGCCTATAGTAAACTTTTGCAAAGACAACATTGATTAAATAACAAGTCAAATCATTGAAGGTTACTTGCAGAAAAGAACTTTCCTCTTAATGTAACTTGGGGCCTTTAGCAAAGGTGCTGCTTCATTGTTTATTGGTCCAAACATTGCTTCTTTGTTTTCATGTTGTGCAGACCTAGCACACAATGATATAACTCCAACAAATGTAAATTTAACTTAAGATATAACCTCATTGTCCATGTCNTAAATTAGAAATCATTGTACCTTCATTGTATGGACTGGACTATCGGCTCCAACATTGGATGTTTCTTAAAAATGCTATATAACNGTAACGCTACGCATTGCATATATAACACAAAGTGTTGCAACTGCAGCCAAAAAAACAAAGGCAACAAAATAAAATCTGCTAGTAAACGTAAAAAATACAAATATGTAACCACAAAAATTGTGGAGAAATAGTACAATTACCCATGGACCATAATGGGGCAGCACCAGCAGGTACATAGCACCACAATTTGAGGTTCCACGATGCACATATAGTACCAGCAATAGGCAGAGGTAAAAACAGATTTGAGATTATAAAAAAGTATAACAGTAATTCAGTATAGAGATGGCACGGGCCAGCACTTTTGCAGCCTGGCCCGCCCGGAGCTAACATGAAACTGCCGGGACCGGCCCGTTCTGCCAAACTACAACATATTTTCTGGCCCAGACCGGCCTGTGGCCCATAATATAAAGTAGGTAATATCTTTTTTGCCTCCAAGATGGCGGCAAAATAG
>JGI24158J21664_10005885_pt1 | contig 16091 bp, 10 predicted proteins | sample Ectturendosymbi3_FD_21664 | JGI IMG/M metagenome (IMG submission 21664)
ACTGAAGGTGTAGAGTGGCGCGTGTAACAGCGAAGTTAGCATGTTTGAGCTTTCATCTATTATCGTGAGACACGAAGTGCCGATTTTGCTCACTGACCACCGTAGATTCGTTGTTGGTCCGTTTATAACTTCGTTTGAATTGACCTGTTTAGACGGATCGTGACGTCATTTTTCNCGTAATGGGTGTCNACGCGAACTTTAGACTTTTAGTTAACCTAATTAAATAACTAGCTTGNGAGGTAGTTCTTCAAAGCTATGCCNTAGTTTCGTAGTTACTAGTTAGTTCATATACAAGCTGTGATTTTTTGTAGAATCGATTCGTTTCTTATCAGTTTACAATTACTTTCTCCCAAAGATTTGGCTTTCGTTTAGAAGCGACTTCAACTAGATCAGCGCTAGTCTTCAACCGGTGTGCACGGTGCACCCTAGAGTGCACCAAAATATGCGTTGGTGCACCACTACGAAAAGGTTCATAAGGGTGCATCACAAACTTTTCACACTAAACAGATACTTTTTGCAAAAACTTTCAGTTAGCAAAAATAAGACATTAACCAACCAATGACTTTCCGGATTTAATCTGGACTTTGCACATTCTACAGCAAGGGTGGGGAACCTATTTACTGTCAAGGGGCACATGAATTGTGAATTATCGCTGGAAGGCAGCAAATAGTAAATGATTTTATCTTGAAATTTTACCTTTATCTTACTGCGAGGGATATAGTCTTCTTATGATGCACTATCTTAAATACCTGTGTATCATGCAGCTTCGTTTAGACGCGATTTTGTGCTCTAAATTAGGTAACGAAAATTCTTATGCGGGCCATGTCAAAGTTCACGCGGGCCGCATTTGGCCAGCTGGCCGCAGATTCCCACCCCTGTTCTAAAGTCTGGTGTGTAAGCATCAGACAATGTCAAGCTAATTGTTATTACTTGATTATTTGTGATTCATAAGCAGCAGACAATGAGCCATTATAATGGCCTTTTTATAATTGAAAAACTTGATAATTATCAATTGAATTATGCAGCTGAGTTACTGAATTAGGGTACATGCTTATTTAGTCCAGAGTACGTACAGAAGTGGGCGCAATTAGGTGGGGGACACGGGGGACGTGGCAGTAAATAGGGTGCATGAGTTCGTCGAAACATCTTTAAGGGTGCACCATAACAAAAAAGGTTGAAGAGCACAGAATTAGATCATTAAACATACACATTCAGTTTAAAGACGTCAGTAATCAAAGAAAATCAGAAACTTAGAGCAATTTTTTATACAATAAGGCTCAACAAACACCAAAGTGCAATTTGTGCTCCGTTATATAAAAGGAGTTTCAAGAGCTGAAAGTTCAATCAACGATTTGAAATCACAGCACAGAATCCATGTAATCTTTGAGAGTGAAAACCATTAAACTATTCCGGAACGAGAACAGATCCGATCACAAATTGTGATAAAGGAAATGAGTCTTTTGACTACAAGGAAGTCAAATAACCTTGAAAAACTGTACCATGCCTTAACTGCAATCAAGCCCACATTAATGGAACCAGAGAGGCCTTTTTCAGCCACGGGACTATTTGTCACAAAACTCAGAAACAGACTGAATGATGAGAGTGTGCTTTGAATGTCATGCGTCAGTGTTATACACATAATTAAAACACTGTGTTTAACTTAATTAATCATTTGCTAACAAATTGCGCAAAGACCAACAGTAGTAATTATTTCACAATGATATTGAGTTTTTTCGGTCAAAATCGCATTCATTTCAAAACCCGAAAACAACGGGTTTTCCTGGGTTTCTTTTCTCAGCTACTCGAAACCCGGGTTTTAAAATTTTGCCCCGAATTGGAAACACTAGCCAGCAGAGTCAGATTGCGAAACTCGAGAGCGAATTGTTCTACAATTGGCCTTTGTTGCGTAACACTAACATGACAATCGGCAACAATTCTTCGAAGGTGCACTTCAAGTCTAGGTGGTAGGCGTTTTGCCGCATGTTATGTAACTGTTGAACGCAGACATGTTGGCAGGTAATGCAGCCAGTCAGTGACTGCTGAGAGCGGTAAGCCACGTAGGTTTATACCAATGGTGGGCAAAGTGCGGGTCGCCGATATATTGGTGTGGCCCTTCTAACTGAAGAGCAACATCTCAAATTGATACGGATGTTGCCTCATATTTAATGTTTGTTTCATTTATCAATGTATTTACACAAGTTCGTGAATTTATCCACCAGGGAGTCCGCGCGATTTGATAAAAACGACAGTGAATCTAAAGCTCAAGCTAGGCTGCTTAAGCTCCCAGAAGAAAATCAAATTTTTTCAAAGACATACTGTCAAAAGCATTCTGTCATTTTCCCAATGTCAGAATTAGCAAGAATGCTTTTCGCGAAGAGGCAATTGCAGACGACCAAATGGAAGAATACTAAAATAAATTGTAAGACTACTGGAGGAGTTCCAAGAGTTAAAACCATGCTTTGCATTCCTTGTAAATCCATTCAGTGTCAATGTATCGGTGATGGCTAGCCAGTTCGCTAACCGTTTGTCACAAACTTGTCTCTTGTAGAAATGAAACTGACCGAAATGAAAGAAAACCTGGCTCTGAAAAAACTTTAGTCAATGCCACTTAATTTTTGGCGACAGTTTCCAGAAAGTAAATACACGAAATTTAAAAGACCAGTGCACAACCTAATTTCTGTGTGCAGCACAACATATTTCTGTGAAATTGTTTTCTCTAATGAAGTTCGTAAAATTAAACCATCGTGAAAATCTGAAAAATGAACGCTTGAGAGAATTAATTCGAACAGCTTTACTAACGTATTGTCCAGATTTTCGGGGACTAGAAAATCAAACAAAAACTTAATATTGACAATTACTGTACATCATTTAATGTAAAACTTTCATTCTTTACCGTATTTGTATTTACATTACAAACTTTGTTTTGCGGCTCGCTGGTGTTTTTGGTTTTCTGCAAATGACTCTTCCATTTCCCTTGCCTGGGTTTATATTATGTGTAAAGAAGCATTGCTGCCAACAAAACGCATTTTTTGCAACCAATGCTGCCTATGAAGCTTCGCAAAATGCTCAGGTACCACCAGATCATTTGCGTAGCGAAATCCCATCTCGTGTACATGCAACATTCGAAAATATTGAAAAAGCACGAAAACAAGAAGAAGCTATTTGAATCAAATGTGTAGTTTGTTCATATTTTCATAAAACTTTGCACTTATTCTAAAAATTCACAATGTTTGTAATCCATTAAAACTCTACTAGCTCACTCTTCAAATATCCATGCTCACTAAAACATTTGCTCAGTGTGTAAAATTTTCATACAGGAAAACACTGTATGCAACTGTTGCTGTAACATTGGACATTTTCTTTTTTGTGTACGTCCATTTGCGTTGCATCCCCAACAGCCTGAAAAAGATAAGCAAAATGGCGACTTTGCCTTCCCTGGAAAAATTTCTAGGGACACCCATGATGACCACGGCTCCCACTGAGGGTTTTTTCCTTCTACATGTTTTGTTTAGTCGACATGGGTGTCTAGGTTTAATTATGAAAAATCGCGTTAAATCTGTTTTTTTTAAGTGATAAATTAATCAGCAACTTCAATATGTTCAATAATATGAAGATAAATTTATATTACAGTGTTTACATTCGCACATCAGGTGAGAAAGTACTCATATCGGATGAAGCAGAACATGTTCAATCGGGTTCATATTCTTGTATAAGATCATGGTCAGGATTATATACAGTGGGGTGTTTAAGGGAAGGCAAGCGAGGTACTTGCCTGGGGACCCCTTTTTAGGGGCCCCCTCAAGGTGTTTCGCACGTAGATATTCTTCATTTTTAGTAAAAAATTAATTATCCGCTCATACAATATTTTCTGAACCACATCACAATTCAGCACTCTGCCTTCAAAGGGGCGCCCAAGAGCAACTACAATGTGTAAGTAGGTTGCTCTGCTTTCAAACGGGCCCCCAACTAATGTTCAGGTACTCTGCTTTACAAGGGCGCCCGACAGCAACTGCATTATGTAAGTACTCTGCTTTCAAAGGGACCACAATAGCAAATGTAATGTGTGAGTGCTACGCTTTCAAAGAGGAGGAGATCGTAGCACCCAGGAGGAGACCCTAGTTTCTACTAAGATAGAGTTCGATATAAACCTGGTACTCAAAAAGTCCTGTCTCCGAAAACTTGCGACTTGCGGCGATACGTTCACAGATAGATGCCCGATAAAGCAGATTTAAGGAAACCAAGCTTTTAATAAAACGTCCGTACCAGGACCAAGCAGTTACGAATAAATTCCTGGCGAAAGCAAATTCGATCAGAAACAACGGAGTATTACAAGCCAAAAGAACTTCGACTGCACGATAGCGCACATCACATTTCAAAAGCAAAGACCACGCGGCGAGNTGCTGCCAATAGTTTTCTTCGGCTCGCAGGCGCTNCGCTAATCAACGCGTGAGGAATGCGCGAAACTCTGCCGGAGGAATTGCTTGGACGTAAAACCCACCATAGCAAATGTAATGTGTAAATAGGTCACTACGCTTTCAAAGGACCCCCCAATAGCAACTGTAATGTGCAAAATACCTTGCTTTCAAAGGGGCTCAACAACAACTGCAGTGTATACGGAGGTTACTTTGCTTTCAAAGGGCGTCCCAACAGCAGTTGTAATGTGCAAATACCTTGCTTTCAAAGGGGCCCAAATTAGCTGCTTTGTACAAGCACTTTTCTTTCAAAGGGCCCCACAACCTCGCTTCTTTCTAGTGCTTCATATTTCAATTTGGGGGGGTCGAAGCTTTCTTTGGGGACTAAGTGGTGACTGGATTGAATTTTTGACCCCCGTCACGGCGTGCCCCCCCACAATTGGGGGTGTGGAATGCTGCTGATACGGCTCTAACCATCCAAAACCACACAAGAAACAATTATGTGTGATGATGACCCCACGAAGACGAAGAGTCCCAGCCCCAATGTACGTTGCCCACTGCAAACCATCAAGTTGGATGATTTGGGGTGCGTGTCATCAAATGGCATGAGAAGGTTGCATATCTGCGAGGAAGTGCTGAATGCCACTAAGCATGTAGCAGTGTTGGAAATGAAAATGCTCGCAAGTCGTAGTAATTTGTTTGGAGGTTAAAGCTAGATGATTTTCTAGATGATATTGCACCCTGTCATCGAACAACTATTGAATAAGAGTGTGTGGATATCCATGAGCTAAATGAGATTACTTGGCCAGCACAATCCCCAGACCTCTATCCCACAAAAATTTGTTGCATGGCATCATAACATCTGTTGTCAAAGAAAAGCCTTCGAAAAATAGAGCTAATCGAAAAAATCAACCGAGCTTATTGAGACACACGAAGGACTTTGATTGAAAACAAAGGATATCCTTCGAAATATTAACATGTCAATATCATACATATCTTCAACAGCGATAGTAAACACCATATTTTGTTGCTGGCGATGCGCTTCTGTGACTGTAAATTTTGTAATAAGTTTGAGAATAACGTTATCAACAAGATGAAGTTGTGCATTTGCAGGGCTACAGCAAAGGTATTTTTATATGTGCAAGGTGTTAGCCCAGACGTTTTCCTCACAACCTTCTGCTGTGAACGTCTTCCCTTCATAATAACAAATGGGAATTACCTGAGATCACTCCGCTCCATCAGGATGTTCATCCACGAATTCTACTGTGAATGTGACTTAGGGCCGTACATCGGCATTAAACATTGAGAGCGCTGAACAACTTTAACCTTAACGTGCATACCCACAGTGGGAACCTTTCATCAATCAGACTTGTCCGCTGACGTCGAGTCTCCCCATCCGAGCCTGAACAAATTTTGCTGGCTCCAAGGAGGACTCCACACAAAATACGGTAGAAAAAATGCATTTGTTGCCTTTCTTTACGTAAAACCAATTTGGAATTGCACCAATGGCTGGTGCTAAGTCGTTCGTAGAAAATTAACCATATTGACAACCAACTTAACTTTTGTCCCACCAACCCACTGCCATATAAATAAGTGGTTACGAAAATGAGCGGCACTATTGATGCTATTTAGAGCGGCACTTATGGTTTTCAATGAAAACAAAAGAAGTAAAGAAATGTATTCTACAACTTTTCAAGAACAATGTTTATCCGACCGTTTTAGCTACATTTCTGTAGGAAAAATCAAGTTGACTTGAGAATCCGTTAGTGATCAGAAATTCAGTGGTATTTTTGTGTTGTAACGGCTCAGGTGAATAAAATGTAAATGTGCTAAAAAAAAGAGAAAATGAAATTTTCAAAAACAAGAGAATGATCAACAGTTGTTGCAAAATGTAAAATATAACATTCATTCTTTTGATCGCCAAATATCCGTCTACTGCGTACCGCGTGGTGAATATATTAAGTATTTGTGGGGACGAAAGCGCCTTTACACGAAACAAAGCAAGTCATTTACATCAGAAATTCTCATTCCGAAAAACGTGCATTGGAATTAAGGTAATTAAGGTACTGCGTAAATCGGTCTAAAGGCCAGATAGATGTGAATGAAAATAATTTTGGGAATTTAACCTTTAACCGGATCGATTTTGTTTGTTTATAAATTCTACACCCAAACTTACTGACGAGAAAGTTTTGGATCATTTTCTAAAAGTATGCAAAGCGGCGTTTATGAATGACTTAATGTTGCATTGATTTATCTTTCACGCTGTTTTTCTAAATTTTGCTTCATTGAAAAGGTTCTACCTCTTATATCACCTCCAGTTGCACACTGTACACGTTTCGTTTGCCCTTTTTTTTATTTCTACGTGATAGTCTCTGCGTGCTTTCTTTTCCTGTGATTTCGACTGCTTCTGTTTTTCGCTTTTCATTTTCTTGCTTCTTCGGATCTTATATTTTGGCTGGTTCTGTGAAAAAACGCTTGTCTCTTTGAATTTACCACCACGTAACCTCTTGTATCAGAGTTGTAAGTCAGGCCCGGCTTTTCGGGTCGGGCCGGGTTTCGGGCCGGGCTCAGGCTTAAGTTTGTCAAAATGTTTCGAGCCGATTTCGGGCCTGCACACAAAGCTTTTTATGCCATTATGAGTAACAATTTTTTTCTTTCGTGACGTAGATTTGTTATGCTCACCGCGCTAACTTCTGTGAATGACGTGATTGGGATTTTTCTTCAGCTAATTCTTTTTGCAAACACAGCCATGTTCTTTTGTTCTCTGCTCGGATTAGTCTCACACTCTTTTTGAGCAAGCCAAAGTGGTGAGGAAATTAGCACGCGATGGTGTTGCGTCAAAAAGATCAGTCACACACGCCATTCTTGGCTTGTTTTAAGAAGCCTACAAACTGGCTTTTCATGCACAAACCGCTATCCTGGATAGTTTCATTTATGCCTATATTTCCATCGTGGATATTTTCGTGATTGTTTCTTTTTTTTCTTGAGAAACATTATATTCCGCAGTGTTATCGTTGACTAACAAGCTGAGTTTGTGCTAGATTATGCCAATGTGATGGTCAAAGTGGTTGCTATTTTGAGTGTGATAAACCGTGTACCTGCAGCTACACTCGTACACCACGTTTTTCATTACCCCGCAGTTGCGCATATCTCAACTCATTCAGTGAATTTGGCTTTCTGTGCCTAAATCAGACTTTAAAAATAAACGTCGGCTCGGGCCAGGTTTGGGCATCAAAACGAGGCCCGTTTGCAACTCTGTCTTGTATATATCATTCTGGGAGTTGGCACTGGAAGAATGCTGTACTTTCTAACTTTTTGAAAGCTAAAGGTGTTCATGTTTTAAAGCAGTGGTTCCCAATCTTGTTGAGCCGGTACCCAAATCAAGGTAGTGATTATGTCTTATACTGCCCTCTATGAAAGATTTTCGCATTTCAGGTCGAAAATTTCTTTTGCAGTAATCGCTCATAATACAGAACAACAAAATGTTTTTGGTTCTGCGTTACCCCCCGAAGAATTGCATATTACCCTTGGGGGGTAATTTACTCCCAGTTTGGGAACCACTGTTTCAAAGCAATGTCAAACTAGGAGCTTAATGTTCTTTATATCAGTGAATCAAAAAAAAGAATTATAACTATTTTGGCTGAACCAAAGCCAATGTTCTCTTTGTTAGTGCAACTTTAGGTTTTTGGCAAATTACCTCCGTCGTAGATCTTTGGAATAATGTCTTGTTTGATGAAGCTTGCTGGGATGTAATGATATTCCGGATACAATTTTGCGTGCAGTTCATCGTGACGTCAAGCCTTCAAACCTGTTGTTGTACCGACAAGAAGACGGCAAGATATTAGTAAGAGTCACGGATTTTGGTTTGAGTAAAAAGATCCCCAAAGATTCTTCCAGTTCAAAAGCCACCAAAGCAGGACATTGCTCTTTTATGGCTCCAGAAAGCTGCTTTGCAGATGACAAAAAAGTTGAATTGGTAAGTACAATGGCGTAGAAAGTGGGAGGCGAAGCCAGGAGGAGAGCCCAGCGGGGCAAAATTTTTTTTTAGCGTATCTAGTCATTTTATGCTTTCAGAGGCAGTATCCCAAACAAAATACTGTTGCTCGCTTTAGCCCCCAAAAAATCTTTAGCTGTCTACGCCGCTAAGCAGGGGTGCTGGGGACTCTGGGCTTCGAGCGGCACCTTCTGGGGGCGGCAGTGTTTTGATTAAAAATTAATTTTCTAAAAGTAGTTTAAAAGTTTGAACTTTTCTTTAGTACATTTAAAATAAATTTAAAAAATTTTTAAAGTTCAAATTTTTTTCTATTTTTTTGTTTTGAATCCCTAGACTGGTACGCTATAGCCTAAAATTATAGCAAATGTGGCTGTGGAGTGAGCAAATTGATCAAATGTTTACTCAAATATTTGGGTCAAACTCAGTGTGCTAAAGTGAGCCAGTACTTGTTTTGAAATCAGTTTTTTTTCAACATATGTAATCGGAGGCAACTGTCTCTCAGTCCCTACACCTTCCTCTCCAACCAAAGCCATTTCGCCACGTCAGTCAAAAGTCCTTTTAACAAAGGACAGTGAAGACATTCGACCGCAGACTAGGCAACATTACTTGTCCGTTAGTTCGAGGTTTATATTGCCTCCCCACTCAAAATCTGATAAAAGAGTCCTGCATGAAACCACGGTAAAGAGTCAAGGCTAGCATGATCCTTCTCATATCGTTCGATCCTTAACAACGCTCCAACGGCACATCATTAAATCACCTGACTACCGACATTGGCGATGACTATTTCTTGGCACGTCTCATGATATTTTTTAATGTTCAGTGGGATCTTTTCAATAAGTGCTACAAAATGTAGCATTGTCATTAGGTGGTCTTATCAACATTAAATTTTGGCTGTTGAAATCAAGAACTCTGCAAAGGTAACGTTGCTCAATTTCAATAGAATTGATGTTTTTCGGCATGACGTAGTAGTGTTGGAAGATGAAGTTTTGAAGCCATATAGTGTAGTTGGCGTGTTTGCGTGGGGGATTCAGAGCTTTGATTGTAGGCATGAACTTCAAGTAGAGTGAATCAGAGCCAACCGATAGACAAGGTGGCAGGTCCGCAACCAAGTGGGCAACCGCGCTGTTGCGCCTAAGGAAATTTTCTAAAAAACGTTAATTTTTTAGGCACAACAAGTTACCATTATTTCGTCCCTCCGAAAATAGTGCAACAAGTTATAATCATTTTGCGCCCCTGAAAATACCAGCTGGCTGTGGCCCGACGTGGGTTTCGTATGTCTTCTTTGTTCAACGGTAAAGGAGACCGGGGAGAGTTATTACGATTTTCACTTAAATTAATGTAACCACCAATGTGCAATAGTTGGAGCAAAGAAAATTTGCGGAAGTTTTGCTAGATCTCTCAGCTATTGAACCCAACAAACAAACCATAGACATTCATACGCTGAGAACTTTTATTGAATGAAAAGTGAGTTGGTGTCAAGTGTAACAATTGACCCCATGGACGGGGAATATTGTTACACACCATGGGGTAACCTGTTACAAAAATGCAAACATGCCATTATTGCAGGAATAAACCTGTCAATTCAAATGCAACAAAACCTCAAAGAAATCAAATAAGATGACATATGCTGTGATAGGCAGCTAAACATTCACATTTGAAATGCTGTTTCTGTCACTAGGCTTAGTTTTCTAGCTACAATAACATTCAAGTTCAAAACAATGCATGCTTAAAATTTTCAAGGAAATGAAAGTAAAGGTTTCAGAACACAATCACTGCAAAAAACGAACCCTGTCTCTGCAAGAACACAAAAAAATTCATGCAGTGTTGCTAGCCGAACGCGCGAGGGCCAAGTTCGCAAAGCTTCACACTGTGGCAGCAAGCAACGATAGAGATCATGCGCCGCAATCACTCTCCGCGTACGCCAGTCATTATGTTCAATCGTTTACAAGTTAGCATCGGCAGAGATTCCACGAATTTGTATTTTGCGTCCCATACAACCATTTACTACAAAACTACATCAGTGCAGCGCACTCATCTAGTAATTAACTCGGGCGTGTTAGGCCAGCACCACCAAGCATTGTGACAAAACTGTGGCATTGGGGTGCAACACGAAGGGCAGACATTGTGACAGAACAAGAACGCTCGCTTGCCACATCTACAAGACTTCGTCTTTCTCACGCTGTAAGAAAGGCGTAGTCAGCCTGTGCTGCTGCGTTTCAGGCAAGAGTTTATTAGTCAGAATCTGGTTTAGACAAGTTTAAGGGCGTGGATGTGATAATCTGACTGTCACGCAAATAACTGCTGATAAGCTCCCACAGATTTATAAATTATTTAAGCTGCTGCGCCCTACTCAGACTTTACGAAACTTCCTTGATGGCCACAAGTCCCCGATATAGGTAAAGAACAATGCCCCAGTGCGAAGGCTAAGGATGAGAACTTTTGTTAATATTTAGTCCTCGCAACATCAGCAGTTAGTATCGTTGCCGTACCAGTTAAAGCAAAAAATGTTAACCCAGTGGTTCCCAACCGGGATGCCGCGGTACCCGTGCAAGCGTAAGTTGCTCAAAAATCCTGAATGCTAAAAAATATATGTTCAATGCAGTGAATTCAGGGCACACTCTGTTTTTCAGGGCAAGAGCAAGTTGCTCAAAAATCCTGAATGTAAAAGTATATCCAATCCAGTTAAAATTTTCAGGGCAGCTCTGTTTTTCAGTGGAAGCGCAAGTTGCTACAAATCTTGAATGATAAAAACATATTTCAATACAGTGAAAATTTTCAGGGCAACTCTGTTTTTCAGGGCAAGCGCAAGTTGCTCAAAAATCCTGAATGATAAAAATATGTGTTCAATACAGTGAATTCAGAACACACTCTGTTTTCAGGGCAAGCGCAAGTTGCTCAAAAATCCTGAATGATAAGAAATGTGTATTCAATACAGTGAAAAATTTCAGGGCATATGCAAGTTACTCAAAAATCCTGAAAAATAAAAAATATTTCAACACAGCGAAATATTTCAGGGCAACTCTGTTTTTCAGTGCAAGAGCAAGTTGCTCAAAAATCCTCAATGATAAAAAACACATCTTCAATACAGTGCCTTCAAGGGCCACACTGTTTTTCAGAGCAAGCGCAAGTTGCTCAAAAATCCTGAAAGATATAATATATTTCAATACAGTGAAACATTTCAGGGCAGCTCTGTTTTCCAGTGCAAGCGCAAGTTGCTCAAAAATCCTGAGTGCAAAAAGTATATTCAACACAGTGAAGAATTTCAAGGAAACTCTGTTTTTCAGGGCAAGCGCAAGTTGCTCAAAAATCATAAACGGTGAAAAAATTTGTAATACAGTGTATTTAGTGTATATTCATTTGGGGGTGATCCGTGTAACTTGGGCTAGTGTAATGTGTAGTATGGACTAAAGTCGTGATTGGTTATAAAAACACCATGGGCCAAGATGGGTTGAACAGTGTTGCCCTAATTAACATTGAGCGTTGTTATGCCAACAAGGTAATTGAAAATGACAATGATGGTGTCATAGACACCTTTGCTAAGAGGAAACACAGGCACAGGTATTTCTTTCAAAGGACTGAAATGACCTGCCGTTTAAATATTTGGAATTGCGCATGTTTATGCAGCAGTCACATTGTATTGCTTTCTTGCATTGTATTAAAGTTTAATACTTTGTGAATTCCACTTTCCAGTTTACTTACTAAACGACTGTATATAGTTTCTTTATTCGAATGGTAACGACCTTACCACAGAACATCGTACAATACTGTGCATGGTACAATCACAGTACACGAACACGATACAATACGTATAAGCACACTGGCACATGAATTTTGAGTGCGTGTTTCATTTCCCGAGGTGCAATCTTCAGTAGAAGAGGACCGCACGGTACGTGCAGATTGAATGGCCCCTTTGAGTGCCCTTCTTTAAGTGCCTTGCTCAAGCGTACAGCAACGATAACACAGGCAGTGTAGGGAGTCAGACCCTTCGATCCGGAACCGTCGCTTTTAACCTTTGCGTTGCGCCATTGAAGTCGCGTATATATTTGCATCAGTAAATGCAATTGCCGTAAAGTTTCTTGTCTCGGAGAACACAACACGCAAGGAACGTCACCCCATTGAGTTAATAAGCACGGTTAAGAATTTGCCTATAACGGCACCTCTAGGGGATTGCATAGAACGTTATTGCCGAATTGATGTTATGAGCGAATTGAAATGCATGTGAAAGATGCCTTCGGACCGAACAAAATGTGACATTATAGGCGAATTGACGTTACAGACGAAGCCGTTATAAACGAATTCAACTATATAGAACAGATTTACAAGGGGTTTCAGGCTCCATTCGAATTAAACTAAAAAAGTTAGTTTCAGGGCAAATTGTTATTTTTAGAGCAAATTTTTCCCTCCCCCCAGTAAAATGCCTTCCCGTACGCCTGTGCTCAGGCAGCCGAAAGTCGCTCAATATCTTACTCCTAATAATGGGTGTTCAGATACAATACTTCCGAAGTTAATGGCTTAGCAATGCAGATGCTGACTTTCAGCGCATCATGTAATTTCGATAATAGCGCGTTTGGAGTTGGTGAGAGAGAAAGCTGGTTTGAGTAGGTGGTTTTGCTTTGAAAGACGAAAGGGGTGATATGTCGGTTGGGATAAGGGGTTGATGGGACAAAAAATTTTGATAAACACTAGATTTAAACGTAGCGAAAACAATAGTTGTGGATGAAATCTGAACTTTGTGTTATGGGCAGTAAAACACCAAGAACTTTCGTCTTTAGCATTGTTTAGTTGTTGGCTAAAGATGTAGGCCTACAGACAATTGAGGCACAGGCATGAGTAGTTTTTTCTGGCCTGCTCTGTTTTAACACGAATGCATTTACAGTACAGCGTGGGTAACCTTGGATTCGGAACAGCTTGGGAAACTTCAAGCCATCTTCAAAATTGTGGAAAGTGGATCGTAAAAATGTGATTCACAGAAACCAAACGAGCTGCACTTACACCTGGTGCAAAATGAACGTGGTTTCAAACGAACTGGTATCAAATAAACTAGTCTCAATCATTATGGAACCGTTGGTTATTTACCGGAGTGACAAGTTAATTGAAATCATACAGTGTTAAACGGTGATTGTCCGGCAGAGAGCGTCACAGTACTTTGCTTGTTTATTAACAATTCTTTGTTTGTTTGTTCGAAACCGCCAGAACCTGAATTATCATTAGCTCATTTCATCAATATCATATTGCGATATCATAAAAAAGCAAAAGTACTCTGATAAGATCGCAGTATCTGATTATTGGCTGTGAAAGGATTTCTTTCATTAGACAGCGACAAAAAGAAAGCACAGTACACATTTTCCTATCGCCATACAATGGCGGATCCAACATGTCTTCTGAACGGAGGGGCCAAAAAGGTGCTTTGCTATCAGAAATAAAATCTATTTTATAATTTTTTATTAAAACAAAAAAGAAGAGCGAAAAACAACTTCCGTTTTTTTCTGTGTCGGCTTTTCATAAAGAACACGTCAACGTTTACGAAAACTTTTAAAATCTGGTTGTTCTTGAAACAGTGGTGTAGCCAGCTCAAAATTTTGGGGTGGGCAAATCTTTTTACTTTAAGCGAGCAGCAGTATTTTGCAAGCAGGTAAGTTCATTCTTCTGGCGATTATTTTTATTATTTGGCCGACGTTTTGCTCATCTATTCAACTCTTCCTCAGGGAAATGTTTTAACCACATGACATGCAATTTACCAAAAACAAAAACAAATGATCAGCGTGACGTGATACAAAGACAAAAAACGCAAAACCGATCATGCTATAGGAGATGAATGGCGTTATGCGACAGTGAACGTGGAAGTCAAGAAGTGTAAAATGAAAACGCCGGAAGGCGACAATGTGTATAACAACACGATAACATGGCGTAAAACCTGCCCAGAAAAATGCACAAAATGTTACTATTTGAAGTAAAGCAGTAAAAAGTGTGAAAGTATGCGGTAAATAGCGATCAATAATGGGATAAACTGAGTGGTAAGCTAGCAAATCCACAGGCACTAAATAAGATGACAAACTAAAGGAAGCCAAGTAAAGGATAAATTTCACTTATGTTTCAAGATATCACGATAAATAGCTGGGAATTTCGCGTTTTGATCATTCATAGTGTTAGTTTTTAAAGTGACATATTGATATACAAGGATTCTAAACAAATACACTTCTTCTCCTGAAGATAGGATTGTGCTTGGTTTCAATGTACGAGGTTAGAAGATAGTTCGCATACGATGTTTCTCCAGAATTTGTTTTAAAGACTCTCCCAAGTTGCTTATGCTGACAATCAGTGGCGATTTAATGAGCGTTTGATCATTAAAGTCCAAAAACAGAAAACATTCTTCTTTTTCTTGTTGCATATAATGAATTGGATGGAGCTCGCTATTGTGTTTGGATGGGTGAAAAACTTGGACACCTTTGATCTTTTCATGATCACAAAAGTTTCGTCTGCATATCTTTCCCACAAACGTGGAAGGTCTGCAATGGTTTCCAAAGCGCGTTTTTCGACGTCTTCTCTTCCATGACTAGGTTTGCAGCTATAGATGAAACGGGAGAACCCATCGCTGTTGTAAAAACTTGTTTGTAATGTTTTCCACGAAAAGTAAAATTTGTTGAATTTAATGCCATCTATAGCAATACAATCAATGAATATCTGGAAATTGCTACGATTTCGCCTCGTTACTTGAGTGGTCTCATAATGTTGTAAATGCTTTATGTAGTCTAATCTAATGTAAAAGCATTCAATTCAAAACTTTTGCTTAATTGCTTATGGCAAATGTAGCAAAATGGTGACTTCTTGAACTGCAAATATTCTATACATATAGTCAAGGATGAATATTAGTGGAAGCGAACGATGTGGTCGTCTCTGGCCCCATTTTGAGAGTTTCTCATTTAGGTGTTGCACTGTTCTGTTGAGTTTATTGATCACTCTAGATAGAGCCACATTTAATAAATTTTGAAACAAATTTATGTTTGCCAAAATAAAGCAAAAATTATGTGCAAATGTACCAAAAGGGGTCCCTCAACAAATTTAATGTGTAGACAAAGAACAATTCAAAATCAATTGACTTCAAACAATTTACAATGCGAAATGGACTTTCACGAAGAAGCTAATTCCCAGACAAATTGAAAAATTGAATTTGCTTTCAGGGAATAAAATTTCTGTATAACATGTTCAAAATGTAGAGCCCGCTTTCTGAGAGTTTGCCTCGCGCACCTAAATTCTAATTTTGCATGTAATAACAAACAAATTTAACACACAGGACCCCGGGACCCCAAAAACGCGGGGCCCGTAGCAATTGTTACATTTGCTGTTATTGTTAATCCGGCACTGCGTCTAGTATCTACTGTAGGTTAAAGAGATTGACAACTTTGGCATTTATCGTTTTTGAGTGAGTTACAGGAATTGAACCAAACAGCACCACGCTTTATGACCCAAGAATCAGATCGAAACCACAACATCCATTGGCGTCCGCAAGAATTTTTCCATGGGGGGCAACGACGAAATTTTGCTTATCCATTTCAGGTTGCTGACGATGCAGTGCAAATGGACGTTCACAAAACGCGTTGCCCTTTTCACCCCATTAGCCTGTGCTGGTAGAACCTCAATTGTCAATCTTTTGTCTGAAAGGTTTTCTACACTTCAGCTCTCAGAAA